>Ga0255781_10000561_pt1 | contig 29650 bp, 41 predicted proteins | sample 101ome_21_FD_179979 | JGI IMG/M metagenome (GOLD analysis project Ga0255781, IMG submission 179979) | Coastal salt marsh microbial communities from the Groves Creek Marsh, Skidaway Island, Georgia - 101413BT metaG (version 2) | ecosystem: Environmental > Aquatic > Marine > Intertidal zone >... | reverse complement strand
GGTCAAAGTACCCGTGATGTCTACGCCTGTGCTAGTAGTGGCAAGTTTCTGGGCGTTGTTGTGGTACAGATTAACAGCACCATTGTTGTACGCCCTCATATAATAACTACCAGACGTATTCTGAAGGCGAATATTGGCACCCTGAAGAACTAAATCGCCAATGCCAGTCTCTGCGATATAGCTGTTGTTTGTTACACTGTCATGGTAAATCTGTAGGTCAGACCCAGCACCGAAGGTAGTCTTTACGCCATCTCCAAAACTTAAGTCACCTGTTAATCCACCGCCAGTTGTTGGTAGGAATCCTGAACCAGCGGTTACACCCGCTTCCCAACCAGTACCGTTATAAATCTTTAGGGTGCCAGTAGATGTGTTGTAGAACAAATCACCAGTATCTAAGGACGTAGAAGGTTCACTTGTCCCTGTTCTATAAACTGCAAAGAAGCTGGTTATGTCAGACAGATTATCTGCAACTGTAGTAACTTCACTAGAAATACTCGCAACACTTGTTACATCTGCACTAATACCTGCAACAGTGCCAATGTTATCTGATCCATTTAAATCTGTAGCAATCGTGCCAATGTTTGCTGTGTCATTAGCCACCGCTGTAACATTTGCGCTAATCCCAGCAACAGTTGTCACATCAGAGCTAATCCCCGCAACAGTCGTAACATTGCCAGATATTCCACCGACTGCATTCACATTAACGATGTTGGTTGCCACAACCCCAATGTCACTGGCATCCGCAGCCACCGCCGTAACATCCGAAGATATTCCCGCTACTGTTGTAACGTTGCCGCTGATTGTTCCGACTGTGTTAACGTTAGCAATGTTGTTCGCAACAACCTCAATCTCACTTGTCGCCTCGTTTAAATCATTAGCAACAGTTTCAATCTCAGACACAACCTCTAAGAGATCGTTAGCTACTGTGTTGATGTTACTAATGTTAGACGCAACAGTGTTAACCGCATTGATGTTTGTAGCAACGGTTGTCACGTTAGTGTTATTCGATGAAACTGTCGTAATGTCAGTTGAGATTGGTGCTAGAGTTGCCACTTCACTAGATACAGATGCCACTGTAGTAACATTGGCTGAAATGCCAGACACAGTAGTAACATTAGCAGATATGCCAGACACAGTAGTAATGTCAGTGCTTATTGCTCCAAGCGTTGAAACCTCAGAATTAATAGATGAAACTGTAGTAATTGCATTTGTAGCTATAGTTCCATCTTGAATGTCAGCTAATAAAGCAATGTCAGCAGAAACATTAGCTAGACTTTCTGTATCAGCAATAGAAGGGCCAGCTTCAACCGCGCCAGTTATAGAATTAAAGCCAAGGACTCGACCTTTACGATCATCAACAACAGGAAGTGTATAACTAACAGTTGGGTCATAGTCTGTAGGTGTAATTGCACGACTAGCTAAATCGTTAAGGTCAGCAGTAATAGCAATGATCCGATCAAGCTCAGTATTAAGTGTAGCAATATTAAACGCTCCAGACGCGGGAAAGTCAGTTGTGCGCTCTAGATCAATGTCACGCGTAATAACGACTGTAGAGCCACCTGACGCGCCTGTAACAGATATTGTAACAGTGCCAGTAGAGCCATCCCCACCTGTAACAGTGTAATCAGTCGTTAAAGTTTTAAGAACGCCATCGACATAGACATTCAAATCATCATTGTCGAAGAACTCAAATGACACAGTAAACGAGGTTTGAGTGACACCCTGAGCTACTGAGTATGACACACGAGGGGAATTGTCTGCTATGTTAATTGTCATGCTTTCACCTATAGATTTGTAGTCAATCTAGTATTAACCAGAAATAAGCACAACGCACAAAAAGTTAGAACGCCCTAGATATACCTCTAGTCATTTCGTTCATATCATCTTTCCAAAACCACAGCCTCATAAACGGAAGGTTGCGAAGAAAGGTTTTCATGCCCTCACCGTAATCACCGTTAATAAAATCAATAGCAGGGTTAATAGTAAGGTCAGTAGCAATACTAGGGCCAGCACCAAGAACTCCAGTAATAGCATCCAACATATCTGGCTCTTGAGGGAACTTCTCAGTCACCAAACCTTCCATAAAGTTACCATGCCCAAGTGCCATCGAAGTATTAATAGATGTATACATTAAGTCAGAATACAGAGAAAGCAGCCCACTTTGGTCAAATGCTCTTACAAACTTATCTGATGCGCTCATTTCATCCCAAGCAAAATCAGGTGTCTTAATCTTGACCGCCATATAGCCAAGACCCATTGCAGCCAGTACACCAGCGGTTCTATTTCTAATTTGGTTTTGGCTATAAGAAGCTGTAACTTTATTCATTGCAGCCATAGAATAAGACATAAACTGGAACGGCAAGCCAAGGATTCCAGATTCAATACGAGAGTATCCTTTAGCTATTGAATCCTCTTCATAACCAAAAGCTTTAGCAATACGGTGCGGCACATAAACAACGCCATCAGTAATAATTGGACGATCAGCGGGTGTACCCATCATAATAGTATTTAGAACGCCACTCTGCATTGCCGTTCTAAATGTTTCAGTGACTTCGCCTTCTACCCACTCACTTGTGTTTGGAAGGTACAATCCTTTTGAAGTTGTTTGATATGGCTGCGCTGCAATCTTCTTAGCCATTGCTTCGTCAATATTGTATCGCGCTAAGTATGTGGCATCTTTATTGGTTATTTTGCCATCAGCCCATTGCTTAGAAAGCTTAATGATTGTGTGACCACGAACCATTGTGTCCATATTTTTAGCAATTACAGTCATTGGGCCAAGAAGGTTGGCAATGCTATAAACATTACGAGCCACATCAAACGCATTATTTTGCAATGGGTTGTTGCTCAAATGCTCAGTAAATCGCATGTGAGAGCTGCCTTGTAGTATCTCTAAGCCTTCACCAATGAAGTCACGCTCTTTCTTTGTTAGCTTAATTGTTTGATCGTCAAGCATAGAAGTAAGAGACTTAACAATATCTCCCATGTCATGCTCCATTATAATACGAGCAAAGTCAGGAATAGCAGAGAAACCACTAGCACCAAGATAGTTTAGATAAGCAAAGTCCTTCATTACATTTGTAATCGTATTATCCCAACGGCTTGGATCGCTTAGAGGAGAACCAACAATACGGCGGTACAATGAATCAAAGTCTTTTCTGTAAGCATTAATTTCTTTTTGAGATTTACCTTCAATAATCATAGACTGCTCTAGCTCATCAAGAACTTCTGGTAAACGCTTACCATCATACATCTTGTGGAACTGATAAACCGCAGCAGTCTTATGAGAATAAGTTTTCATCAATGCCATCGGGTCTTGAATAACGTAATCGTAAACAAGTTTAGTTGGAATATCTAACTCACGGCTGCGCAAATGTTTGGACTTACCATAGCCAAATGAAACAATCTCAGGATCAGCAACATCTTTAATTCCCAACAACTGATCCACAGTCTGCTTGGCACGTTCTGCAATTGAGTCTGCGTCAGCTTTAAGCTCAACGCGAGTCATTTTACCATCTACCATCTGATAGACTCTGGGATGGCGAGTGTACCAATCACGAAGAATCTTTTCTAAACCAGCACGATCACGCTTAATAGCATTCATATCCCAATAGCGAGGCATAAACACATCTTCATTGGCGGGACTAATGTCTATATCTTGCAAGCTTTCAATTGTAAGATTGTTTTCTTCTATTCTGTCTTTGTAATCATCAATGCGTTTTTGAATGTGCTTAACAGCACGAGAGTTCTTTTTGTATTTTGTAATATCATCTTCCAGTTGGCGAAGACGCATCTCAATAATGTTATTGTCAGCCTCTAAGCTTCTACGAGAGCCAAGCAAACCAGCATCTTCAAGCCGATCCTCCCACTTTTTGTAAAACTTATTCATAGCTTCAATAGCTTCTTTCTCGAAGTCATTCGCGCCATCAATGCCCTTGACGCGCTTCTCACTTACCTGCTTTAGAAAGTCACCATATGTGCGCGACTGACCTGTGCCAGTAATCTTAGCTTTAATCTTGCCAGTGTTCTCAACCAAATTAGTTACATCAATGCCAAGAGGTTCAACAGCTTTGGTGCCAATGCTTTTTGCCCAGATGTTCTGAAGTATTCTATGTGACTGAACCCACTCAGCCTCCATTACCTTAGCTTTTTGGTAAACAGATGGCCCCATTGAATAACCAAATCTATTGGCTGTCAGTGCTAAACCGCTATCGTTTGCCAGTTGTAAAATTGCTTTCTTGCCAGAGTTAGTAATGTTTGATTGCAAAATCCTTTTCATAGGAGTTGTAACAAACTTAAACATTGGACTGTTAATAAAGATGTTTGGATCAAAGTTATAAGGATCAGTGATATTATCTATCTGTGCATCCTCAATTGATCGAAGTGCCTTTTCATGCTTAAGAACAGAAACCATTTGTTCAGCCTGTTCTTTTGAATCTATCATACCCTGCTTTCTAGCGCGGAGTTGTTCTAACTCCTCAAAGTCAGCAGCCTTAGATGTACCCTCGCTATTGTATCGCGCTTGTGCAGCCGCAATCTGATCTTCTATCTCAGGCATTTTTTCTTCAATGCCAAATATTTTGCGCTCTTGATTAGCAATCTCTGTTGCTATCTCTTTATCAGTAGAAGAGCCAAAGTCTCTGTTTTCACGAGATAGCTTGGTAGAAATGTCATCAATGCTTAATGCGTTTAGCTCGTCAGTAATGCCAGCAGCTTCAAGAAACTCTCGATGTGTCTTTTCATAGCTCTTAATTGCAGCAGCACGGCGCGTTAATGGTACACTAACCGCAGATGCAATCATACCACCAAACACAGCAGTGGCACCTACATTTACACCAAATTCACCAGCAGTCGCAGTTGGGTCTGTCAAGTAACGACCAGCCTCAACGCCAGCTTGAGTAAGTCCAGTTGAGGCAGCACCACGAGCAAATGATCTAGCAAGACCTACGGTTGGGCCACCAAAAGGAAGGGCAATGAGATTGATTGGATCAATTAGTCCAGCCGCCAAACCTTGAACCAAAGTTGCATTAGCTAATGTTTCACGTGAATCATTGCGCTCATTAATTTGGTGTTTAAGAACTTCCATATGCTCTGCGTTCTTAGCGTATACCAAACTATCAAAGTGATCTTCGTAGCCTTCAATATCATCAAGCGGATTGTACTCTAAGTCCAAGTCTAAGTGGCCAAAGCGTTGCTGGTTTCTAACATAGTCAACCATCCCACCGTAGCTGTAATCCCAAGAACTGCGCATAACTTGCCACATTTCTGGACTCCACGGCTTTTCTTCAACCGCTACCTCTGGAAGAGTGTGCAGTGGAAAAGCTTGGTATCTTAGATCAACAGCCATTTTTATCTCACTTAGTTGAGGCCAGGGAACTCACTGCCAGCAGGTGACACGCCAACACCAGTAGTACCTGTGCCAGTAAGTTTGTTTGCATTCTTAGCTCTTTGCGAACGCATGTCTTTAACTTGTTCTATAGTTGGTAGTGTGTTGTATGTTTTAACTGCAAGACGTTGCGCTTCTTGAACAACATCTTTTTCAGCAGTACTAAATTGAAATGGTATTCCTGTTTCTGGGTTTTGAACTGGAACTATTGTTCCAGACCTTTCCTCAACAAGCATATAGTTTACTACACCACCGCTAGAAGAACCCAATGGCATTAGGAACGCTCTGTTTTTAATGTTGCTATTCGAGATCATTCTAGCCTGACCACCAAACCTAGCCGCAGCAATTGCTACCTCAACATTAACCTTATTGATAAAGTATGACTTTAGCTCTTGATTGGTAAACACTGCATCAAGAGCATACTGTGACTTTGTTCCAGACATAGAAGCATAGTCTTTAATATACCCTTCTGTATCTACAAAAGTCCTGTCGTAATACTCAGCAATAGTTTTTTGAATTTCACCAGTATCCATATTGCCATACAAATACTTAGACAAGTTTGTAAGCAAAGCTCTAGCTTTTGGATTAGTTGCCGCGTCTGGAACAGCATTAATTACAAACTCAGCATCACTTCTAGAATTATCTACATCTCTAAATGCGGCTAGCCTTGCTGCGTTTGCATCTGGTGTAGTTACTTCATTAAGTTGTGTTGCAATATTCTGAATAGGTGCCCCTATAGCAGTGGCTAATATTGAAATAGCTTCTAACTTAGCCTTAGTGGATTCTGACATGTTTGAGTCAGTCCACACATTTACAGTATTTTCACCGCGAGGTTGGCCAGAGAAGTGAGCATATAAAGATATTAAGCTTCTTGCTTCTTCCTCATTGCCAGTAAATGTACCGTTAGCAAGTTGCTGAAAGTTATTAGCAAGCGTAGTAGGAACAACTCCTGACTCAATAACTGAATACAATCTTTGAGTCGCAGGGTTGCTGTAGTCTAAAAGATCAGTGCTTCTAAAATAAGCATCTGGGTCTTCAAGAGATTCAGATATAAGTCTTTCAGAAAGATCGCGATTGGATTTGCTATCCTCAGTTTTAGTAGAAGATAACATTTTTGATATTTGCTCTTTGTTCTTATTGCGTTGAGCAATACGACCTTCTTCAGTGCCAAGGCGAGAACTTAACTGAACAAGGCGAGACTCAACATAACCAGCACTACCAGCGCGTACCTTAGCGGTATCTACCGCATCAATAAGAGAAGGTGGTACACCCTCTTTATCATCTGGATTAGCAGCATATTGAGCAGCAGCAGCCAAGTCAGCCGATGTTACCTTTCTACGAGTGCCATCAGCTTCAGTCACATAAGAGCCTATTTGTGATGCAAGGAATACACTTACTGCTTGGTTGCGCCCTTCTTCAATGTATCTTGATTTTTGAGTAGGGCTTAGAAAGTCAAAATCACGAACTCTAGTTTCAAATTCAGCAAGCAATTCATTTGCAGTTACAGAAGATGTAGAGTTGCCAATGTTACGAATATATCCAGTTGATAGCTCTTGTTGGAATAAAGCTTTATCTGAGGCAAACGCAGCAGTTGACCTTACGTCATCTGAGGCAAAGTCACTCGTTACCCCGTCAAGAAAGTTATTGTCATCAACCGTTGTAATTTGAAGCAATGCTTCAATTGCAGCTTTACCCTTGCCACTCAACTCATCAGTAGACTGCTTATCTAAAGCGCGATTAATCATTGCTTTTACGCTTTGAGGATCGCCCTCAATAGCCTCATAAGCAGCAGCGATTAATCTTTTAGCATAAGCTTCTTTTACATCCTGTCGCTGTGAAGTAAATTCAGCAACAGTTGTTGCCGTACTTAAATCTTCTGCACGAGATTGAATTAAAGCTTGATCTGCATTGTAAGCACCAACAATAGAGTCAACAGCAGCATCACTAGAAACATCTTCATTATCTAAGATTGATACAGTCTTTGACACATCAAGGACAACGTCTGTCACATAACGCTCATTTGCAACCTCAATCTCAAAGCGTCTGGCCTGAATGTCAGAGTTATAATCATCTGCTACAGACTTAGCAGAAGCATCTGCATATCCAGACACAGCAGATAAAGCATCATAATCTAAGACAGATGTTTCCTCTCCATCAATCTTAACGGTGCGGAACATGTACTTAGCAGCTTCATCAAATACATTCTTTTCTTGTGCGCTAAGTCCAGTAGAGTCACCAAGCTTAATTGCGCTGGCAACCTTACCCGCTGAGATGTGGCCCAAGTCCTCAAAGTTTTTGTCAATAATACCTTGAGCGTAAGCAGCAGCCGCCGCTTGCCGATACTTTGAGGAAGCCCCTTGATTTAAAAGAAACGAGTTCTCGCCATCATCAACGCTATTAATAATAGACTCGATGAGTACACTGGCATCCTTGCCAAGCTTAGCATAGTCACGAACCGCATCTAGTCTAGCATCTGCATTCTCGATGATAGAGTTTGCTGTGATCTGACGCTGCCGATTAATCTGTTCTTCTTGCATATGAAGCGTAGTAGACGCGATGTACTGCGCTCCTTGCTCCATAATAAAGTTAGTATAGTAAGTCGGCTTGCCATCAACCTCTGAGCCAAGAGCCATAGACTTAAGGTACTCGTCCATTTGTTGCTTGTACTGTTCAGCACCATATGGATTGTTCTTAAACTTAAGAGCTATCTCACCAGCTTTAAGCTTTAACTCATTTTCCATTGAAGATTGAAAGCGTTCTTTAACAACACGCTCATATGCTTCTGCGCCAGTGCGCCCAAAGAAGCGACCTTCACCAACCCAATCTAAAGCTTTTGGTTTTCCAGTCTCAGGATTCAAAGCAATGATTTGGGCATCAGTGACTTCTTGTGCCATCTTTTCGCCTTGGATTCGTGCCTGACGACCCATTTCTTTAATGCCAATACTTGTTAGCTTTTGAGTAGCATCAGCAATTCTAGAATACTTTTCACTTTCACCAAGGTTCATTCGCACAACGCCAACTGGCCCTGCGCTTTTTACCTGCCGTTTTTCTCTAATTACTGGCATTATTTTCCTCCACCACCACCGCCTGTTTTAGGCTTTACTAAAGAAGGCCCAAGGTTCTGAGCAATATCAGCCATATTTGTAAACAAGTTTGCTGTTGCTTGCGCCCTCATGCCAGATGCTGTGTTCTGCCCATAAGTATAAGAAACCGCAGCTTGAGTGGCATACTTAGCCGAAAGTATTTCTGACTGACGGTCAATTTCAGCAATATCAGCAGCCGCAATGTCTTGGTTTCGTTTTAAGAAAGCGTCTACTGATCTATCATCGCGTTCAAGCTTGCCAGTTAAAAAAGCAAGGTTGCTTGACTCAGCTTGAGTAAGCTCTTCTCGTCTTCGATTGGCAGCACCAATAGCTTGCGCTTTAGCTAAGAATAGCTCGTTAACAAACTGGCGACCTTCTAGTTTACCAACCTTTGCTTCTTTTTCAGCCGCAGCTTTTTGGTAATCGTAGCTCTTTTTTGCACCGAAAATACTTAATCCAGTTGTTATTATTTCAAGTGGGCCAATGGGCATTAGAACGATACCTCCGCTACTATACCGTTTACTTGCAAGCTTAACGGTGCGGTTTGTGTAAGGGTGACTTGTGGATCGCGGCTATAGCCAAGCAATCTAAACTCTTTGTTGCCAGTAAATGGCGTTCTTTGTTGACTGAAGTCGCTATTAGTTCTGCGAATAATTAGCTTAGTGCCATTCACTGAAGCTGAGAGGGTGTCAGTCAAGTTAACAATTACGCTGCCAAGCGTTCTTTCCCTTCCAGTCTCAGGCCCAATTGCTGTGTTTAAATCAATAGGGTTGGTTTTCAACTCAACGTCAAATGCAAAGCCAGCCTCACAAGAAGTTAACGTAGCGTCAACCGCAGAAACATCCAAGTTGCCACTCGCAACAGTAAAGGTGCCAAGATAATCAGAGCCATTAATGACATCCAATACAGCACCATCTTCAAAGAAGTTAGACACATCAAACACGCCAGCACTGCCAGTGTATGTATCTGAACAGTCTACATTCCTGTCTTCGTCCAACTGGCAAAGCACATAGCTATTAGTGCCACTGCCCATGTCTACTTTCAAAACTGCAAAGAGATGATCTGCTACAGAGGTAATAGAGTGAAACTCGCCAGCCGTTTCAAACTTAGTCCAACCTGCAATGTTCTCAACACGGTTTAGGTTGTAAGTAACAAGAGTGCCATCTTCATTTAAAAAGAATACCGCAGCATCGGATGCACCCACTTCACTGATAGTAACCGCAGACTGTATTGGGTTGTTAATCAAGTGTGAGGACAGCAATGAGATAGGATCAGCTTTGTAAGCATCTTCTGCATCACTGTAGATAAACTGACGAACTGTACTGCCACCAAACTGAGTAAACAGAGTGGCACCATAGAAAGGCTGAGGTCTGGCAAAGCTACTACCAAAAGAAGTCTGTCGCTTAACCACAGCATTCGTAGGTGTGATGGCTTGGTTCTGGAATGTTGGGATGTAAAACTCAGAGCCAGCGGTAAAGATATGAATGTCACGATTTGATACAAAGTGACGGATTGTTGCCACCTCGCCAATGCTCATAACCAATTCAATGCTGTCATTGTCTAACGCAGTACCAATATCAAAGTTGTAGTACAAACCAGACTTACTTGCCCACACAGTATCAGGCTGAGAAGTAGTGCCGCCAAACCACAGCCTATTCTCGTGGAATCCAACAGCCGCAGGGTATCCTCTTAGATCAGAGTATGATTGCTCATACCATTGCTCGGTTGCAGCGTGAGTAACAATCTCAATGTTTCCACCACCATCTTCGGTTGTGTTTGCAGCCGCCCCAACAGTTACTTCAAAAGTATTTTCATCAATGATTGAAATAATTGATCGGGTACCATTAATCTGACTGGCGTTAATACCACCAACAGTTGTTGCATTACGAATAGTAATACTATCACCAACCGCCATACCATGATTAATCTGAGTAATCTTAATATCAGCAGAGCCATCAACAGTACGAATGGCATCTGGATCAAGCGATGCAAATAGTTCATCAGTGACAGTTGCGCTTGCAGTTGTGCTATTGGTTACAGAATTAATCGTTATCTCAGAACCATGATAGTAAAGCTTAACGCCGTTATGCTTGCCCGTTGTGTCAAAGTAAGCTGCGCTTGTTGTCAGTGTAATGCTGCCTGTTGTGGCAGAGGGATCAAGGGTGACGCCACTAGCTTGAAACTGGAAGTATGGCTGATATGTCTTTGCTCCACCCGCTCGAACTTGAAACTCAAACGGCTGAACCTCAAAGCTACTTAGACCTGTGCGAACAATCTGTTGGCACTGGAATGTAGGATGGCAAAGAAAGAGAATGTCACCACCCTGAGCATAAGTAATCTCATGTAGGTAGTCTTCCGTCCAAGGAACAGTTGCTCCATTAATATCTGTAGTGACACTCGCAACGCTACTGACTGAACCAGTTACAGGGTCAATAAAGAAAAACTCTGCCTTACCTTCACTCAATGCAGTTACATACTGCTCATCATCTGAGAAGTTAAATGGAATAATTCGCACTTGCTGAGTAACGCTTGTGTCCTCTGTTACTCCAGTAAAGTCATGCAGAATCTTAAACCCACCACGCTTCTGAACTCCACCTTCTGACATAAGAAAGAAGTTCTTAACGCTTTGCGCAGAAGAATTATAAATGGCAGAATCCGTCCTTGATGACAGGGACGGACTAATCTCACCATACTGAAAGTTTGTCAGTGGGATTCTGGCCTTCTGCATTAGCTTCTCCTATTAGTAATAAACCGAGAAGTAACAAGCTTCCGTGTGCTTTGCTGTTGGGAATCAATAGACCGAGCCTTTGCTAAGGCCACATTGTACTGTTGATTCATTAAGTTTGCTAAACCTTGGTCACGAGCAATGGCTGTCGCAAACACAGTTGCCATTGCATACTCTACACAAACTGAGAAGTAAGAAGGCCAGTCTTGTTCTTCTGCTCTGTAGGTGTAGTCAATAATAAGTTCGTCTTGAGGGCCAGCGTCACAATAAATCTTGTCGCCGTAAATATCATATTCAATCTGAAAGTCGTTCACTGTCACTGCGTGAACAAACAAATATCCAGATGGCAGCTGATAGGCTGCATCAAACCGACCAGTTGGCGCATCGCTCAATCTATTGAGAACGGCTTGGTTTGTTGAGAAACGCCAGCGTGTAGATGTTAAGTTGGAACGAGCAATGTCTTCATACATGTTACTCGAAACTAGACCCTCTGTAGTATCGTCTTCAAACGAAGTAATTGGCTCTGCGCCAATCAGGATCAAAGCCCTACTACAAATATCAATGCCACTGTTTGCTGCCGTACTTGCCATATCAACCTCTTATATGAAAGGGGGCCGTAGCCCCCAATCATTAGTCTGTGTCAGTATTTGTAATTGCAACACCATTCACAATGTCCACAACAGACCCAGTGTTTGAGTTGCAATACGCATGAGAAACAACAGGTGTGCCGCCAGTTGAAGTAACGATAATCATGTAATCGTTTACTTTAATCATACCAGCCGCATCGTTGAAGTAACCCACTGTATTAACATCTGCAATGGCATCTGTTGTAGTATAGTGCCACATTGAAAAGCCAGACGCACCAGCAACACGAGATAGATTAGCTGAGTTATAAGCCATAGTCTAATCTCCTTAGTTGTTGTCTAGAACTTCGTAAATGCCGTTCGCGTCGATAGCGACTGAACCCATTGACATCATTGATGTTGCTAGGTGTGCAACTTTCTGTGGTACATAGTTAACTTCTGTCTGTACGTCAGAGTTAATGCCGATACCAACCGCAGTTGTGTGGTACGCAAAGTTCTTACCACCAGCTACAGCAGACGTTGAGAAAATCTTGAAGCCCAAGAACTCTTTCATTGTCATGCCGCCAGCAAACGGTAGGTTTTGCGGTCCAACGAAGTCTGATGATGCGAACTCGTTAATGTTAAACAAGTCAGCAAAACCAGCAGGTGACATTGCTAGGTAACGCTGTCCATCTTCTGGAATATCAGCAGTACCAAATGTTTCAAACAATGTTAGCAAGTCTGCTTTAACCAATGCACCAGTTGCATCAGCAATTGCAGTAGCATTTGCTCCAGCATCCATTGCAGCAACGATAAGCGCGTCTGTTTGACGACCTAGAGCAGCAGCAGCAGATTGAGCAACAGCTTGACGTTCATTGATGTTGATTTTCAATTCGTCTAGCTTGTCAATGTATTCCGCTGCATAGTAGTCAGACATTGTTGCTTCGACATTGGTGTGTGCCAGTTCCATTGTGGTCACATCACCGTTACGTGATTTAGTAGAAGCGGAACCTGTTCCGATCTTCTGGAATCGAGCTGTTGAGCCTGTCACATTCGTAGAACGAATGGTGTTCCGTAGCTTGGAACCCATACGCTGGTACGCCATGTGAACCTCAGTCTCAAACTGCTTGATGAAGGCTTGGTCAATTGTATTAGCCATTTTAACAGTCCTTGTTTGAGTTTCCTGATTGCTACGGGTATCCGCGCTCTCATCTCAATTCGGGTATCCTGTTAAGGGCCGATCAATGCACTACGGGCCGCAATGACTTATCCGTAACACTATTTTCTATTAAAAGGCAACGCACAAATTCAACATAACGATCATCTTCTGTTATCCCGCAAGGTTCAAAGCCAAGCCATACAGCCCAATTCAACATGTGTTCAAACTTAGAAAAGACAGTCATTGTCATTACTGGATGCACTTCATCAAACATTCTAAGCATTGCTTTTGACATCTTAGCAGTAAGAACTACGTTCTTTGCTAGGTTGTTCGCAAACATGCAGAACATCTGTGGTGACTCACCGCCAAACCAAAGCCCACCAACAAAAGCTATATCTCCATCTTGGTTGCGACAAACGTAAGCTTCTGAATTGTTATACATTTCTGTAAGGCAGTGATGTGGGCTTTCATAGCCAAGCTCAATCATTTCACTGGCATTGTAGGGATGCACACATTCATAGAACTCTTCTATGTGATAGTGCTGCATGGGGGTTAGATATGACAACCCCCTTTTGATTACCTTAACTTCTTGTAAACTTTTGCCAGCCATCATCAACCTGTTTTACATAATCCATGTCTCTACGCGCTGGGTTCCAGTAGCGTTCATCTTGCATCATACTGCGCAAGCTTTCTTCCGTGATCTGGTCAACAGGTGTTGATTCACCATTAACTGACGCACCTTTGACTTGATCCATAATGAACTCAAGTGCCATTAAGCCATCGGCTGTTTCTGTCAGACGTTCAATTGAAGGCATATGTTCTTCTGGGAAAAACTTATTTGAGAACAAAGCAGCCGCTTCTATTCGCGCGTTTGCATTGTCTCCAAGCTTACCCATCTCAGCTTCTACGTCTGGCACATCAGCATTCATAGAGCTAATCACCATCTCAATGCCTTTGGCAAACTCATCTTGGCTAAAGCCATTCTCGTATGAAAGCTCTGCCCACCACTTAACAAGGTCGCTATCTATTGCTTCACCTTCGTCCACAAAGTCAGGAAGTTGATAGTCACCTGATGACTCTGGTCGATCTTTGTATGCTTCTGCATTCAGCTCTTCAATGAACTTTTCACGAAACTCCTCTTCGCGTGTGCCAAGCTTGGATTCCAATTCCTTGTATGCCTTAGCCAAGTCTTCGCCTGATTTGTATTTCTCAGGTAGCCATTCGGGACGTTCTGGTTGAACGTCCTCGGCTACCACAAAGTCTCGTTCTTCCGCTGGTGGTAAGCCTTCTTCTTGTGCTGGCGTTTCTGTTACTTGCTCATTCATTTGATCTTATGCCCTCTCTGAACATGTCGTTCTATCAGGCCAACAATGTGACGCTGACCCTCAAGGTGACGCAGTGATGCGTCAGTAATCTCAGGGCCACCAACCATTTCAATTGTAATACTACGCAAGTATTTTAAGACTGCCTGTCCAGTAGGTTCTGAGAATAAAGAAGCTATGTTCAGGCTAATCTTGTCTTCATCTTCCTTGGTTCGATGTATTCCATCTAATCCAATGTGACTATTCTGCGGCAAGCTGTGGTCCTGCGATCTGTTGCTGTTGTTGCATCTGCTGCATTTGCTGCATCATTGCAACTATCTGTCTACGATCTTCTGCATCACGAATCAAGCCCTCTGGTACACCAAACTTTTTAGCAAGGAATACTGCTGTCTCTTCTGAGTCGATCAGTATGTTAGTCATATCAGGGCCAAAGTAACCATTCACAAGCTCTAAGAAGCGAGAAACGGAAGTAATATCTTGGTTCGATTGTGCTTGCGCCAGTGGGGAAACAGAGCGAATCTTTACCTCACGACCATTCACAGTCGGTATCTCAATGCGGCCTTGCTTCTTCAAGATATGAATAACGCGCTGCAATACTGGCTGAACCAACTCAGCTTGAAGACGACCAAAGGCAGAGCCAATACGACGAGATAAGTCTGCCATACGCTCCGCTACTTCGGTGGCACTTGCTGGTGTTCGGTCTGGGTTGCCAAGCATATCATTGTATAAGGCACGTTTAATATTCAAACGCATGTCACTTAGAACAATATCAGCTACATCAAAGCGACCAGCGGCCTGTACTGGTTGTAATCCAACGGATTGTGGGGACTTAGGAATGATAGTCCCTGGCACTAAGTTAATTGTATCAGGGTTAATAATGCCATCATCATCCATTTGATAGATGCCAGAGATAGCCATTTGTGCATTTTCTAGAATCAATTGAATGGTAAGGTTCGTTGTTTTAATAGCAGACAGCGCATTGATAAGCGGCCCACGACCATAAACTTCACCCGCACACTTAGACCAGCGGAAACAAACGTATGGATTTGAGCCAACGCCAGTAAAGCTTTCGTCCATGATGTAAGTCTTAGTGTTCATATCAATCACATAGTAAAGATATGCCTCTTGGTTTTTCTTTGTGTAGTCTTTGCAAACTACTTCAAGCAATGTGCATTTGCCCTCTGGGTCACGAGTAATGCGCTGCTCTACACGCGCATCGAATGTTCCCTTTGGATACATGTACTTCAGGTCTGAGTTGCGAATCCCTTTACGTTCACGGAACACATGGTCAATCTTATCATCTGGGCCAGTATCCAACACTACATGTGGCAGCGGGATTGCTGAGAAGACAATAGGATTAAGGGCATCGCCCTCTTCTACACAAAGAATGCCAGTGCCAACTGCCAAGTCCATAAATGACTCGTGTACCTCTTGGCCAAAGTTAGAGTTCTGAAGAATCTCAAAGACGTATTCCGTCACTTCATCAAGATCATTGTCTACAATGTCACGCTCTTGCGGGGGTATTTCTGATCCAGCGGCTAGGTCTGCCCAACGTGCAAAGTTAGGAACAAGACCAGATTGTAGACGAGATGCAAATTCCTGAACACCAACAACGGCTGTCTCGTCGAATATCTTATCATCTCGACGCTGACCTGCAGTTTCATAGTAGAAGGATTCACGTTGAGGCAGTGCGTATTCGTAACACTCTTCAAATAAATCAACGAAGTTCTGGCGATGTGCCTTAGCTTTCTCGTACCGTTCTAGGTATTTCTTTGGATCATGCATTATTTAAACCTACTATAGTATCCGATCCCACCGCGAGAACCTGTCATTAATGAACGGCGACCACGACCACCACGGCGACCTTGTGGCCCAAACTTCTGTGCGCTTTCTAGGCGTGTTCTTAATCTCTCAGCTTTTCCAATGGCACGTTGCTGACGTTGGCGACGAAGCTCTGCCGCAGCCAACTTCTCTTGGTCGCTCATCGCTTCTTCTGGATCGCGAGTGTAGATTGACTCAGCAGTTACGCTTGTTGTGCCAGCACCACCTATATCTGTTTCACGTTCTGTTGTTGTGTTTGTTGTAGTAGTTGTTGTTGTAGTGTCAGTATCATCAGTGTCGGTTGTTGTCGTTACAACCTTTGCTGGTTTGTCATCGCCACCACCTCTTTTTTCCATTTCAGCTAAGCGTTCTTTGCTTCGAGCAGTTCGAGCTTGATAGTCTTTAATCGCTTTGTCACTGTAGTTTAGAGACTTCAACTTTTCAGCTTGAGCTGTTCCACTTAATCCAAATGTGCTTAAACCCATCTTAACGTCAGTAGAGATGTTCTTAACAATTGTTGGAGCTTTACTATCTTTAGAGCTACTTTCTTTAGAAGCTGTGGTTTCTTTTCCGCACATAACAAAATCCTCTTTGTCTATTCAAAAGCACAGAATGAATATTTTTTCAACGCACAAAAGACCAAACGCTTGGCTTCTTCTGTGTCTTGTTCTTCCCAAAGACATTGAAGTTCCTTGATGCATTAACAACTCTGGCTGGTTTCTGATTGGTCATAAGTGCGCGACCCTCACCAGCACCAAGCATCATATACTGCAATGCATCGTGAATATGCGAATACATATTTTTGTCTGGCTTATCAGCGTATCTCTCACCGCTAACTTCCATACGCTTGTACTGATAGCCGCCCTCAAAACCTTTGATTAACTGTTGGCACCTACGATCAATTAGGAAGGCTGGCTTACCATCTACCATCTTGTTCAGCTGGGAGGAGACTGACTCAAGACGGAGGTCAACAGAGTTGGAGGGTGCAGGGAACGCCCTCAAGCCAGCCCCACGCAGAATGTGAAAGGGAGTAGATTCATCAGTCTGCGCTCTAAAGTCACCAGCGGGATCACCATAGATATACACATCAGATACTTCTGAAAAACGTGTGGCAATCTCTTGGCGTAGAACTTCGGCAAATCGAACAATGCCCATGTCAAAGGCAACGATCTCAGACTGAATCAGCCATCTGCCACGCACCTTCTGGCCTATAGTGGCAGCAGGGGTAAGCCCAAAGTCCAAGCCAATATAAAGAGGCTGAGAGGCCGCAACTGGTATTTCTTCCTTAGCCACATGAACATCTTGTGCAAACATCGGATAGATAGGCTTACCATCCTGAATGGCACCCAACTTGTTCATTACATAAACATCAATCCAACTCTTGGTCTTACCGCGTATAAGGTTAGGGTAATAGTTCTCAAGCATGTGCCGACGATTCTCAGCATCCTTGTTTGGCTTGTAATCCTCAATCTCACCTTCCTCACTGCGAATCTCTATCATCCCAGAAGGTTGCGTAAAGAACTGCCAGTTGTCTGGCTTCACTAGCATCTTAGCTTGTTCGCGCGGAATGTGGTCTGGGATTGGCACCTCACCAGACATAATAGGCCACCAATGATCTTCTTCTGGTGCGTTGGTATCTGCAATAACACCAGTCCAGCTTGGGCCACCGTCACGCATAGAAGGGTAACGACCAACACGCATGGTACACGCATCAATGATAGACTTCGGTATCTCCCTTGCCTCATTGATCCAGATGCCAGTCAGTTCGAGAGAGAGGAGTTTCTTGACATCTTCGGGACGATCAAGGGCAAGGAAGATTACTTCAAGTTCGACTTCGCCGCGCTTGATATTGTGGGTGTATGGGACTGACCATGTGAACTTTCCCCATTCGTTTTCTGGGAACCAGTCAAGCCATGTCTTAATAGTTGTAGTTCGTAGCTGTGGGTTTGTGTTCCGTATAATAGCCCATCGAGACTTTCGTAATCCGTCTGGCCCTTTCTTTTGTTGAAGTGCCCTCCGAAAAACTTCAACACAACATCCAACACTTTTACCACTCCCTACTGGCCCTCGAATCCCACGAAAGAAAGTATCGTCCTTCATAAAGGACTTTAGCACTTCACCGTCAGGCTTGTACTTAAAATCAACCACTATCGCAGTCCTTTGTCTACTCCGACCTTAATCATGCACTCTGCCACATCAGGGCCGATATTGTCTATCACTTGGTCTAGCATATAGTTTGTTACAAACATCTTCCCATGCTTTTCATCTACATGCTGGAAGTGAACCTTCTTTACAATGCCACGAAGCATACGAAGTTCTTCTGGCTTCAGTGAATTTACAAAGCTCATTTCTTCTTTGTGACTTTCTTTTTAGGCTTAGAATAAGCCTCATTAACATCAGGAGTGGAAGGGTCGTCTGCCTTCAATCGTCCCTTGGAGCTGCGAGAACGTGTTGGTTCTGGCCCTTCCACCAAGCGGCGCGAGTCAGGGGTTCTCGTTTTGCCGCTGTAAATTGTTCCAGCAAGCTCATGTGTCTCGCCAGTATAGAGTTCACCAGTGGGTAAATACCATGCCATGTTATGTCCTATACTTCTTTACTTTCCGAGCAATCGCTTTCGGTTGAGCCACAAACTGCTTACCCTTTGCCTTGCCCTCTCGTTTAGCTCTGGTTGTAGCTGCATATTCAGAATCACTAAGAGCAGCAATAGCCTTGCTAGGAAGGTAACGCTCACCAGTCTCACTAGACTTCTTGCCAGACTTGGTGCGCCATTTCTGCTTTCCCCAATTGAGGAGTGACTTCTGAGGAGCCTTCATTTGTAACCACCACCACGCTTCTTATATTCCTTGGCAAGCAGTTGCGCCTTTCTGGCACTCCATTCTCCAGCAGCAGTGCCATGCGTGGCCTTGGCCTTAATGGCACTAAACAAAGACTTTCTCATCTTTGGCTTAGTGTAATTACCCGCTGCATTAACTGCCATTACGGAAACCTCTGCTCTGTGTCAGGCATATCAGAAAGCTGAGTGCCAAGTTTGCTAAGAAGGCTGCGGAGCTTTCGAGCGCGATCATCCTTCTCTTTGCTTAACCCACCCTTCGGTATGTTGTTCATAATCTTCTCTAGCTCTGCTTCGGCGGCATTGTATTGGCTGAGAAGAGATTGACGTTTACCCATTGGCATTACTTCATTCTCCCCTTAAATTCTTTATCGCTTCTTAGTTCTTGAACCTCAGAAATTAAACTTTGAAGCTTTTCTCTTTTTGCTAAAAGACTAGGCTTACTTTCTTTTCCACGAAGCAAGCGAATGCCACGGCGCAATCCAGTAATGGCATTCTTGGTCGCTTCACCAAAGTTGTAAGCACTACGAGTATCAGTGCTATCAAAGCTTTCACCTGTGTACTGCGGAATTGATTGAAGCTCTTTGTTGACTCTCTTCAACAATGAAGATGCACGACTGGCCGATCCTTTAGGCATTTCTACTATCCTTGTTCTTATTTCTCTTACTAATAGCCCTAGCCTTGGCACGTGCGTCAGCCTTACTACTGGCACCCCACGCTCTTAGGCTGAGAAGAAGACGAGTAGGTTTACCACTGGCATCCCGCTCTGGGCCACGCATTCCAGCCATCCTTGCCAAGAAACTGGCACGACGAGGATTGTCACCACTCTTCACTGGAGGCTTCAACGTGCCACCCTTGTAAGACGCACGACCCTTGGCATTCAAGCCACCCCTAGGGTTCTTACCCTCTTTACGCGTCCAAGCTGGTGTCTTCATCAATTCACTCCTTTGCGTACCTTTCTAAGGAAAAATATTTTTTGAAGCAACGCACAAAACCTTTAATGGAAAAAATGCTAGGGAAGGACTACTGACACTGTCCTAATGGCAACTTTTTGACCCCCTACCTACTATGACAGGTCAATGGATACTCTAATATCCCCTGCTACCTGTACCTGCGAGCGATCTATCGGTTTGAATCCAGCACGATCAAGTATATCCTTGGATGCTTCTAGCTGAACGTACTCACTCTTGGCACCTGAAGCGAGCTTCAAGACCTTTGCAGCGGCAACTGTAGCATTCATACCTAACTGCTCTGACACCCGTTGCATCATATACTGTTGCACATGTGGTTGCCGTAAAGCCTTGGAAGCACTCACTCTTCCAGACTCGCCCTCTGCATAACCCGCTTCTTTAGCAGCTTGAGTGACACTACAACCTAAGGCTACGAGTGTATCCACCCAGCGCGTCTGTTTGTCAGTCAATTTCTTATTCACAAGGTCAGTCATTGTATCCTCTCTATCGCCCCCCCTTCCCTCTTCCCCCCCAGATAAGCCGATTGACTGACAAGTTGTCAAGATGTGACGTAGCGTCACTTGTGCCTAAGGTCTGTGCTTGGCACCATATGTAGTATTGACATGGCATCCGAGCGGGCTGTCGTGAACCAGTACCCTTGGTACTGGCCCTACGGGCTTCCATCCCTGATGCAGTTGTCGAATCAGTCCGAGGGGATACGCACGTGCAGCTGCGCGTTTGCGTTCCCCTCAACTTATTCGCCAAGTCACAGTGGCACTGGAGTGCCTAGTTCCAGTGGCACACTGGAGTCCACCACCAAGCAGAGGCACATGCCCATCGAGGGCATGCGACTCTGGCAGACGGACGACGCTCCCGCTTTTGTCGTCCTAAATCCACACGCGGGTGCGGATTTACTGCGGTCAGCTATCGCGTGAGGTTATCCGTATCGAGGGATAGATATGGGCCGTGGCGGGACACGCCACTAAACCGCAAGCGGTTTACCCATATCATCTATGTCAATACCTTCAGAAACAACTCGGTCAATGCGCAAGCGTTATTGTGTCACGCGCAGCGTGACGCTCTTTAGTTTATTCGCGCAGTGAGTCTCATTGTTTCCTCACCTACGGCTGAAACACTTCGTGATGGAACATCACCAAGTGTGTCAGGGTTTGACTTCGACCCTCGAAAGGATGTTCGGGAACCGTTCAAAATATCAGAAAGGAATGAACAATGAGTGAATATGAATTTGACACAGACGTTGAGTACTTACTGTACCTATTCGAACAACGAGCATTGTCGTTGAAGGGCGTAGCTCTTCATTACGACTGTGAGTGTTTCGCACGTAGTGAGGATGCTCTTAAATATAGAAGAATGAATCAGAATGAAACCGCTGCCAACTGATCGGTCAGAAGCAAGGCAACCTCGCCAAGGCGAGGCGCAAAGCGACCTTGCGTCTGTCCGATGCAGTCGGACGGGCGCGAAGGTGTCGAAAGACATAATGAAACTTATCAACAATGGAGAACACAATGGATAAGAAACAAGCGAAACTAATCAACTCAACACTTCAGTCTGCTTACACAGGTGAGGACAACGTAGCACTAAGCGCAGCGATAGCTCGCTTGTGTGCGGAGATGTACGATCCACGCATGAAGCTAAACCAAGACACTGGTGCGTATGAGGAAGTCAACAGCCACCAGTGGGAACAGCTCTTCTTCATGCAACACATTGCGAACCACTTGTGGGCAGCAATGTATGACACACGTACCAACACAAAAGGGTACGTCAAGGGCGTCAAGCACAAGCTGGACAAAGCGATGGTCAACTTGAAACAGGCCAGTGCGCAGTACGATGGTACCGAGATCGCCCTTGAGGCCCTTGATCGAGCGGAGATGTGGGTGCAGCAACTCGAAGAGAAGCTTGCGATGTTCGAGGAGATGTACCACATGTTTGCCGACTTTATGGAGGTTGCATGTGGTAGCACCCACAAACCATGGGAACCATGGACTACAGCAGTCGAGGTTAAGCCAGAAGCAAGCTCTGACAAAGAGGCAGAGATTGCGGCACGGCTTGCCGAGCGAGGCCTTGATATGGCAGTGGGTAATGCTGCCAACACCAATGGCGTTGATAGCGCGAAGACAGCATAAGCCGAGGGGGGCAAGTCCCCCCTTTTTTCTTGTTGCATAGGTTGGGTTCACCGCAACCGTGCAGATATATGCGCAGCGGCCAACGTATGTACGCTGTGAAGAACGAATCCAAAAAGGAGAACATTATGGATACTCGTGACAACACCTTAGTCACCACCCTGCGTGGCATTATTAAGCAAGAGATTGAACTGGCACTCTATGTTCGAGACAAAGAGCCAAAGAATGAATCGCCAATTGATATTGAGGATTATCGTGGCGACATCGAAACGATGATCTCTGAGTACATTAACTACAATGTCACAGTGACAATCGAAGGCTAAACCAAAGTGACGTAACGTAACAAATACAAATGACGCTACGTCACACAACTATTAGGTATTAAAGTACTGCATACTTGCAGTGTAACAAACACGGAGAACACCATGTTAGACATGACAAATGATTGGAGCTTTCCAATCCAAACACAACCCATCTATGACATCAATGGCGAACCAATCGAGGGTCACAAAGCAGTGATGCGCACTGACACCAACAAAGTGTTAGGCGTACACGGCTCTCGCTACAAAGCAGTAAGCCATGATGATGTTGTCAATTCAATCTTAGATGGTGTGTCACAAGCAGACTTATCGAATGACTATAGTGTTGATGTTGAAGTCTTAGAAGATGGACGCAAACTACGCGGTCAGATTCTATTCAACGATCTTGTAGTTGAACCCGCAGTCGGTGACTACACTAAGTTCAAAGTAGACTTCTTCAACAGCTACGATGCATCGTGGTCATTCTCACAAGCAGCCAGTGGCCTACGCCTTTGGTGCTTGAATGGATGCACCACGCCTGATGCAGTAGCTAAGACACGCTACAAACATACTGCGTCTATCAACGTAGAAGGTAGTGCCAATAAAATGATTAATGGTTTGCAACACTTCATGTCACGCAAAGAAGTGTGGCAGTCATGGATGCGCACACCAGTGACAGACGCACAGATAGAGAACTTCTTTAAGAAGACTGTAGCTAAAGCGTTCACACGCCAAGTGACAGTTTCTAAGACTAACGAGAAGCAGCTTGAGAACTTGCTGTCTATCTGGAGCAACGAAGCGGCTGCTCTAGGCCATAACAAATGGGCTGCGTACAATACGCTAACCTATTGGGCAACGCACACTGGCGAACTGCGTTCACCGCACACTGCGCGTTACAATCGTGAAGCAGCTATTGCATCTGCAATGCGCAACAAAGAATGGGAGTTCTCATAATGAAAATAGACAAGAATGTACCTTTGCCATCTGGAAATAGAGGCTATGGAAAATACAAAGCTATATTATCAGAAATGGAAAAGGGTGACAGTGTGTTATGCACTGCAAGTGAAGCTCAAGGCATGCGAACAGCAGGTATAAGTTTAAATATAAAAACTGTAAGCCGCGCTGAAGGAAACTCTCGCAGAGTATGGAGGCTTTCTTAATGCTTAATCTATCAACCGAACAAGTGGATGCACTCAGCGACAAGCTGGGTGTAGACCTATCACCACATGCACATATGGCTATTGCAGACGCAATCAAGTCAATCAATCCTAACTTCAATGCAGACAAGTTCTTAGCTCGTTGCATGCAATCATGGGAGGACAATCACCTTGCCCCACTCAACGACGAAATACCCTACTAAGTATTGCAAAGTTTGTGATCGAAGAGTCATGGGCAGAGCAGATAGAATCTATTGTTCAAAAGCCTGTAGAAGTAAAGCTCACAGAGAAAAGGTGAAAAATGAATCCAAAGATTGAAACCGTTGCTTGCCCAGAGTGCCTGGGCGATGGCAAGCTAACATATGAGCGGCGTGAACCGTGGATAGATCGTGACACACCGCCAAGCCTTGAAGAATACAGAGATACCTGTTGGAATTGCAAAGGCTCTGGTGAAGTAGAAGTTGACTACGATCCTTACTAGTTGCATACATGCAGTATGAAACCATACTTTTCACAACTGCAAGTATTAGCTAATGAGCTAAACGTACCTTTGCTCGATGCATTTGCACGAGCAGAGGTTCCAACTTCTACTTACTATCGGTCAGTCAACGGAACAACAGAGATGCGTTACGACACAGCTTGTCGTATCTACAAGGCGATCTATGAAGAACACTCGGCTGTCTCAAAACTACGATCAGCTAATCAAGATGCTGGTCAAAGCAAGACACGAAAAGAAACTAAGTCAACCAGACTTAGCTAAAATCATAGGCTGCACCGAATCTCTGATTCATAAATGGGAGCAGCACAAACGTGTTCCGTCTGGCTTCTTCCTAATGTGTTGGCTTGAGGCACTAGACTATGACATCGAAGTCAAAAAGAAAAAAACAAACGATTAACTGCATTGCGTGTGGCACCATCACCGAATGGTTTGTTGCCATACTAAAGCGCAAGCATCGTCGCACAATGGAGAAGCATTGGTTTGTTTGTCTTCATTGCTATGAGGAGGACAAATGGCAAACCGTAACAAGTCAAAAGGAACTTACCACGAAAAGTGGTTTGTCGACTGGCTCAACAAAATCAAAGCGAAGATCGAAGCGAAACGCGTCCCCCTCTCAGGAAGCTTGGGAGGCGAGTATTCAGGTGACATCCACCTCTTCATCAACGGACGAAAGTTGGTAGGCGAAGTTAAGTACAGAGATACGTCCAACTTCCCTAGCCCCTTTAAAGTATTAGAAGGCAAAGACATTGCTTTCTACAAACGGCGGCGAGGCAAGCCGCAAACACTGGTCATAATGACTGGCGAACAATTCCAAAACATAATGGAGGACACAAATGAAGACTCGTGAAGAAGAAATGAACGAGCAAGCAGAAGCTTTTCATATGCGGCACCCAGAAGTATCAAAACTTTTTGTGCGCTTTGCTAATGAAATTATTAGTCGTGGTTATAAGCATTACTCAGTCAATGCTATCTTTGAACGCATTCGTTGGGAAACAGATAAGCCAGACATAGATGGCAAGTCTACATTTAAGTTAAGCAATAATCATCGTGCATGGTACGCTAGAAAATTCATGGAAGCTTTTCCTGAACACAATGGATTCTTTAGAACACGCCCAAGAAAAAGTGCAGTGCAAGTTGCAAACAATAAAGGTGAATATCAAAAGCCAGAGGATTTTTATGAGTAAACACATTGGCAGAGCTATTGAAGATGACGTTTGGGCAGCAAGCGTCAATCGTCCATCACACAAAATCTATGAAGAAGATCGCAAAGCACAAAAAGAACGCGCTAAGTCATGGCGACCAGACAGCTTGCAAGTAAACGCAGAGCGCATCAAACGTGGTGAACTTGTAGGTGTAGAGTATCTCTGGGGTCGCCGTGCTGTGCAAATGATTAAGCTTGGAATGATCCTCGAAGAAACTCTCGACGCTCATCGCAAGTCATACATGGATGAGTACAAAGAACTGTACTCAGAACATCAGTACAACATTCACATTGGTGATCTAACGTCCAGACATGAGGCAGCAAGAGAACAATATAACTTGCCTTAACTGCACATATGCAGTAGAATCAAAAGAAAAAAGGAGAACACAATGAACCGCAAAGGTTTCATAGGCGGTAGTGACTGCGTTAAAATTATGAACGGTGAATGGTACGAGCTATGGCAAGTAAAGACTGGTCGTGTTGAACCAGAAGACCTGTCTAATAATTTACCAGTGCAGCTTGGTACATTCACTGAAGACTTCAACCTGCAATGGTTTGAAAAGCAACACAACGTAGTGCTTGCCGCACATCAGAAAGAATTTATCAGCAAGGTTGGTGAAGTACCAGTCAAAGGCACAATAGATGCTGGCGTTCGAGGAGAGCGTAACATTGTTGAGGCCAAGCATACTAATGCCTTCACCAATATGGACGAACAAATCGGGCGTTACATGCCACAGATACAGTTGTATTGCCACTTAGCAAACTGTGAAGGTGCCTACCTCTCTGTAATTTTTGGTAATAGTAAATGGGAAAGCGCACATGTCGCATATGATGAAGAGTATTTCAATTCAATGTGGGCAGTGGTGTCAGACTTCTGGGGTTACGTTGTTCGCGATGAAGAGCCGATTGGTATTGACACACCGACACTCTCAACTAACCAAATCAAGGTTGATGACATGGTCGTACGTGACGCGACACTCGACAACCAATTCGTCGACGCAGCCGTTACTTACGTTAATGGTATCGAACACAACAGAACGTTCGAGAATGCCAAGAAACAGTTAAAAGCTATGGTCGCAGATAATGAGCGTGAGGTGTACTGCGACTACATAACAATCAAGCGTGATAAACGCGGAGCCTTGCGCATAACCAAACGTAACTAGGAGAACACCAATGTCTAAAAATATAGTAAGCCTATTAATCAAGGCGCGTAAAGATATACAACCGCCAGCTAAGACTGGCACTAACCCACACTTTCGCAGTCGTTATGTAACGCTCGAAGGTTGCATTGAAGCAGTGACACAGCCATTGGCTAATCACGGTTTCTTTCTTAGCCAACAAGTATTTACCAATGAGCATGGCTCGTTTGTAGATACTATCCTTATGCATGAGGATGATCCCACTTGGGAGATGGTTTCTCATGTGCCACTTGTACTCGGCAAGAATGACATGCAGGGATTGGGTAGTGCCATTACCTACGCTCGTCGGTATGGCATTATGTCTTTACTTAATCTTCCAGCTGAGGATGATGATGGCAATGCAGCCTCGCGCTCAAGCGGCCCCCCAAAAAGCCAAGCGCAGAGCAGCGGAGGCGATTGGTAATTCTTGGGGATACGGAGTCCTTTACAGCTTACAAACTCCGTTTTTTAACACTGATGGGTGGCGGTGTCCCCAAGTACCACCCACTTAACTTTAGCTAAAGGAGCCAGAAGCATGGCAGAATATGACAACACAAATGATGGCGTGGCATTCCCACCCTTTGAAGACATGAAGATGATCTTGCAAGGCAAGATGAATGTTGAGGGCAGAGAAGGACGCTATGCAATTGTTCGTCGTGAAACCAAAGGTGGTCGTGAGATCATGGAGGTCTACGAAAAAGTTGGTGTAATGTTTAAACAAGAAGGTGGCAAAGAAGGTGCGCCTGATTACACTGGCAATATGTATAACATGCAAGACAAACAGCAGCCGTGGACTGACCCACACCCCAACCGTAGACTTGCGGGATGGCGCAGAATGAAAGATGGTAAGCCATACATGTCATTCAATATCTCAGAGCCACAAGGTAAAGCAGCATCACAAAGCTTGAAAGATGATGACATTCCCTTTTAAATAGAGATGTTCTCCGTGGGAAGTTACACTGCTTGACATAGCCTTTATAGCCTCACTGCTTCCCACTAAACTGCCAGCCTTCGGGCTGGCCTTTTTTTCTAAAAGGAACGACGCATGGTAAATATTACAGAATCTTTTACAAAGATGTACGGCAGACCACCAAGTGAGCAAGAGCTTGCCGCAATGTGGCAAATGAAGCGAGAGCAAGAAGGATTCAAAAAGCAATTAATAAAAGAAAAAACGTGTGGCATCAAAAGAAGCAAAGAGCCAGTGACACCAAAGGCATTGCCCAAAAAGACTGACACTCGTAAGTGGCCTTACCGCGCGCCAAAGATGGCAAAGATGATTAACCGTATGCTAATTATTCAGGTAAGAATAGATGACATAGCATACGTCCTTGGCGTTACAGACAATGTTGTAATGTCTGAAATAAAAAAGTGGAAACTTCCACAGCACAATGATGGGTAATCGTGTGGGCAGTGCTATGTGAATGGTCGGACTATAGCTGCTGGCTTGGACGCCACTGCCCACTGCGACAATCTATCAAAAAAAAGAGAGAGAACAATGGAAAATTACTTTATATTTACAATAGTTTATGTGCTAAATGGCTATCCAATGGAATCCAATATACTACTCGATAGTAGTGCCAAGTGTCAGCAAGTTATTCGTGCCAGTGAAGAACTATCGGATGCTTTGCCAGCCGATTTGTTTTGTAAAGATACTGGTATATTATCTAAGTCTTTGCGACCTAAGCTTAGGCCATCAACTCAAAGTGAGGCCCATCAAGAAACGGACGTCTGCCCTCAGATCGACGAAGATCAATGTAACAATTCATAGCATGTTCAGCCGTGCTTTTATACGCGCGTATGTCGCCCTCGCTCCACGCCGCACCCCACTTAATTGACGCGCCAGTTTCTTTGGCAGCCGCTGCCATCGCATCACATATCTCGTCATAGACATTCAACTCCCAACAAACATCACCATCAATATAAGCTAATACATCGACAGCGTGAGAGTATTCATCTGACTGTGGAATATGTTTACTGTTCATAGTTTGGGAACGACCAGAGGCAACAAGTTTCTTTTGCTCTTCAACTGTGCGCAGCCCGCAAGTTACACCAAAGTCAACGCGCGTTAGTTTAATAGCTAACTTTACAGTCTCAACTAAATCAGGGCGAACACCCTCTAGCTTACCAAGACTACGCTTGCTTAAATTAAAACTCATTTCTTTCCTCCAAAGAATTTAGTTGCTGATCGAACACCAAATGATGCAGCTACAATAACACCTAACGTGTACTGATACCAATCAGGCATAGATTCCAATGCAGCAAAACCATTTTGCACAGCTTCTTCTGCCCATGAAAATGGCAAAAAACATAAGATCAATGGCACACTAAACAGTATTGTTAGCCACTCATCCTTCCAAGAGTTCTGAGAACCCTGTGCCATGATGCGTTCCCAATCAGCTTCGGATGTAGCCGCCGACTTCATAATGGTAGCTTTCGCCTCAGCCTCAACTAACTTTAGATTAGCTGCTGCGCTTGCTGCATCTGCTTTTCCTTGAAGCCAAGAAGAAGCAAGATTACCTAATGGGCCTATCAATGCCTGTAACATTATGCACTTCTATCCGTCTTAGCTTCTTTGTTCATCCAGATTCCAAAGCAGCCAGTCAATGCGCCCATGCAAACTGAAACTAAACCAGCCTGTCCATTCGTAGGATCAGGCAATGACATGTACCAGTGTACGCTTTGGTAAGTTAAAATAGTAACCACTAGCATCATCAGCCGTGGGAATATTTTGTATTCATCAATCACTGTTGCTGGCATATAAACGCTCCGCTATCCGTTTATGCGTGGTGATTATAACAACTTTTCCATTTTTGTATACTGCCCACACACCTGACTTAATTTCTACTAACCTCAAGACAGACCACCGTTTGGCTGTTGTGAACTACCAAACCCTCTCTTGCCTTTCTGCGTTCTTGTTCGCATTCCTCATATGTCGCATGGGTTGGCCCAATCTGGTAATACTTTAACTCGGCAGATGGAATGTATTGTATAAAAACCAAAACAAAAATCATTACCACTGACCTCGCGCTGCTCCGATTAAAAAGATAATCCCGCCCAATATCCCAGCGCCAACGACAGCGATAACACTGCCAATGATCCAACTCATAATCGCATCTATTGCTTCTTGCTTGCGATACAGTTGCTCCTTGCGTTCTTTGCGTATCTGACCCTCTAACCTAACAAGCTCCTCCCAATGGGATGGCCCCCAATAGGCAGAAATATACGACTTTAACTCAGCCCTAAGATGATCTGCTTGTTTCTTTGCAGTGAAAGCCTCTAAAGCCTCAGCCTCTACAGACCCACGCATGGTTTTCCACAAAGATGGTTTCTCTTTTG
>Ga0255781_10000557_pt1 | contig 29755 bp, 49 predicted proteins | sample 101ome_21_FD_179979 | JGI IMG/M metagenome (GOLD analysis project Ga0255781, IMG submission 179979) | Coastal salt marsh microbial communities from the Groves Creek Marsh, Skidaway Island, Georgia - 101413BT metaG (version 2) | ecosystem: Environmental > Aquatic > Marine > Intertidal zone >... | reverse complement strand
GTAGCATAGCACCACATCACCGTCATGTTTTAACGTGCTAACACATGACCACGACAAACATTATGCGACAAAAAATAATTTATATTATGCGACAAAGTAAATCGCCGCACGTTGTCCCGTGACGGCTTGCAACGACTAGCGGCCTTGCCTACCTACCCGGCGGCACCCAAAGCCAGCCAGTGGCCTTGTGTGGCTTCGCGTGCGCGTTGTGGTATTTTGTTACCGCATGATGCCCTACCCCCTATACCCCACCCCCACCAAAAAAACGCGATTAGTTGCAAGGATTAGCGATTTTTTTATATACATATGTCAATCTATGCTTTACAAATATAGATGAAACTAACTTCACAAGGGTAAAAACAATGGCAAAACTATCAAAAGAAAAATCACGGCCTATCGCTGAATACGCCTATTACATCCAACGCGCCGCAGAATATGAGACCTCGCTTTATGAGGCAATCCGGGCTAAGAATGAATATGCAAGAAAACATTGTATAACAAATGCAAAATGGGCGGCAAAAGAGGCGATTTTAGCCGCTAACAGAATCGGATTACATCAGGATTTAGTCCCGGATTTTGTATTAAACCGGGCGCAATAAAACGGCTGGCACCTTTCGGGGTGCCGCCTCATAGATTGCTGGCAACCCCGGCAACCTATGCGGCGAATAGCCGAAAACGTAACAACCAAGGGAATCGAAACAATGAAAGCTACAAACAAAAACCTAGGACACCGGAACATTGGTACCAAGCGCGATAAAATCGCAGACAAGTTTTATAAAGAAATTGCGGTCATTCATTCAGAGCGCGGCGCGGTTGCGCGTTTCCGCTTTTACTGCACCGGGCAGACTATACATTGTATTTCGTGGCTTGGCAGTCGTGACCTATACGGTAGCGGCTACGGCAAGGCTGGCGGCTATGGCTACGACAAAGCAAGCGCGGCTATGGCAGATGCTATAGACCACGCTGGCATCAAACTGTCGCAATCTATAGCTGGCGTTGGTGATACCGCTATGAGAGAGGCGGCGCTTGCAATCGGTAAAATGTTGACCGGGTGCCGCAAGTTTTACATTCACGAATCACACGCATAAACCGGCTGGCACGGGCAACCGTGCCGCTTTATAGCCGCCAGTCAATCCGGCTGGCGTCTATATGGCGCAAGCCAACAACGCAACAACACAAGGGAAATAAACCAATGAAAAACTATATCATATGGGGCATTTATGGCGGCGATAGCGGCGAATCTCTTATTTGTGAAACGGTAAACGGTGAATATATCACTAGCCGCCAGCAAGCCGAAACGGTCATAGAAACATTCAAAAACCGCATAGAGCGCGGCGAATTGTTCGACATAACAGACTGGCGAATTGCTGAAATAGACATGACAACCGCGCCAGATTTTGCCGCTACGCTCAACATATAGGAAAGGGTGCAAAAAATGAATGAAAACGCAAAAAACCTTATCATTGAAAATGACGGCCAACATGATCCATTCGGCGCGGCTATTAACCTAGCTTTTGACATATGCGAGGCATTGACGGCGCGTGGCGCTGATATACCGCTAAAATGGGAATATCAACCGGGCATTGGTGCAATAGATGCCGATAACTTAAACCCGGCGTTTGATAGCTTCAACAATGCCGAATTGATAGCCATTGGCAATGATTGCTTGGCGGTTGTCGAAGAATGCAAGCGTAAAGGGTTGGACTATTAAAAACCGCATAACATTGGCGGCACCCGGCAAGGGTGCCACCTTGTAAATGCTAGGCGATTATTTAGCAGTTACACGGTGAAAGCCGATAGCGTAAACAAAACAAGGGTGAAATTATGAGCAGTATTACATATAAAGCGATTGATCGTGAATCTGGCATCAAGTGGTGCGTCCGGGCAGTAATGCCCGGCGGTTTATATGGTCTAAACCATTGCCTCACATATGATGAAAATAAAACTGATCCATTGATTGAGTTTTACGATATGGATTCAATGGCCGCAAAGCAGATGCGGCAATCTGATAACAAAACCGAATCATATCTTGCAGAAGAATACGGCCAATTTGTTAGCCGCTACTATCTCTCAACATTGCTGAAAGACCGCAACATCGATGCGGTAAATTTAGATAATGGCGGAAAAATGATCGGTGAATGTCCCGGCATCAATTTAGATGGCGGCGTTGATCGTTGGGAAGTTTCCGGGCAATTTGTCAATGAAGCGTTATCTGAATTGATCAACGCAATAAATGATCGGGAAATGGCATCATGAATCGCCGCGAAAAACTAGCTAGCGCAACCGGGACACTTTCGGTTGTGCTGGCCTTTATCCTAGCCGCAACACATAACACTAGCACCACCGGATTGCTGGCCTTGTTTGGTGCGTTTGCGGCCAGTGTGGTTGCCAGCTTCATTTTGAAACAATGATTCTAAAAAAATATCTTGCAATGGCATTTCATGCTGTTAATCTGTAATTGACAACAACCAAGGGGGTTACAATGTCAAATCTAAAACAAGCCGCAAATCGGTTGAAAAATCGGTCAGACGTTCAATTTGTTACTGTCAGGCGTGATGCCATTGGCGTCCCGGTCAAGATTGCCGCCGGGTTGATACCGACTAGCTGTAATATGAATGAATATATCGAAGCAATCGAAACGCTAAAGGCTTTCGGTCTGTCAGACCGCTATGGCGATTTCCTAATTGCTGAAGCTGAAAACAAGCTATGGGGTGAAGCCGATGCCTAAATTTCACATTGAAGCTACCGCGTTGGTGACGCAGATCGTTGTCATTGATGCTGATAGCATTGAAACAGCCGAACAGGTGGCTATGGATGAATTGAAAGACAAGCTACAGCCACATTCGGTTAGCGATCTAGACATCTATGACAGTTACGAGGCGGAATGATGGATAATTACGAAAAAGCATTTTATGACCAGTTTGGCGGCGATCAGTCCGACATTCGGTCAGCATTAGAGTTTGTCCTGTATGTTGAACATTTTAATCCAACACAGGACGAAATGTCGGCGGTGTTTCAGTCACTGCCTGACACTGAGCAACAACGGCTCAAAAACGCAACAAAGCGCGTTAAATCACTGAAACAAGGGAAAAAAAGCAATGGCTAAAAAAGAACAATGGCAAATTGACCACGATAAGCGTGTAAAAGCTGAAAAAGCTGGAATGGACGCGCTAACACCACAACAGCGCGAAGCAATCAAAAAAGCGCATAATGCTTTGCGTGATTTTGTCGCTGAATGGTCAGACGGCTTTGACCTCTATAACTGCGACACGCCGCGCAACATAAGCACGGCTTTCTGGCAAATGCACCATCATTTTCATCTAGATGATGAGAGTTAATCATGAATGTATTGTCATTATTCGATGGCATGTCTTGTGGTCGCATCGCTCTTGAGCGGTGCGGCTATAAGATTGACCGTTATTTCGCGTCTGAAATAGACAAATACGCAATCAAAGTTGCCGCAGCAAATTACCCTGACACTATCCATCTGGGTGATGTGCGTGACGTTATCTGGCCTGAGACATTCGAGGGTGAGAAGATTGACCTATTGCTTGGCGGCTCACCCTGCCAAGGATTCAGCTTTGCTGGCAATCAGTTAAACTTCGATGACCCCCGGTCGCGCTTGTTCTGGGAATTTGTGCGAATCTTAAAAGAGGCCAAGCCGCGCTATTTCCTGCTTGAGAATGTACGCATGAAAAAGCAAAGCCAAGACGTTATCAGTGAGGCGCTAGGCGTTCAGCCAATCGCCATCAATAGTAATCTTGTATCGGCTCAGAACCGTTATCGCCTGTATTGGACGAATATACCGTTCTTGATGATGCCAGCCGATAAAGGCATCAAGCTGAAAGATATCTTAGAGGATGGCTTTGTTGACCGCGACAAATCGCTATGCGTGACATCAACCTACTACAAAGGCGGTCGGCTCAAAGATTATTTTGAAAAGAACAAACGCCAGCTAGTGTTCAGTGATGATGGTCTGTGTCATGTCGGTGACGCTGATCTCAAAGGTCATAGCTATGTGCGCTGCGTTTATCACCCAGACGGCAAGGCACCCAGCCTATGCGCGGCGAGTGGTGGCAATCTTGAGCCAAAGATATTGCAGACTGCACACGGTTTTAATTCTGGCGGATTAAAAGCAAGTGACGGTAAAACACCATCGATGACCTCATCATCTTGGCAAAACAATAACCATCTAACATTTGATAATGGTGCCACTTGGCGGTCACTGACGCCTGTTGAGTGCGAGAGACTGCAAACCGTGCCGGATAACTACACCAACCACGTTAGCAAGACACAACGCTATAAAATGCTTGGTAACGGCTGGACGGTCGATGTCATCTGCCACATCTTAAAGCATATGGAAGGGGTGGCATAAGCCACCCCTTCCTTAAAACGGTTTCGGCAGACCCAGACCAATCGCCTTCCAAGATTCATCCGATTGATCGGTCAGCATAAACGCATTAACTGCCTTCAAAATATCATCATATTTGAAAAACTCATCCTTATACTGCATCGCCATCTTATATGCCGCGTTCTTGGCATATTCTTCCTGCTTTGGTGTCAGCGTAGCTACCTTCTTGCTCTCACATGCCGATTGCTGGCGATTAGAAGCCCGTGGACGGCGTTTAGCGTCTCTCCGCACCCAACCCTGCCAAAATGCCTTTAAGGACGCATAGGCGGCTTTATTTCCGCCTTGCTCATTCCAGATGCGGATATCCTCTAGAACCTCTTGCCAGTCAAGACCGCGATCAGTGGCATACACCTTGTCCTCAGTGTCTGGCACCCAACCCACTAAAAGCTGTCTTCTCTGCCGCTGTAATTTATTTGATTTAGTTATATCTGTCTTTTGTTCTTTCTGTTCTTTGTAAGTGTCCTTAAAAACCGGATCCGGTTTTCCCGTATCCGGGAAATGCGGACACGGTGAATCCATAACGAAATAGCGGGTTTCAGCGAATTGACCCTCATTACGAGCAGATTCGCGGCGCATGTACCCTAGCTGTTCCAAGTTTGCCAAAATTCGGTACACCTTGTCCTTGCCCCAGCCGAATCGGTTACGCAGGTTAGTCGGCCTTACCTGCCAGTCATTCGGCTTTGACAGTAGATACACCAGCACGGCTAGTGCATCACTTGTCAGCTTTTCATCGTTAATCATTTCATTGGGCAGCACTGCAAAGTTCTCTTGCAGGTTACTGCGAATTATCAGTGTGTCCGTCATAACTAACCCCTTAGTCTTAAATTTTCTATGCAGCTTCTCATTTGGTCGATCTCTGCCAGAGATTTGTCAAACGTGCGTACAACGTCTGCCAGCAGTTCATCATAATCCACTTCATGAACATTAACTTTTTGACGCCAATAAAAATAAGATGAAACGTGTATCGGGAAAACATCCTCTCCTGTCTCTACATAGTTTTTTAGACCTTCACGAAGTCTGCTTACCACCTCACGCATAAACTCTATTTGCCTAACTGGGTTCCTATAATTTAACATCCTAACTCCTTAAATTTGCTGATCTCAAAATGAGCCACCAGCCCCACATCCTGACTGTCGCCCCGGTCGCGTCTGCCACCAAAGCCAACGTCAAAATCCTCTGCAAAATTGATCGTTGCAAGCCTGTCAGTCCATTGCACGATCAGATAACTGTCCAACCCTGTATGCTTTGACAGGTCACGCGCCGCCATAACTTTGTCCAGATTGAGCATCATAGTCGGATACCTGTTCATCTTGAACGTCCTGACCTTTACCTCGCAGAAAAACCAGACAAATCCACTAGCCATTTTGTGCATAGCAAAGTCCAGCTTGTAGCTCATCGGCAGTTTCTTGTAGTCGGCGTTCAGATGCAGTGACACCTTTTCGATGACCTCATGCTCATTACGCAAATCTTGTGCGCTCTCATATAGCGGTCTGTTCATGCCCAGCTTTCCCTGACCAACATGCACCACGTTTCAAAGCTAATCGTTGCAAGGTCATCCTTGCCAGCAAAATCAGCGTTGATGCTGGAAAGACGCACGACACAGCGAATCGGCTGGCGGTCATATTTGTAGATCAACACAGGCTCAGTGCCGGATGCGTCAGCAGCGGTTTCCACCTGTTGCCACCATTCCGGCTTGTGAATGATGCCGTGAGCGTAACGCTTGGCCTCGACAGTCCAGCCGTCAATGCCTACCAAGTCACCGTGTTCTGCCGCCCTGTATTGCTCAATGTCTCTTTTCACACCGTCAATACCAAGTTCGTCCATACACATACGAGCCAGTTCGCGTTCAAAATTGGCTCCCTTTCGGCGTCCGTTTGTCATAGTACCCACCCCAGTTTTGTTTCATCCGGCACACCATCCCAGACAAACCAAGCATAAGCGGTTGTGCCATTACCTGACCGCTCCTCATCACCGCGCCACAATGTCAGACGTTTACTGAACACCCACACCCTAGCTGGCCTTAGTTTACTGTAAAGATTTTCGTAACGAGCCTGACCCTCTAAAAAAGCCAGACGTAAAAACCAACAATGTTTCTTTGCGCCAAGCATGATTGCATGTCGCACAAAATCAGTTGCGTTCTTATACGGTGGGTTCGTGACAATATTGGGTGCTTGTAGTTTTTGTTCCATTAAAAAATCAATGCCAGTCTGACCAAATCCATAATCATTTAGGTCACTGCTCACAACATCATACTCCGTTGCAAGGATTTTACTGATAGCACCATCACCGCAAGCTGGCTCCCATATACCACCGTCAAATGTCTCAAGTTGCAACAACGCTTCAACAGCTTCTGGCGGCGTAGGATAAAAATCGTCTTTCTGCCTCACTCACCATTCCCCCGGTAGTTACCCATATCAACGCCGCCCAATAGCTGACCATCAGCTAGTGAACGCCTTTGATACTTGCCGTGCTTGTCAGCATCACCTGATGCCGCCGGGTCATCTTCAAAGTCCGGGCAACCCATATTCAGCAACCGCAACTTTTCAAACTCAGTCGCGTGGTCAATAGTCTTCATGTACTGATTCTTGTGAATGAATGGTGGCTTCTTAAACATCAAACTCTCCGCACCAATCTTTCAGACCGACCTTGCCGCCTGACCATTTATATACAGCCATCATCTGCCTACCTGACGGTGGCGTCCGGCGATATATCCAGTTGTTTATAGTTGCACGGGTTACATTCAAGTGACGTGCTAGTTCACTTTGTGTCATTCCCCGTTTCATCATATATTCTGCCAGTTTCACTTAGTTCTCCTGCAAGTACAAATTAACAATATGTCAATCTGTATAAAATTATTGTTGACAGGTCAAATAAAAATTTTGTAACAAGGGTTATCAAGCCAATACGGCCAAGGAGTTGGGAATGGACTTATTAGAAAAAATGAAATCGGTAGGTGTCTACCATTTCTCACCAAGCCAGTTAAATCGCCCATTGGCGAACTGGATGTTTGAATATGTTTACCTGTCAAAAGAGAAACGCCGCGAGATAGTCGTTGGCGAGAACGCAGCTTTCGGTACTGCCGTGCATACAGTCATACAGGCTGTTACATGCCACGGTCAGGACATTGATGAGGCTGTTGAAGAGGCTATGACAGGTTATGACTTTCACCCTGCAAACTTCTCACAAGATAAGCGTGACAAGTTTCGTGAACTGATACCAGCCGCCGCCACTGTCGGCATCGACCTACTATCTCCCGTGTTCGCTGGCGCTCAAGAAGAGCGCAAAATCGAACTGACATTGGACGGTGTGCTGGTGCCTGTTATGGGGTATGTCGATTTGTTCAAGGACGGTCAGCTTGCCGAAATCAAGACTAAGGCACCCCGGCAGGGTGCGGTTAAGAAAGACGGCACCAGAGGCTGGACTAAGGCGTCACTGCCAAAGGAACCAGCGTGGGAGCATGTGTTGCAAGCCGCCGTGTACTGGAAGGCTACAGGTGCCACACCTAACATTGCATATGTGTCTTCTGATGATGGCGTTATCTACAATCCAGATAACTGCGACAAAATGTCAGATGACGTTCTTAATTTTGCCATAGAGGAAATCCGGCGTAAGGCTATTACGCGGCAAAACCTGTTGGCAGTAAGCACCGATCCAAAGGTGCTGGCTGGTTTGATGGAGCCAGATTTCAATCATCCATTCTATTGGGGGCATCAGTTTGTAAATGATGCAAAGGAGTTGTGGAGCAATGTCTAAATATCTATTGATAATGGTCACTCTGACTGGCTTTGAGACTGCAAATGTGGATGTCATTGGTACGTTTGACACTATCTCTGACTGTCACGTTGCAATGACTATGGCTACGTTCAAGCAAAATCCTGATAACTATTTCTGCTTTACTACACGCCGTGGCGTAGATTGGAGTGTCAAATGAGTAATGTATGGGAAACACTGAGCAAGATTGATTGCTCAAAGCATGTTGAAAAAAAGAATGGCTTTACCTACCTGTCGTGGGCGTGGGCTTGGACTATTCTCAAGCAGAACTATCCTACTGCACAGGTGACTAAGCATCTGTTCCAGATCAATGGCAACCAAATGCCATACATGCTGGATGCCGATGGCTTTGCTTATGTGACTGTCACGGTCAAGATTATGCCAGAGGGTGATGCTAGTAGTGTGTCGGCTCTGGAATCAGCTACAGAGATTATGCCTGTACTGAACCACGCTAATCGTCCAATCAAGAACCCTAACAGCTTTGAGGTGAACACCGCCTTGCAACGCTGTATGGTCAAGGCAATCGCATTGCTGGGTCTTGGTTGCTACATTTACGCTGGCGAGGATTTGCCAGCAACGTCTGACGCTGGTGGTGGGAGCAGCCTCTCACGCAAGCCAGCAACGGGGCGTACCCCATCGTCAAACACTTCCGAAACTTGTGATGAGAATACCTCTAGCGGCGGTGGGGTACAAATGCCCAACAAGATTGCGTCTCCATTAACTGTTGATCAGGAGATTGCGATAGCCCCGGACTTAGATTCGCTGAAGAAAATTTACACGCGACTAGGCCCGAAGGCGAAAGACTACAATCATCTATTCACTAATCGTAAAAAGGAGTTGGCAGGATGAATGTCTGCACATTCGTTGGTAGGCTAGGAAGAGATGCGGAGACAAAGACTGTAAACGAGACAACGGTTACATCTTTTTCTTTGGCATCAGATACTGGCTACGGTAACAATAAAAGCACCATATGGGTTGACTGCTCTGTATGGGGCGTCAGAGGTGAAAAGATTGCTGAGTATCTGAAGAAAGGAACTTCAGCTACAGTAATCGGCAATCTGTCTCAGCGTTCATACACAAACAAAGACGGTGAAGATAAAACCGCTCTTGATGTGCGCGTTCAAGAGATAGATTTTTCTAACCCAAGGGAATCTGATGGTGGCAAGTCTAATGAACCCATCAATGACGACATCCCCTTTTAAGATCACTGTTGTAACTGATGGCCTCATTGTCCAAACGGATGATGAGGTCTATCGGGTGACAATGGACAAGGATGAAATGATGAAGCTGTCAACGGAGATACTGTTGATGCTGACACAAAAAATGCGTGACAAAAGCAACATGAATGGTTCGGGGAATGTGGCCGGGTAAGAAGCGCACCAGAACGGTGAAAGTAAAACGCACGGTCAGGCCGGGTACATGCAGCTTTTGTGGCAAGGGATTTGATTGGAACATAGACCCCGGACTTGTGAATGGGGCAAAAAAGGAGTTTTGTGGACATGAATGTTTTCGGAAAAATATTGAGCAAGTGGTTCGGCACGACTACGGCGCGGACTTTGACAGCCTCTGAGATTGAGGCACCAAAGCATCATTGCTTACCGCCTATGGAGCGCATTATACGCGCTACATGCACAGTGACTGGTCTAACCAGAAACGAACTGCTATCAGGCCGAAGATCAAGAGAGTTTGTACATGCGCGGCATATCGCTATGTATCTGGCTCGTGAATACACGACACTCAGCTTTCCGCAGATTGGCCGTGCAATGAACAAAGACCACACAACGGTCTATTATGTGGCTAACAAGATGGCGAAGCGTGGTCGTGGTGCTACCAAGGTGAATCGTGACATTGCCGCTATTAAGAGAGCGGCTGGCTTAGATGGCTGACGATTACGTCAATCATCCACCTCACTATAAGCAGGGTGACATTGAGTGCATTGATGCTATAAAAGCTGCACTTGGAGATGGTTACAAATACTATCTCCAAGGTAGCATCATCAAATACATCTGGCGGTTTGAGCATAAGGAAAACCCTGTGCAAGACCTACAGAAATCATCTTGGTACTTAGACAGGCTAATCGGGGAGATGACAAGGGATGTCGAGGACTAGGCACGTTGCTGTCAAGTCTATTGGTCATACTGTAGCCGGACTAATTGGAGAACACATCGCCGCCGCCGCAATCTTGCAACAGGGCTGGGGCGTGGCTATGGCTAGTCAGGATTCAGTTGACCTTGTGGCTTGGAACAAGGACACAGGGCAGAGACTTCTTGTGCAAGTTAAATCTTCACAGCTAAGTCGCGGTAATAGTGACAAGTTAGAGTTTCAGCTAGGTCTTGGCGGAAATAAACGCTTACCAACACGGTATGATTTTGACATAATAGCACTCGTTTCAAGCGAACAACGGGCCTGTTACTTTTTGCCAGTAACAGCCATCAGACAAAAGAAAATGAACAAGATGCCCGGGTTCTTTGAGAACCCTGAGTTAGAGGCAGATTCTTGGCTAAAATCAATAGAGGAACTTTATTATGAACCTACCCAACAGAAGACCTTGCGTGACCACAGACATCGGAGCCGGACTAGCGGTGACGGTTAGTTTCCACCCCCAGACAGGCGAGGCAGTTGAGGTATTCATGACTGGTCGTGGCAAGGCCAGCGACAACACACTTACTGAGGCGCTGTACCAGCTAGGCGTAACGGCTTCTAAGCTGATGCAGGGCGAACATGATGAGGCTGAAGCAGTAGCATGAAACTAGACGTACTCAGGGACGAAATTACGGCTGATGAAGGCTGTAAATACGAGATATATTTGGATCATTTAGATCTGCCCACGATGGGTATCGGTCATCTCATCAAGGTCGAAGATCCTGAGTACGGCAAGCCTGTAGGCACTAAGATCACACAAGAACGTGTGCATCAGGCGTTCAATCTGGACATCCTCGTTACAATAGAAGACTGCCGCCGTCTATATCCTGACTGGGATGATTTTGAAGATGAGTTGCAGCATATCATTGCAAATATGATGTTTAACCTTGGCTATCCGCGTCTGGAGCGTTTTCGTAACATGCGACAAGCTGTAAACGAAAAAGACTACGAAAAAGCGGCAGATGAAATGATAGACAGCAAGTGGTACACTCAGGTTCCGAATCGCGCAGAGCGGTTAGTGAAACGTATGAGAGAACTGGCTAATGGGTGAAGTAACAATGGAGCGGTTTCTTCGCTGGAAGATACTGCCCCGGTTAATGATGATAGCCTTTACAGTAATGGCTTGGAACGTCTGTGACTGGTTCATGTCACTGGGCGCTGATGCAACAACACAACAAACAGCTTTTGTAAGCACCATAGTCGGAGCGGCTACTGGTGCTTTTGCTGTATGGATGGGACACGAAGCAAAATGATACAGGCACTAATAGGCCCGGTTACAGGGTTGCTAGACAAGTTTATCGAAGACAAAGACCAGAAGAATAAACTGGCTCACGAACTGGCTACAATGGCCGACAAACACGCTCAAGAACTTGCCAAGGGTCAGCTAGAGGTGAACAAGGCAGAGGCCGCTCACAGGTCAATTTTCGTGGCTGGTTGGCGTCCGTTCATCGGCTGGACATGCGGTATTGCGTTGATGGCGCATTTTGTGCTGTTTCCGGCGACTGACTTTGTTGTGGCTTATATGGGCTACGAGATACCACCGATGCCAGCTTTCGATATGGAGAGCCTGATGACCGTGTTACTGGGTATGCTGGGTCTAGGCGGTATGCGTAGCTTTGAAAAGTTCAAGGGTGTGTCTAAGTAAAGAAAAACCCCAGAGGCCAAGGGGGAACCTCTGGGGCGGAGTTAGGGAGGAATAAGGAAAGCTATGAATAGCTATAACTCTCCTCTTTCCGTTCTACCCAACTCAACGCGGCGTTGCAAGCGTTAAACTGTAACACTTCCACCAATTCGTTTTCGTCAAATACCTTTACTATGCACTCACCTTGCGGAGTGCGCTGTTCTATTTCATGCCGAATCTTTGGCTTCCACATGACAGTCTCCTAGTAAGTTATTCCTAACCATACTAGGCTGACTAATAACGTGGTTATTGTCAATATTAGGATGCCAGCGACAATTATCTCTATAACTTTACGGCGCATTTCTTGTTGCTTGTAAATAGCTTCCTTGCGTTGCTTACGAATACGTCCTTCTAGCTGTATCAAATCAGCCCACGCTTGTGGCCCATAACTCATGTTCAAGAACGTCTTCAGTTCCTGACGCTGTGCTTCTAACTTTTTTTTAGCGGAATACGCCGCCAACGCCTCTTCCTCTACAGAACCAGCCGCAAACAGCTTCTTGAACAATGGTGGGTTCTTTGACTGCTTTTCGGCTTGGTCAATGTCACTAGCCATCTTCATCCAGCGCGATACATCGCCTATACAGGATTCAATATCACGCCCAGCAGCAATCATATTCTTTATGGTGTTAAACGCCGCTGTAGCCCCTGCAACCGCCGCTGTGATAGTTACTGGCTCCATTATGTCAGTCTCCCCGGTGCCAGAAGCCTACACTTATATGATTGTGGCATGATCGCGCCCTTATGAATAGACGCAATGTCGTTGCCCATTTCATGCGCCCGGCTGACGCATTGCTCTCTTGTGGCCCACGGGCCAGTTGTGTCGTGATATTCCCAGCAGTGTTCAGGATAGGCTACGCTACAAGCTAGGACGATTACCTTGAACATCAGACACGGCCAAGCGCCTTGTCGAGTTTGTCCTCGACACGATGCAGGGCATCCATCACCTGACGCATATCATCACGCAGTTCCATCTTTGTGGCATATTCTTCGCGGGTCTTGTTCAGCAGAATGTTGAGCCGCTTTTGCTCTTTGTTTTGCTCTGACAGGAACCAAGCGAGGCCAGCCACGACTAGCCCGATAAGCGTGTCGATGAGGCTGGTCATTTCCATAGCTATGCGTCCGGCCAGTCGTTGATGGGTGCGTTGCCTGTAGGATTGCCGTCAGCGTCCACTGGGGCATCGTACAGCGCCATAAACGCCGCGTGGGTAGTGGCACCGCTGATGGCGGCTTCTATGTCGTTAGACGCCTTCCTGACGGCGGCACGATAGGCGAGTGTGTCGGCAGGAATGTCGGTGCCGTTTTCGGCAGACCGCACAACCATCCAATCGGTAGGTGCCAGCAAGCCAGCCGCAGTCTCTTTGACCTGCGCGATTGCGTTGCTCTTCAAGCCCTTTGTGACGACCTGTTCACCATCTTGCATCAATGGGTTGCCATCTTCATCAACCTCATTCACATCATCCAGAGCGCGTTCAACGCCAGCCGACCAATAGAAGCGATTGTCGAAACTTGCGACTACTGGATCAGCCTCATACACAAGCCCGATTTCGGCTTTGCGCTCATCTGACATACGCATCCAGTTTGCTGGGTGCTGTGTACCGTTATCGTCTGCCCACGCCCGACCAGCGCGGATGACTTTACCATTATATTTGTATGCCATTGGTTATCTCCTATCTGGCGTTGGCGTATTTGAATGGGGCTTCGGCGAAGCATAAGTAGAGGTAACTACCGCCGGATGCGTTCCAAGCTGTTGCGTTGCTTCTAAATTTGAAACCATTTGACAATATGTCTATACCTATAGACCCGCCTGACCCAGCCACTTCAGCGTCGGTTGAATTAGGCAAAAGGTAATTATTTGTCACGTTGTATTCGTTTCTAGTAGCATCCCAAATCACCCAGTTGCTTGTGCTGTCTGTGCGCTTGGTAAGGACGAAGGCGGGTTTGAAACCTACCGCCACAAACGTGCCATCTGCGGAGCCGTTGCCGACATATGAGCCGACCTTGCTAAAGCCTTCAACACTGTGGAAACAGTAGGCTATAAATGTGCCGCCGTTAATGTTTGTTCTGCTTGAATAGCCAGTTGTGAAAACTGTGCTAGTTGGATTTGCCCCCCATTCATACGCATATGTAATTGATGGCGCACCTGTTTGATTCAATTCAAAAACACTGCTTGTAATGAAATTTCCGATAGCCGTACTACCAACAGACCACCCATAGCCGGACGCATTTCTGCGTTTGCAAATTATTAGTTCGGGTGCTGAAGCGAGGCCGTGACCTATTGTTGACGTTTGCCCAGAGGCGGTGTTGACACCTGTATAGGACACAATACTAAACCCAGCATCCTGATTAGCCGATACGCTTGACGTAATACTTCCATCGGTGTTGCTGACGGCTGTGCCGCCAGCTTTCCAGTTCCAAGCGACATAGGTGGCACTATTTGTGTTTACATTAGCATCTGCACCAAGACTAAATCCGTCACTATCAAAAGATGTAAGTCTATCTGTATCAGTAAATTCCGCATTGGAATCGTTAGGAAATAATGCTACGTTTGCGCCTCTAATAACATCAAATACATTATGCCCCTGTGCATTACTCCTACTTTTTAACCAAGTCCAATCAGGCTGAAAACCAACGCCAGTAATACTCTGCGTTGACCCATTACCCGTGTAAAGCACGGTATTAAAGTATTCGTCACTCGTTGTGGTGCTGTTCGGGCCGATGGCTGGCTCTGGTAGGTTGGCTGAACAGAGGGCTAAAAAGCCGGATGGAACCGAATATTTGAAATCACCGTAGCCGTTTTCATCACTGTTGCCGCCAGCGGTTGTGTTTCCGGCAAACGTGCTATCCTGACCAGTGTTCAGAACAGCAGACCCATTGTAGTTCAAAAAATGTGGCGTCTTAAAATCATCTGCATATGTTGAAACCGTAAAAGTAGACGCGGCGTTTGTGCCGTTTGCGGGGTCGCCAGCGCCAGAGCCTATATCAACCCACGTTCCATTTACAGACCACCAGAGTTTGCCGTTATCAAAATCAGCGGCACAGCCAATTATGCTACCTGTTGTTGGTGAGCCATTGCTTGAATAGGATAGGGTTCTAGTAGCTGAACTAGCACTACCGAAATCAGTTATGTATAAATTTGAACCTGTAAAATATCCAATGCTTGCGAGGTGCGTAGATTGGTTTCCTGCACCTGTGTAGGCCTCATATCGAGTTGCCTTTGTCCAGCCAAATGTCCAAGATGGATAGCCAGCATCAGTAATATATAACTCAGTGTACCACTTGCCACCAAGCACAGACATATTGCCCATAACCTGTCGGTAAATGCTTGAGCCGCCAGTCGCCTTCAAGTTGCCTTCAGAAAGCGTCATTACACCTGATGCCGCACCTGCTGGCTGTAACACGTTCCAATTCGCAAAGCTATTAGTCGGGCTGTCCAGCACGACATCGCTTGCGGCTAGGTTATAAGCCGTCCAATGATTACCTCTGCCGGAAACATCTTTTCCAATATCATTGGTATCTGCATAATCGAGATACCAGCCGTTGTTACCATAACTAATTCCCGAAGTCTGTACAGGCGTCCAGACCCCGTTTTTTGTCTCTGCAAAAGTGCTTATCGGTACGATTGAACCGTCAATAAAATGCGTTTCTGCAAGATACAAATCAAGATATGTGCTTCCGTTAGATTTGCGAACAATCCTATGTGTTTGACCATTGACACCTAGTTTAGCTAAATCAGTAGTTTCCGCCGCTTCATTATCCAATACGCCGTTGACATAAACTCTAGCATAGCCATCGCCATCTGCATCATAAGTTACATAAAGATGATACCAAGCTGAAGGGTCACGCCTAACGGCGTTGCCTGTCACTCTTGTTACGCCTTGCCTTACAAACGTAAAATTATGATTAGGACTATATCCAACACCATCAATATAACTGGCACCTGCCGAAAGAATGTACCCATCAGATATGCCAAATCCCCACGTTTTAACCCACGTTGAAAAGGTTATTTTGCTACTATCCGTAGCGGCATTGCTTGGCGTAAATTGTAGGTATGAAGTAGCACCATCAAACCGCAGAGACTGGTCAATGCTGTAGTCGTAAAACGACCCGCTGGCACCTACATTACCGCCGCCGCCAATACCGAATAAACTGCTCATAATACCGCCTTACGATACGTTCAGGCTACGCCCGATTTCATACATATTTGTGCCGTCTGACAGGAACACCAGAATGTCCTTTGCAGACGCAGTCGTTGTCAGTGTCGGTGCTGTTGCCGCCGCAAACTTAAACACGGCGTTCCAGCTTGGTACGCGGGTGCCAGTGGCGTCTTGGATGACCGTCAGGACGTACACACCGCCGTCAACCATATTGGTAGGTGCGCCGAATGTGCGGTCGCCAGCAAGGGTAACGCTAGTCACCTGATTGGCTGATGCGTCCCAGCTAATGGTCGCCGCATCGGTAAGCGTGGTGGCATTAAAGTTCTGCGTTGCGGTAAATTCTTGCGCGATAGACAGGCCAGCGATAGTGGCGTCTGCGTCCGGCACAGTTAGCACACGAGTGTTGCCAGTGGTAACGCCTACCGCATCGAAGCGTACCTGCTTAGTATCGTCAGTCGGATCAGACAGCGTGAAAGTATCCTGTATGGCAGATGTCCCGGCGTTCATATCAGCCAGATGCGCCATAATCTCACGGAAAGCGTTGTTTACATCGCTTGGCACCATCGTGCCTTCGCCAAGGTCGATGCTGTCTACGTCCGTGTTGTTAGATGCAGTTGCATCGTATTCGCTGATTTTTGTCTTTGCCATTTCTTTCTCCTAAAGGCGACTGCCTTATTTATAGCATCATTCCTATTGTTCTGCTAGTAGACCGCCAATGCCAGCAGGAACCGTTGGTGAAACAGTTGATGCTCTCAATGCTGCCCCCGGCGTCTGTATAATATTTCTGGCTATTCTTCTGCCTAGTTCTGTTTGATAGAAAGGTTGTCCAGCTATTCCAGCAACCCCAGATATTGGCACTAAAGACGGTTTTAATGCCATAGCCGCCAAAAGGCTTCTGTCTTCTGGTATTGTTTTGCCAATAACATCTCTGGCTGTCATAGCTAACTCTTGTTGCGGCATCTTACCAGTAGCAAATCTTGTCTTATCAATACTTACATCAGCAGATTTCATTCCACGAAGCATTTGTGCCGGAGTAAACAGACCAACATCCCCAGCGGCTGATGTGGCGGCTTTTCTTACTGGCTTCATGTTCTTATATGCTTCACGGGCAGCAGAAAGGGCTTTTGCCTCTGGGTTTTGTCTAATCAATTCATCGCGCAAATAAGACTGCATCTCAAACAAAGCCCTACCCATTTGTTGTTTATCTGGGTCGCCAGTTCTTATGTAGGTAATGGCTTGTTTGCCAAGTGCGCTATCCGCTTTCTTAATGGCCTCACCGCTCATTCTATAGTTTTTATCATACAGAGATGGCCCAATAGTCTTGTTCAGTTTTTCCCTCATCTGCCTAAAAATATCGCTTGGCAAATCAGTGTTATTCTGAACAATCTCATTTATCTTGTTTTGCAGCGGTCGTGCATCCGGCATACCAGCTTTTGGTGTAGCCTCTCTAAATGCGGCTGATAGGGCGTCTTCTGCCGCTTCCATTGCCTCAACACCAGTTTTACCAGTAGGAACTTTGAAATTAATCGGTGCTAAAGCGCCCTCAATCATTCTCTTATCGAATGATTCAACAACCTCTCTTTGACCGCCTTTTATAACATCGCCTAGCAATGGCACAGCCGCCAAACGCTCTTCGGTGGCCTTTATTAAAGGCCCAAATGATTGCCCGACAGTCGGCTGAATCTTCTCAGAGATAAGACGTTTTGCTGGCTCTGTAACTCTTGGCAATACCTCCCCAGCACCTCTCAGCAATCCGCCAGCGGCCATAGAAACGCCAGCTTGTGGCAGACGCTCTTCTATATCACCTTCAGCACTTAGAAGTCCGTATAAACCACCCTCACCAGCCGCTAATGCTGTCTGAGATATTTTTGGTGCGGCTTGAAACAGTCTTGTGCCAGAAAGTAACGCACCACCAGCTAATGCTGTAGGCAGTGAGCCAGTTATTTCTGCTGTTAATGCAGACGCTGGGTACTCTTCTTTGAACTGTTTACGCTTTGCTTCAAACTCGCCCATACCAGCTTGAAACGCTGGCATAAACTCTTCACCGCGCAAAGCAGCCATAGCGCCTCTACCAGCGCCAACAAGTTCACCAGCACCGCCGAATGTAAGACCTTGCGCCAACTCTCTTGCAACGCCGGGGATGAACTTTTTGGCTTCTGGTGTGGCCTCGCCAGTAAACTCATCTGGCATAGACATCATTTCTTGTTGAGGTGTGGGTGGTTCTTTTTTTACGGAAGCAGCGGCTCTACGTCTTTTAATTTCAGCAGCAAGAACTCCAGCGGCTTTTTTATCGCCAGCTTTATGAGCGTTCATAAACGCTGATTCTAATCTTTCTAAGGTAGGTTCAGCCATATTATTAGTTTCCATACTGCCCTAATGCTTCGCTAAGAGCGTCTGAGGTTTCTGTGTCAGAATCCTCTGTGTCAACCATACTTTCCAATCCCATTTCAGCCATAATTTTAGGGTCAAACAATCTTGCATCAACCTCTATTGGTGACTTTCTGTCGTAACCTCTGTCAGAGTAAAGATTTTCAACTGCATTATTGTAGTCATTAATGTTCTTTTCGTATTTGTTGTACTTCTGAGCAAACATTCTTGTTATTTGCCCTTTCACTACTTGTTTGCTTTGCAATGCGTCTACATTACCGCCTATGTTTTGAATGACACGCAAAGCATCTTGCTCTGTCATTACACCACCACCCACAGTTTCTATCCTTGCTGATCCAAGAAGACCCTGCATCTGACCTTGAGCAATCCTTAATGCGAGTTCTTCTTCAGATAACTTTAACTCTTTTGCGTTTGTTGAAAGGAATGTTTTTATGTAAGCACTAAAGTCATCTGCCAGTCTTCCAATACCAGAATCTGCGTTCTCAATGTTTTTAAGATAGCTGGCGTAATTACGCATACTTACTTCGTCTGCGTTAAGTTCTTCTCTTATCTTTTTGAATTGACCGAAATTAGGTATGCCCATAGCTGCCATACCCTCAGTAACAGGTATAGCGTCATCAGGTATAGGTATACGAGTTCCATCAGCTTTTTCTATAAATCTTTCACCTGTGTGTCTATCAAGAGTGCCTTCTCCGATAGACTTTCCGCCTTTTCTATACGGCCCTAAATTAGTAAATCTTCTAGGGTCTTCAGATTCCATAAGAACTTTTGGGTTTTCACGGTCTGAAAAATCTACTACACCAACACCAGTAACTGTTCTTATATTGTTTTCTGAAGAAGGCTTATCAGGCACAAAACTACCTTTACGAACAACCCTTCCAGTAGTGGGATCTCCACCCAGAGCCTCTATTAAAGGACTACCAAGAGGCAAGAAAGCAACATCAGCTTTTCCTCTTTGACCAGTCTCTGGATCTATAACCGTTGTTGATTTAAAGTTTAATGGCTTTCCTGTTTTTTCTTCTTTTTCTCTAGCCGCTATTTGTGATTCAATGTTTCTACGGTCTAACTCATCAAGACGCGCCTGACGTTCTGCCGCCGCTTTCTTTTCTGCCGCAGCTTGTTCTGCCGCTTGCTTCTTCTCCATAGCACCGATGCCAGCCTCTGCTGACCGTGCCAGTATCTGACCCAATGATGGTGCAGTCGCCGCTGGCTGATAACCACTCAGTTCCAGCATAGTGCGACCAGCAGCGCCTAACCCAGCCATTTGAGGCGTACCAGCCGCTGGTAATGCCGCTGACAAGCGTTGCATAGGTGATGGTCTTTGAGCAGGGGCAGTCGGTGCCAAGCCGTACTTAGCCATCAATGCCTGACGCGATTGTGGCGCTGTAGGAGCGGCTGACTGAGCCAGCACCTGTCTGCGTAGCCCAGCAATGTCTAAAGGCTGTGTAGATTGCGCTGAGAGGCGCTGTGGGGCAACTGGGCGTCTGACGGGCAGTGCCATAGTGGACTGTTGCTGCTGACCAAAGAAGTCAGTAAGCGGCCTACGGGTAACACCCATCTGCTGGCCTGTCATACCTCTCAGAAACGGATTATCAGCCATCTAACTCTCCTAACCTAGCAAGCCTAAACCAGCGCCGATAAGAGCGCCTGTGCCGCCGCCAATACCAGCCATCTGGCCTAGTTCTGCACCAGCTAAACCAGCGCCAAGGATGCTTGTGAGTGGCTGACGTTGTTGTGCTTCGTAAGTCGTCTGACCCAAATCACCACCGCGTGTAGCGGCAAGATACTGCGCCAACTTCTCTTGTGGCCGTGCTTGCTCAAACTGGAACCGTTCAATATCTGCCGCAAGTTCCGCTCCCTGTTGGGCTTCACGAGCCGCACCAACCTGTGCAAGCGTCTCAAGATCAGCAAACCCAAACTGGCGCGCCGCTGGTGCCTGTGCGATAGCCCTCTGTTGTGCTTCCAATGCCATAGGCGCTAAAGCGGATGCTAAAGCCCCTTGCTGTGCGCCTGATCCGTAACGACCAGCACTGGCGAACTGTGCCGCAACTTGATCAACAACTGGTTTAAATGCTGCTGATTGCAGTGGGTTTGTACCCATAAGGTTCTGCATTACGACATCTTGTACGCCTTGAATGAATGGGCTACCAGATATGGCTCTTTGACGCATACCTTGCAGAGCCATTTCAGATTCTGGAGAGTAACCTACAACTGTACTACCGGGGTAATACTGAGGTGTTTCTGATTCATAAAGCTGTTTAGCTTGAGACAAGCCATACTCAATAAATGGCTTTTGAAACGCAGGGGGTTCTACAGTGCTTGACTGTATCTGTCTTGTGTTGCCACCGCCTTTGCCTAAACTCATCTCATATTTCCTTTATTAGTACAGTTGACGCCGCGCTGTAGTCTTTTAACTGCCGTTCCCAGCCTTTGCGCCCGATGATTTCCATTCCGCTGCATCCGTGGTTTCTAGCCCACTTCACCAGTTCTTTCTCAGCCTCTATCAACTCATCCATCTCACCGCCAGCCAGCCAAATGCGACAAACGGCTCTTTTCGGGTAGTCAACTATTTCCGTCACTATAACAGAATTTTCCAATGGGAAAAACTGCGCTTTTCCTTGCTTTATAGCGTCTAACACATCTAGCGAACTATGTGTGCCACCCGAATATGCTAAAGCAGCATCTATATGATGCGCTAATCTTTCAAACTCATCCAATAATGAGGTATGCGAAATCTGCTGTGTGTCCTTGGTTGTCATGCCCAATAACCATTGTCCCGTTTGTGCTAGTGCCTTTAACATATGGATTATGATGCCACGGATTGTGGTCAACCCCACAGAAAAAAACTAGGCTTTCAGTGCTATACCTTGGTTCCGAAACTGTTGTCTCTGTTGAGTTTGCGGCTAATGTAACGTATCCGACACTATTCAATCCACCATCAATAGTGCGATTAAGAACTTCGGCAATCTCTCGCGTTGTCGCGGTGATTGGATTCAATATACGAAAATTAGCTTTGCGCTGCTCAATCGTCATCGTCTGCCAACCTGTCTAGCCTCGACATCTATACCGTGCGCAAATGACCAGTTGCCAGATAGCAACATTTTGACACGATGATACCTGTCAGCCGCCCTAAACGGCACAAAGCCAGCCGCATTTGTCGTGCCGCCAGCATCAAAACTTACTGTATCTAACGGTGTGCCTCTCATGCCTACAAATAATTCAACTGTGCCATCTTCGTGATACGGATAAACTCTAGTAACGATACTGTGCTTGCCCATACTTACAGCGGCTTCACCTGTCGTGATCGTGGCTTGCAACGGATCTCCAGTAAACGTGTATAGCTTGTCGCCAACCGCACCGCCAAAGAAGAACTCGCCGCCACGGAATAACTGGCTATCAAGAACAGTAGTAAGACCATCAAGTGTCGCTGACAGATTGTCTAAATCTTCTACTGTGTAACCAGCACTAAAAAATGGTGCTACAAAGTCAGCCTCAACATTGCCGATAGACCAACGATTGAGTGCATAGTTGTATATGAGAAGCCTATCAGGACGGCCAGTTGTACTAGCAATACTAGTGTATGACCAAACAGCAATCTGATTGAGCGGGTCAACAGCGGCTGTCATTTTATTCTTGTACTGAGCGTTGAAGTCTTTAGCAAAAAACTTGTCTATTTTTTCATTGCCTATAGGTGTGCTTCTTTGTCCATCAAACATATGAAAGCCATTGTCTGAGTAGTAAAACACAATAGAACCATAATTACACACTGAGCCGGGGATAGAACAACCGCGCTGGCTTTCAACTTTGTCAAACTGGAAGATAAGAGGTGGGCCAGTATATGTTGCCCGGAAGATAGCTTTCTCACATAGAATAGTGCAGTATTCACCGCCAACCATACCAGTGATAGCGCCGGAATCAGGCAGTTCTTGAAAGTCAGACTGATCTGTGCCAGTTGTCCACCCATCAATATCGTTAAAACCAGACCAACGCACCTTATAAGGCACACGGCCAGAACCTTCATCAATATTACCTGTCCACACAAAGTCACGAACAACTGCAATGAAGTCAGCCTTTGGAGGAGAACCACCTAAATCAGAAAACGCGGTGTCAGTACCTAACTGCCACTTTTGCAGTTCTTCTCCAATTCCACCAGCCGCAATGACGTATTCACCGAATTGTACGAACCGCCATTTTTCTGCATTGATAAGATCATAGGCTGGTGATCCAGCTTTACTGACATCGTCCAGATTGTTAGTTGAGGCGTTGAAACTGTATAGCTTGGCATCATCGCCAGCGAATAGCTTGACGTTCCCGTCATTGTCTTTTGCGGCATATATACCTCGTATCGTTCCACTAGCGGCATTGCTGAAGCTAATGAACTGATTTAGTGGGCGATAGCCATTAGCCGCTGGTATTACGTTTTCTGCCGTAACTACACCAGAGTTCATGAAATCAGGCTGATCTGGCAACCATTCTCCAAACTGTATCATTGTCCTAACCAAGTCCCGCTAGATGTTGTTACTGTAGACCATATTTCAGAACCGATAGGCACATCTGTCCATACCTCAGTGCCTACTTCAACCTCGCCCCAATCTTCGCCAAGTATCTTTGCAGATGTTTCTTGTGAAACAGTAACACTTGCCGTTGATGGGCCACTAAACACAGCATTGACCGCGCCTGTTACAGAAACAGTGGTGTCTGCCGTTCCAGCGGCCAATGTAACAAAGTTTGAGTTTGATGTAGCTGAAGCTGACACAGAAACAGAACCAGCCACGGTTCTGATACGAGTACCGTCAAGTGCGGCAGTGCCAACTGCGTTGACCAGAGCCTCAAATGGACGAACACGAGCAAAGGCGCTAGAGGCCGTATTAACGGCTGTCACACTGGCTGATACTGTCCTTGTACGCCCAGCAGTGCTAGAGGCTGTTACAGAGGCGTCTACGGCGGCTGAGACACCTTTTAGCTTTACCGCTGTGCCTGTAGCTGTGGCTGCTGTAGCAGCGGAGCCATCAGCAATCTTAACTTCAAGGGCAAGCGCATCTAGTGTGCCGTAGTTCCAGTTGTCCAGCGCACCCCAGCCATCCATATGATCTAGGGCAACAGCAGTCCACGCAACCTTGTCACCTAGAGTGTCTAGCGTGAAGGTATAGCTATCTAGGGTTCCAGTTAGCCTATCTAGTGGTGCTGTTGTCGGCATTGGCTACACCTACGCGGCGGTAATATCCATATCACCGATTGCAATTTTGAGAATGTCGCCACTCTCAATAACCTTGCTGGCAGTAAGTGCGCCGTGAATAAGCAAGTTCCCAGATGATGAAGCATCGAATAAACCGAAATGGCTTACCGTACCCCACGATCCAGTAGCTGCTGAAAACTCAACTGCCGCATCGTTGCTTGCTGTGCCAGATGAGGCTGCACCAAAGCTGATTGATACACGAGCATATCCGTTACCAGTCAACTCAGTGCCGCTGTTGTCATCATTGAAAGAACCTGTAGACAAACCAACATATACTGTCGTTGGCATTGTATACGCGCCAGTACCTAAGATGTGGTCGAGAATCTCATTCTCTAGGTAATCACTCATTGCAGACATGTATTATCTCTCCGCTGTTACATTCTGCCGTAAGTAGACAGATTTAGTTTGTAGTGGCCCTGTGCCATAGTGTGAACGCTCTTCGTCCATCCGCACCTCATTTATAGCACGAGTGAACTTTTCATCATACTGCGCCGCTCTTTGCTCATCTAACAGATACACATAGGCTTCTGTTAGTGCGCCGTACAAATACAAATCAGGTGAACGTGTAAACAATGTGGGAGTGCTTACAGCAGACAACGCATCAACATCACCGATGTAAACAATTTCCATTGTGTAGGCGCTATCAGGTATCGGGCGCATCTTCATTTCTTTGCCGACTATGCTGTATCCTTGTGGTTTACCTTGACCGTTGCTTGAGTATTGCGTGTCTAGACTTGTAGGTGATGCGTAGTCCAGTACAGTAAGTGGGCTAGTGTTCAGCTTAACTTCTCTTACCTCACGCAAATCTGTCGGTAGAGCAATGTACTCATCACCAGCAACAAGTGTTGCCTGTACTCGCTTTTCCTGCTCACGAGTTTCCAACTCACGATTAATACGGGCTTCAGCTAACTTAATAAAGTCAGGTATCTGTGCTGTTAGATCATCACGAGCCAAAAAGTTGGCGATAGATGTCTGTAAATCTGCGTAAGATGCAATAGCCATTAAACGTGTCCACCACCAGTTCTAAAAGCACGGTTCTCGCTGTCGTTCAGCCACTGCTTCCACGCTTTTGGGTTTTCGCTTGGTTTGCCAAACTTTTCTACTAGGTGAGCATACACGACATTAGGTATTTCTGCCACATGCTGCATATGCTTCTGGGTTCCGCGCAAACTGCCCGGACGCCAATCATTGTTCATCTGACTGTTCAGTTTCATCAGCGTGTCAAAGTTCTGTGTAGACTGGATCCGCTGAGAACCGTCAGTGTCAGTAACTAGGTCAACTTTTTTGCCTGTAACGGCATCGTTAATTAGTGGTCTTTTCATATCATTCCCCAATGAGATGAAGGGGCGGCAGAACCGCCCCCTCTAGTATTATGATCCGTCCAGACCGATCACGGCTGCGTGGGCTTTAGGTGCAAGCACCTTCAAGGCCCATTCAGTCACAATCTGGAACTTCTCTGCGTCACCTGTTGGTGCAATTTCGTTTTCAGCGAAGTTACGACCATTGATGGTGCAAAGTGCAGCGAAGTCTGGGTCAATCAAGAAGACCTTGTCATCACCCATAAAGCGTGAAGGAGCGACTTCCAATGTGCCGAAGTCAGTCAAAAAGACTGAAGTCGAACCAACGTAGGTCACTTCCTTGGCTGCTGTCATGTTGACATCGTTGCTGACCAAGTTGCCAGAAGCTGACAGGTCTGAGAAGTTAGCCCGGTTAGCGGCTGAAGTCGCCATAATCTTTGGCGATCCACCGTCTGTCCAAGCTGCTTGCATTGCTGTTTCAATCTGAGCAAGTGTCAGTGAACGAGCAGTACCAGTCAGATCAGCTACGTCTGTGCCATCGCCAGTAGCGAAGGCCATATCACCCGGCGAGTCACCATTGGTTATCCAAGTGATAAGTGATGCTGATTTGCGAGGGTCTGCACCAGAACGAGCCACGTTTGTGTCACCGATTGCTTTTTCGATGTCACGGCGAAGTTCCAATGATTTCAGTACCTTCTGGTACGCTACTTCACGATCACGGCCAGCTTTCTCAACTGCATCAAGGGTCTTTGATACAGCTACTGCTTTGACTGAGATCTGATGGTAGTTGCCCAGACGGCTGGTAGCCGTTGGAGCAGCAATGCTGGCATCTGCACCTTCGTTGACGTAGTTAGTAGCTGACGCTGCCGCCAATTCCTGAACTTGCCATTCGGTGAAGATACCGTTTGAGGTTTCCTTCTTCAGTGCGCTGAAGATGGGGGTTTCATCGGGGTCAATCCGATAGATGACATCGGCAAGCTGCTCGCGCTCACCAATGGCTGACGATGTGGTAAAGGTACTCATTTAATCGCTCCTTCTAAAGCTAGTTACCCATCAAGTATGATACGGCAGCATCTACAGACCGCTCTTTATTTAGGCGGTTCATAGCTGTTTGCCGTGAACGACTAGCAGCTTGTTTTTTTGTGCGTGGCTGTCCAGCTTTAGCCATCTTTGGAGCCTGTCTTGTGCGTTTCTTAGCGGTGGGTTTCTTACGCTGTAGATTGTCCCACTGCATCGCTTTGTACAAAAGTTCCACGGCCCTAGCGTCTGTGGCCTGTGAAACTTCTTGTTCGCTAAATCCGATGTTACGAGCGTACTCAACTACTTCAAGGCGCTCTTTATTCCTAACATCGTCATCCTTCCACTGAGGGATGCGATTTAGCATGTCAGACCGTTGCGCTCTAAGATGCTCATGAAGCATCTTTTCCTGTTCAGCGGCCTGTTGTTGAGCGACTGCTTGCCGCTCTTGCTCCACTTTTGCGAGGTTTGCTTGTCGATTATCGTACTCTGCTCTAATTGCGTTGTACTCTTCAGCCGTGACCTCTTTTGCTAATGCAACCCAATCAGGTTCCTGTGGGATTGTCTGTTGGATCTGCTGTGCCAGCACATCAAGTTGCTGTGCGTAGTAGTCTCTTGCTTCCTTTGCTTGGGCTGCTTCTTTCTCAGCAGCTTTGCGTTGCTCCGCAATTTCCTGACTACGCTTTGTAAAAGTCTGTTGTCGTTGATAACCATTTAAGGCTTCGTCAAGGGTGATCTCTACCTCTTCACCGTCTACTTTGACCGTGTAAAGGTTTTCCTGAGATTCCTCTTCTACGTCCTCATAGTCATCTTCTTCTTCAGACTCTTCGACTTCAACAGCATCATCCTCATCATCCTCGTAGGATTCAGCCTCTAGCTGATTATCCTCTTCGGTGACTTCGGCCTCTGCCTCCATCGGTTGAGGGGCTTCTTGCTCCTCTGGTCGCTCTTCTTCAACCTTGTCCGGGATGGGGGTGTTTAGAAGGCTAACTGCATCATTTAATGAAATAGACCCGGTTCCTTGCGGATTGTCGGACATAACTTATTTCCTTTTCTCAAATTGTTGGCGTTTATGCAACTCCTCTAATGTTGCTTTTGCCAATTTTCCATCTTCCACTACCTTGTGAATGTACGACTTTAATGCGTCTAAGTTCTGACAAAGCATATATAGTCGCTCTCTGGCGTCTGTGTCTCCTATCGCGCTTTGCTTCCACGCATTGGTAAATTCTTTCTCTAAATACTCAAAACTCTCTATGAATATTTCATTGCGTAATACGGCTTCGGCCTTGTCGGCTCTAGCCATCTGTTCCCTTGCTTTTCCTTCGTTCATGAAAGTAACGTCATTCCTTGTAAGTTATACGGATCTTGAAAAATACCGCTCATTGTTCCCACTGGCTTGCGATACGCAAGATTAGCCGCTTCGTAGTCAGGCGCTGTTCCGAAACCTGTGCCATAAGTGGACGCGAATTGTTCTAAGCCTTCTGGTGCTACATCAAGCAAGCCCATACGAGCGTATGTGCCGGGTTGATATGTAAACCCATCACCGCCTACTGTGTCGCCAACATTCTGCAATGTTGTATCCAAACGACATGCTTGCAAGTCAGCATCAAATACATATCCATCAGGACACTGACTTTCACCTGTTGTTGGATTGTATACAGGAGGGACAGTATCTGGGCCTGAGCCGTCATCGAACATTGGCCCTGTGTCATTCCCGCTATATATTCCCGAAGCGTTATATGCACCCTGCACCTTGCCAGTAACATCAAAAGCAGGAATTGCACCTTGAGTACCAAGAACACGACTGATATTTGACAAATTGGCCTTACCCAAAAGCCCACCCATTATTCCGGGCATAGATGGTATGTTAAATGTCTTCCCAAGAAACGAAACAGGGTAGCCCTTCATAAGCGCGTTAGCATTTACCATTCTGTTTTGTATTTGGTTTTGAGCATATCCTAAAATCTGATCTCTTGCCGCCTGTGAGCCTAAACCAGTTCCGGTTCTAATAGACATCATCGTGTCGTAAACGTCTCTGGCTGTTTGACGAGATGTGGGGTCAAAATCATCACCAAAAGCAAACCCGCTCATATCAAAACCTTGCGCGGCGGCAGCGGCAGCGGCTAGGTCTTGCTGGTAATCCTGATCTAAGTCTTCATCTGATGTAACATTGAAGGCATCGTCAGTTGAATAATCACCTACTTCGTCTGCATCAGAACCACTAAAGTCTTGACCTATTGTACCAGAACCCAACTGATCCCTTTCACCGGGATCAAAAAAAGCAGGCACACCATTTACCTTTTCACCCGATCCGCCCATAGCCTTTAACAGCTTTGCTTCGTCCGGCGTGATGTAAGCCAGTAAATGATCTTGACCGCGAATGTCTATGCGGCGTGGCGGATTATTGCTTTTCATCTTGTTCGGCATTTTACACTCGCGGTAGGTTGGTTGAGATTTGTGAATCTGTAACAGCTTTCGCCATACGCAACTCAGCTTCGGCTTGCAACTCCTGACGGCGTAGTTCCATTTCCATCGTCATCTTTTCACGCTCTAGCTGAATATCTGCTTGCATCTTCTCACGCTTCAGCGCCAGTTCTGCTTCCATCTGCTGCTGCTTCATAGCAACCTCTGGATTAGGCTGTGGCGGCTGTTGCTGTTGCTGTTGTTGCTGCATCTGTATCTGCTGTGGACTTGCAAAGAACTGGTCAGCGTCCTTGAAGCCACCAATCTCTGCAATGCTACGCAGTGTGTTTACATACTGCGACATACTCACCACAGGATTGTTTGGCCCTAACTGCATCAGGATTTGCTCTTGCTTTGCAGCAATCTGCGTCAGGAACGCAATCTTCTGCTCATCATCAGCCGTTCCAAGCCCTACCTGTACAACGACATCAAACTCGCTAGTCCATTCACGCGGATCAATAGGCACAAAGTTATTACGCAGACGCACGATACGCGGCTTGTTGTCGTACTTTGTGACCAAGTGCAGGATGCCCTTAAACAGCGATTTAACGCCTGTCTCAGCCATTGTACGCGCATAGCTTTCCAGCTTCACCTGTGCGCCACGAACTGTCGCGCTAATAGCGCTGGCTGTCGTTGATTGCAACGCATTTGCATCTAAGCCCTGTGAGGCTTTGCTCATGCCTGTACGCTGTTCTTTGATGTTGTCGAGATAATCCATCAAAGGCCTTACTTCGCCGCCTACAGGGGTGCCTGTAATGGCTTGCACCATACCGGGCTGACGGGCGCGGATTATGCCGCCAGCAGTACCCTCAAGCAAGTCATCAAGATTCACTTGGCCTTCAACGGCAACCATTCGTGGCAATGTGCTGGTGTATACGCTGTCGAGGTACTGACGCATTAGTGTGGACTTAATCACCTGTAGGTCTTCGGTCATGTCATAGATACTGCGACCAATCAGGCGGTGTGGCATCAACACGGGCGATACAACTGCAAACGGCACATGATCAAATGGCTCGTTATGAAGGATGTGTGTGCCTTCAGCGCCAATAGCACAAATGCGGCGGCGTTCAGCAATGCCGTCACCGTCATAGTCAACCTTCATGATGCACTCGTAATACACAACATCACGCAATGTTGGATCAGCCGCATCAGTGCCTGTGTTGGCTTCTAAGTCTTGGAAACGATTAGTACGTT
>Ga0255781_10000549_pt1 | contig 29893 bp, 48 predicted proteins | sample 101ome_21_FD_179979 | JGI IMG/M metagenome (GOLD analysis project Ga0255781, IMG submission 179979) | Coastal salt marsh microbial communities from the Groves Creek Marsh, Skidaway Island, Georgia - 101413BT metaG (version 2) | ecosystem: Environmental > Aquatic > Marine > Intertidal zone >... | reverse complement strand
AACATCTTGACTTCAAGCGCATAAGATTTAAAAAAAATGGGAGAGGAACCAACCTCTCCCACCTTATAAACTGGGCGGCTTTGGTCGCCCTTTTTTAAGAGCAGCTGAAAATAGTCTTTCCTTATTTCATTCCTAGCAGACCATAGAACCAATCTTCGTTTGCATCTCGAAGAATTGCAAGGGGAGCTTTACCGGAATCACGTTCTGCGAAGTAGCTTTCTACAGTGTGGTTAGCAATCAGTTCCTTGAGAAACTTCGATTTGGTGATCGGTCCACGGTGCTTAAAGCGAGCAACGAAGTTCTTCATATCGTGCGAACCGTAGAAGACGTATTCGCCTGAGGTGATGAAGTTAGATTTGATGAACTTGGTCATGGTATGTTCCTTTTGTTGATACATATAATATAAGGGCATTCATATGATTTGTAAACCCCCTATGTGCATTTTTTTCTGATTTTTTTTCATATAAATACACATAGTAACAATGAGGAGTTTAACAATGGCTGTAACGCCTGATATCACATACTCTAATTCTGGAAATCAGTTGACAGAAAATCTAAACTACTTACAGCCTTCGGGATTCAAGATTGTGGTTGATCATAAAAGGTTCCCTAACTTTTCTTTCTTCGCGCAGTCGATCGTGCACCCGAACTTAACTACAAATGCTGCTGAACTTCCTTTCAGAAGGTTTACGTCTGCTCCGCAGATTCCCGATACGTATTCGTATGGTGAGTTATCGATGAACATTATTCTCGATGAAGATCTAAAGGCTTACACTGATATACATAATTGGCTAAGGACGAATGTAGATAATAACGTGACTAGTCCTTCAGAAGATCCGAATCAAAGTTCATACGCCGACTTGATTGTCACTATACTTTCAAGTCATAATAATTTGAATAAACAGTTCAAATATCGAAATTGCTTCCCTACAGAGATCGGCTCTATTAATATGGAAGCGAATACGGTCTCTACTGAGCCTGTTACATGTCCAGTTAGTTTTAGGTATACATACTTTGACATTATTTAATATGAGGTAAAATTGTGATTGATCTACAGAATGTTTTAAGTGAATGGCAAAAAGACTGTCAGATTGATGAAATGAACCTAGATGAAGAATCTAGAAGATCCGCTAACCTACATGCAAAGTATATCCAGCTTCATGCTCTATCAAAGCTGCAATTAAAGAAATCTGAAATGGAGCAGAAAACCCTTTTGAAAGAAAAGTGGTTGTATTATGGTGGCAAGATGACTTCTGAACAAATTGAAGATAAAGGATGGGAGTATGACCCGTTCGACGGTTTAAAGGTACTTAAGACAGATATGGATAAGTACTATGATGCTGATCCTGATATTCAGAAATCAGAAGAAAAAATCGAATATTGGAAGACCACTACAGAAACTTTAAAGGAAATATTAGATAGTGTAAAATGGAGGCATCAAACGATCAAGAACATGATCGAGTGGAGAAAATTCCAAGCAGGAACATAATGGAAAAAATAGTCGTACAGAAAAACAATCACGTATTCTTAGAATTAAGTTGCAATAGTGGTATAGCTATGGAGCTAAACGAGTTCTTTTCGTTTTTCGTTCCAGGTTATAAGTTTATGCCAGCTTTTAAGAATAAGGTATGGGATGGCAAAGTACGACTATTCAATCGAAACACATACCAGTTACCTGTCGGATTATATGAGTATTTAAAAAGCTTTGCAAAGGCTCGAGGATATGAAGTTGATCCGATTGAGGGTAATGCCGGTATGCCCGATGACCGAAATTCTGTCCGTACAGAGCACCTAGAGAAGTATATAGAACAACTAGAACTTACCTCTAAGGGTAAACCCATAAATATTCGTGACTATCAATACACAGCGGTTTTTAGGGGCCTTACGAGCAAAAGAGCGATCCTATTATCACCCACCGGATCGGGTAAATCATTAATCATTTACTCGTTAATGCGCTATTATATGGATAATATTAAGGATGATAAAGTTCTTATTATTGTACCTACTACCTCACTCGTAGAACAAATGTATGGTGACTTTAAAGATTACGGATATGATGTAGATAAGAATGTCCATAAGATCTATTCAGGTAAAGACAAAGATACGAATAAAAAAGTTATAGTTTCGACTTGGCAGTCTATCTATAAGCTTCCGGGAAAATGGTTCGAACAATTCGGCTGTGTGATCGGTGATGAATGTCACGGATTTAAATCTAAGTCTCTTACATCGATTATGAACAAATGTAGAAATGCTGAATACAGATATGGTACCACAGGAACACTCGACGGAACACAAACACATAAGTTAGTGCTCGAGGGATTATTCGGTCCAGTCTTTCATGTGACAACAACGAATAGACTTCAGAAAGAAAATACACTAGCAGATCTTGATATCTTTATGCTCACATTGACACATCCTGATAATGTAATAAATAATTGGGGTAAAAAAACGTATCAAGAAGAAATAGATTATATTGTAAAAAACGAGGCAAGGAATAAATTTATACGTAATCTTGCTTTAGGTTTAGAAGGTAATACACTTGTACTATTTCAATTCGTAGAAAAACATGGAGAGCCTCTTTTCAATCTAATTCGCGATGGGGCGGAAGAGAATAGAAAAGTATATTTCGTATCAGGTAACGTTGACACGTCCGATCGAGAAGCTATCCGGGGAATCGTGGAGAAACAAAAAAATGCGATCATCGTGGCCTCGTTGGGAACTTTTAGCACTGGTATTAATATTAGGAATCTCCATAATATTATTTTCGCTTCACCAAGTAAATCACAAATCAGAGTACTACAATCAATTGGTAGAGGGCTCCGTAATTCTGACGACGGTAGAAAGACCAGATTATACGATATTGTCGATATTACCACAAAGCCCCGAAGTAGTCGTCTCAACTTTGCCGCCTTACACGGATCAGAAAGATTGAAGATGTATGAGAATCAACAGTTTAATTATAATATATATAAAATCGATCTCAAGGAATAATAATGGATATCAAACAGCTAAAATTAAGTTCGGGTGAAGAGATCCTAGCTTCAATAATAGACTGGGATCAAGAAGAAATTGTGTGTCGAAATGCTCTTAAGCTACTAACTATACCAGATCCAAATACGGGAAATATATACCATACACTTCGACCCTGGATGTTATTCCAATGTTCTGATGAAAACATTATTACGATTAATCCATCCCATCTTATAGGTATAGCTAATCCAGAAGAAAAAATAGTCAATCAATATCTTGATACAGTGAACTATCTTATTGAAAAGGGAATCGAGGAAGAAGATCCTTTTGAGCAAGAAAAAGAGGATGACCTATCGATCGATGACTATCTTGAAATGATGGCACCTGATCGCAAGTTCCATTAGTAGTATTCTATCCTGCCCAAAAAGGTCTTTAATATTATACCAGGAAAAAATATTTTGTAAACCCCCTTTTTTTATTTTTTTAGGGGTTTTATTTCTTTTACCTTTGTGGTATAATAAATTTAATTATGAAAGGAGTATGACCATATGGCAAAGAGAAAAAGTGTGCACTATGTAAATAATGCTGACTTTTCTGCTGCTGTAGTTGAATATGTAAAAATAGTTCAAGAAGCAAAATCAAACCAAAAAGAGATTCCTCAAGTACCGGAGTACATCGCTCGGTGCTTTCTTCGTATTGCAGAGGGACTTTCACATAAATCTAACTTTATTCGGTACACCTATCGTGAAGAAATGGTTATGGATGCGGTAGAGAATTGTTTGAAGGCGATCGAGAACTATAATATAGAGGCAGCTACTAGAACAGGTAAACCAAATGCTTTTGCATATTTTACACAGATCAGTTGGTACGCATTCTTGAGACGTATCGAGAAAGAGAAAAAACAGCAAGACATTAAATTAAAATATATTGCAGAATCTGGTATCGAAAACTTTATTGATAATGAGGATATGAGTGATCCTACAATTAACGGATTCATTGACCATTTGAGAGATCGTATTGATAAAGTAAAAGATTATGATATTAAAATTAAACAATTTAAAAAGAAGACCCGCACTAAAAGAACAGTGAAAGTCGATTCCGATCTTTCGGAGTTTCTGTAAATAATTTGGATTTTATAAAATGAAAATTGCTATTATAAATGACACACATTGTGGTATTCGTAACTCTTCTGATATATTTTCTGATAACGCTAACACTTTTTACAATGAGGTATTTTTTCCTTACCTCAAAGAAAATAACATAAAAAGAATTGTTCATCTTGGTGACATTTTCGATAATCGCAAGTTTATCAATTTCAAGTCGTTACATAGCTACCGAAAAAACTTTCTTGCCAGATTGCGAGAAAAGGGAATGCATATGGACGCAATACCCGGTAACCACGACACGTACTATAAGAACACCAATGAACTGAATTCCCTGAAAGAGTTACTTGGTCACTATATGAATGAAGTCACTATTCATATGGATCCAACTGTGATGGATTATGACGGCTTTAAGCTTGCGCTTCTTCCTTGGGTCTGTTCAGACAATCTATCCCGATCATTAGAATTTATAAAATCCTGTAAAGCAGATTGGTTAGCGGGCCATCTTGAATTAAACGGCTTCGATGTGATGAAGGGCGTTCAACATCAAGGAGGAATGAGTCCGTCTTTATTCGGTCGATTTGAACAGGTTCTTTCCGGACACTTCCATACGAAATCAGAAAAGGATAATATAAGGTACCTTGGAACACAACTCGAATTCTTCTGGAGTGACGCACATGATCCTAAGCACTTTCATATTCTGGATACTGAAACCAGAGAACTTACTCCAGTGCTTAATCCTCACACTCTTTTCCATCGTGTATATTACGACGATACTAACAGTAATTACATGGATTTTGACTGGTCATCTGTGGATCATAAGTTTGTAAAAATTGTAGTAATTAACAAAACTGACCTATTTACATTTGACCAATTTGTTGATAAAATACAATCACGTCCTATTCATGAACTTAAGATCGCCGAGAACTTTAATGAGTTTATCGGGGATAATGTAGAGGATGATGGTATTCAGATCGAAGAAACGGAGAATCTTCTGGACTCCTATGTAGATGGTGTGGATACGGATCTAGATAAAGGTCGTATAAAATTGAGTATGAGAACGTTGTTAACAGAAGCACAGGCTCTTGAAATTGCATGATTACTTTTAGAACCCTTAGATGGCGTAACTTTTTATCGACTGGTAATAATTGGACTGAAGTCGATCTAAAGTCAACGAAATCAACCCTTATAATTGGACATAATGGAGCGGGTAAGTCAACAATGCTTGACGCTCTTTCATTTGCTCTATTCGGTAAGCCCCACCGCAATATTAATAAGCCTCAACTAGTAAACACTATTAACAATAAAGATTGTAGAGTAGAGGTAAGCTTTACTGTGGGAAAGACTGAGTTTAAGATTGTTCGTGGTCTTAAACCTCAAAAGTTTGAAATCTGGAAAAACGATAAGCTTATTAATCAGGATTCTCATTCAAGAGAGTATCAAAAAGTCCTAGAACAGAACATCCTGAAAATGACACATAAGTCTTTTCACCAGATCGTAGTTCTTGGTAGTTCGTCTTTTATTCCCTTTATGCAGCTCTCTGCAAAACATCGTAGAGACGTAATTGAGGATCTTTTAGATATCAATGTATTTTCTAAAATGAATATTCTCATTAAAGAGAAACAATCGACTCTGAAAGAAAAGCTAAAAGATATAACTTATCAATTAGACCTAAATCAAAATCGTATTGATACACAGAACAAATATATTCGCGATATTAATGCGATGAATGAGGAAGAGATCAACGAAAAAAGATCCCAGATCCGATCAGTAGAAGAAGAGATTCGATCTCTCCAAGAATGGAATTCTAAGGCAAGTGGCTCAATCGAAAGTAAGACTGTAGAGGTTTCTACCAGACTAAAAGAGGCGAATGATCAAAAGCAAGCAATCTTAAACTATCGTTCTAATTTCAATATGAAGATGCAGAATCTTGTTAAAGATGCTAAGTTTTATGAAAACAATACATCGTGTCCCACGTGTACGCAGGAAATCAGTCCCTCTCTTGTAGAAAGTAAACTTACTGAAGCGAAGACCAGCGCAGCAGAGCTTCAATCGGCATTGAAAAGAGCAGATGATGAAGCAAAAAAGATATCTGAAACGATAGACAAGTTTAACGCACAGTCTGAAGAAATCCGATCAATACAGTCTAAGATCAACGGGAATAACCAGGAGATCAATAGACTTCAAAAGACGATTAACGGTCTTAATCAAGATATCGAACGTCTTGCTGCTCGTGAAGGAGATCTAAGTTCAGCTAAATCTGAGTTAGAAGGGATGATCACCGAACGTAGTAATCTAAGAGAAGAGAGGTTTGAGCTCAATGAAAGCTATAGCTATAATTCTGTGATTGCTGAGATGCTAAAAGATACTGGCATTAAGACGAAAGTGATTAAGCAGTATCTTCCTGTTATCAATAAACTGGTGAATCAGTATCTTCAAGTCCTAGACTTCTTTGTGCATTTCAATCTCGATGAAGAGTTCAAGGAAACCATTCGTTCCAGACACCGTGATAGCTTTACGTATGATTCGTTTTCCGAAGGTGAAAAGCAAAGGATCGACCTTGCACTTCTATTCACATGGCGTATGATTGCTAAAATGAAAAATAGTATTTCGACCAATCTGTTGATCCTGGATGAAACGTTTGACTCCTCCCTTGATCATGAAGGTGTTGATAATCTTATGAAGATCTTGTACACACTGGACGATGAAACGAATACCTTTGTCATTAGTCACAAGGGAGAGATACTTGATGGCAAGTTCGCGCGTAAGATCGAGTTTGTTAAGCATAAAAATTTCTCAAAAATTGCAGCTTAAGGGTTTACACCTCGCTTTGACATTGGTATAATATGATATACATTACACGGAGTTTATAATGCAGCTAAATGATTCGACTATCCAAGTGCTCAAGAACTTTGCACAAATCAATCCAAACATCGTGATCGATAAAGGTAAAACTATTAAGACTATTGCAGAGGCAAAGAATGTGTATGCTTGTGCAACTATTTCCGATGAGTTTCAATCTCGTTTCGGCATCTATGACCTTAACGAGTTTCTTGGTGTATTGAACCTTGTTGATCAGCCAAAGTTTGTACCTGATGTTGGACATGCTATCATTAGTGATGGTAGCGGGCGTTCTAAGATCAAGTACTACTTCACCGACCCTGAAATGCTGACAACAGCTACTCGTGAACCTAAAATGCCTCCTGCAGATATTTCATTCCGTCTGGATGCAGAAACCCTTTCTCGGGTTAAATCTGCTGCTGGCGCTCTAGGTCATAATGAGATCGCTATTTCCCCGAATGATGGTGTGTTATCGATCACAGTTTTTGACAGTGAAAATTCTACATCGAACACGTTTTCGATTGACATTCCGGGTAAATACCCATCAGATGCAAACTTTAATCTGATCTATAACATTAATAACTTGAAAAAAATTATCCCTACAACTTACAATGTAGATATTTCTTCCAAGCTTATTAGTCACTTCCAATCTGAGGACGAAGGTCTTTCAGTACAATATTACATTGCCCTTGAGAAAAACAGTAAATATGGAGAATAAAATGACTGAACTCGCAAACATCTCGAACCAGGTTGCTCGTAGTACAATCGCAGTAATTGATACAATCGTTCAGCGCGGTGCATTCAAAGGTGAAGAGCTTAGCACAATTGGACGTCTACGGGATCAAGCTACCCAGCTGGTTCAATTGGCTGAACATACTATGAGTGAAGAATCTAGTGATGAAGAATAACGTCTTTTCATTGAGACGTTAAACTGGGTTAACGCCCAACATAAGATACATTATGAATAAGGTGAATATATGTCAAACGACTTCCTCTGGGTAGAAAAATATCGTCCGCAAAATATCAAGGATACTATTCTTCCACCCAGTCTAAAGAAAACCTTCGGGGAGCTGGCTGAGACTGGTCAGCTCCCTAATATGCTTTTCACTGGCACCGCTGGTCTTGGTAAGACTACAGTTGCCAAAGCACTATGTAAAGAACTAAATCTTGATTACATTTATGTAAATGGATCCGAAGAGGGTAACATTGAAACCCTTCGTGGTAAGATCCGTCAGTTTGCTTCTACCGTGTCACTCCAAGGTGGATATAAGGTTGTTATTCTAGACGAAGCTGATTACCTTAACCCGCAATCTACACAACCAGCTCTTCGCGGCTTTATCGAAGAGTTTTCTAATAACTGTAGGTTTATTCTCACTGCTAACTTTAAAAATCGCATCATTGAGCCTTTGCACTCGAGGTGCTCAGTATATGAATTCAATACCACCCGTAAGGAGATGGCAGATCTTGCTGCTGTATTCTTTGAGCGTATGAAGTTCATCTTAGAGTCTGAAAATGTTGATTATGATACGAAGGCAGTTGCCGAACTAATTATTAAGCACGCTCCTGATTGGCGTAGAGTTATTAATGAGTGTCAGCGTTATAGCATTTCAGGTAAGATCGACTCTGGTGTAGTTGATAATGTAAGTGATCATTCGTACGAATCCTTGTTTACCTACTTGAAAGAGAAAGATTTTAAAAAGATGCGTAAGTGGGTAGTAGATAATATAGATACTGACGCAGCAGCGATCTTCAGATCAATTTACGATCGAATGAATGATCGTGTCAAACCCCAATCAATTCCTGCACTTGTCCTTGTACTTGCAGATTACCAATATAAAAATGCCTTTGTAGCAGACCACGAACTGAATGTTGTTGCGTGTCTTACAGAGGTTATGTCTAACGTGGAGTTTACATAATGGCTATCATTTATGATATTGAAACCTTGAGCCAAGATCAGCACCGTGGTGTTATTGTTTCTCTTGCACTTTTAAACTTTGATATGAATCGGGTTAAATATGGTCCCGATTATTCCTGGGATGAGCTGGTAGATGAGGTTGCTTTCGTTAAGTTTGACGTCACTCAGCAGGTGAAAGAATATGGTCGTGAGATTTGTCCTGAGACCCTACAATGGTGGGAAAATCAAGGAGATAAAGCTCAGAAGCAACTTGTACCCACTCGAGATGATGTAGATATTAAAGAATTGTATAGCTGGTTTGTATCTAATGTGATTAATCCTGATGTAGCTTATACCCGCAATAATACTTTTGATCCGGTATTCATTCAGTTCCTTTGTAAGCAGTTTGAAAACCCTATGCCTCATCCTTGGTGGATTGTACGGGACACGAAAAGTACAATTGATGGTATGACATGGGGACAGGATATAAAAGATAGTTTTATTCCAGAAGGATTAGAGGGGGTTTTCGTAGCTCACGATCCGCGACATGATGTGGCTATGGATGTTATGCGCATGCAATATCTTTCCAGACTTTTAATTGATGAGATTCCGTTTTGACCCCATTCGACTATTTAAATTCAATCAACATGAGTAAAAAAGATATCATGGTAGATGATATCGCAGAAAAGCAATATGTTCCATTTGTAGTAAACCGTACACTCTCTTACTTTCCCGATACTGTTCTTTTCGCAAATGAAATGAATCAGTATGCCCACCTTCCTAATAGACTTCAATTTGATTTTTTTATAAATACTATTCGAAAGCGTAAACGGTTTTCGAAATGGGCTAAAGCCTCAAAGCAAAGTGATTTAGAAGTTGTTAAGGAATATTATGGCTACAGTGATATGAAAGCCGAGCAAGCCTTGACCCTTCTGAGCGAAGAACAAATAAATTTATTGAAGAAGAAGGTTTATAAAGGTGGAAGAAAATAATTTATATGAATGGGACCCGAGTAAGATGCTCGAGGTAACCATCGCCGAACCAGATGATTTTTTGAAAGTAAAAGAAACGCTTACACGTATGGGAGTTGCATCTCGGAAAGACCGTAAGCTTTACCAGTCTTGTCATATTCTACATAAACAAGGTCGATATTTCATCGTACATTTTAAAGAATTATTCTTACTCGACGGTAAAAAGTCTAACCTTGAAAAGAATGATGTGGCTCGTAGAAATACGATCGCGACCTTGTTGAGTGATTGGGGTCTAATCGATATCGTAGGGGGAAGCGTACAGCCTCTTGCTTCGCTTCGTCAAATTAAGATTCTGCCATTTAAAGAAAAGGATCAATGGGAACTTTGTCCAAAATATAATATTGGTAATAGTTAGTTATAGCAGGTATTCCGTATATGCGTACGTAACCTGCTATAAATATCTACGAGTGCGGATAGTCCGGCTCACAACATTCTTGCTTGTAAAAAGGAGAAAACTATGACAGGCGTAAAGACACTATTTCCACGTTCATCTTTCGTTGGATTCGATCATCTCTTTAACGAACTTGATTATGTTGCAAAACATTCTCAAGATAATTATCCCCCACACAATATTCTAAAGACTGGTGAGACCGATTATCTAATCGAGCTCGCAGTTTCGGGATTCACGAAGGATGAGCTTACTATTGAAGTAAAAGATCGTACACTTACGGTAACTGGAGAACACGTCAGTAAAGGTCGCGAGTATATTCATCGTGGTATTTCTACGAAGAAATTCAAACGCACATTTAGGCTGTCTGAACACGTAAAAGTAAACGGAGCGGATCTAAAAGATGGAGTATTGTCAGTTGAGCTGAAATACGAGATCCCACAGGAACTGCGTCCTCGTAAAATCGAAATCGGTCATTACGAGGAATTAACAAATGACACAACACATTCTGACACTAAACAACTACTTACGGAGTCCGATTGAGGCTCTGGTAGAAGCATTCCGTTCTTATCGTAGAAGATCAGAATATAATGCACAGGTTCGTTCAACTATCAAAGAGTTGCGTAAACTATCTGATAGAGAATTGAACGACATTGGGATTTCCAGAGGCGACATTATTTCTGTTGCTTATGGTGACGAAACATTAAAGCGTGGCGATTCATGGTATAAATACCTATGAGTACTATTGCCATTAATTACGTCTTTAATCCCTTTGCTGGTTTTTTCAAGAAGCTAGTTGTAGCTTTTGAGATTATCGGCTACTCAAGAGCAGCATCTGAATTTGCACGTTTAGGTTATCACGAAGAAGCTAAAGCTTGCATAATGCAGGTCGCTAAACTGAAAAGCTAATAGAAAAGTCTTAGCAGGGGGGCTGTAATGGCCCCTCAGATCCCAAAGGAAATATTAAATGAAATACTTAGTTTGGTTTACTTTATTTTTATGTACAGTCGTAGCTAGCAGCTCGAGTTTAGTATTTCCTTTAGGATCAGCAAGTGAGTGGTACGAAGGATTGAATCATCCTTGGTTCCGTCCTCCTAATTGGTTATTTGGACCTGTATGGACCACTCTCTATCTTTTGATTGCTACTTCAGCGTCTAAACTTCTTCTTACATTAAAGATAGAAGTGCACAAGTATCTTCCTCTTGCTATTGCTCTTTGGGCATTGCAAATGGTTCTAAATACTATTTGGACTCCTGTATTCTCGGGTGCAGAAAATCTAGAAGCAGCATTCTATTACATTGCTCCATTGTGGCTAACAATCATATCTTACATTGCCGTCACATGGAACATTAGTCGTTTGGCAAGTATACTGTTCGTGCCATACGCAGCTTGGGTAAGTTTTGCCTCCTTACTCAATTATACATATTGGCAACTAAACTAAACACACACAACACAAAGGAGAATGTCATGAATGATTATATGACAAACATCTGGATCGATGCGGTCCAAAACGCTAAAAAAGCCTGGGTTGATACTTGGGTAAAAGATGAAACAATGAGCAAGCCTCTATACGACTTCATCAAGGTTCAAACCGAATTCACTAAAGACGCTATGAAACACACCAATACATTTGCGAATGCAGCTGGTGAAGCAATGGCAAAGGTGATGAAATGAACAAGAATCCATTTGAAATCCGTGCCGAGATGCTAGCTCTTGCCAAATCCTATATGGACCAGCAGTATCACATGAATGTTGATTTTGCTCGTAATATGTTTGAGCAAGGTAAACTTCAGTTTGAAGAATATCAAAATGCCATGAATATGTATTCCATGGAAGATCTTATGGCAAAGGCCAGAGAGATGTATACCTTCGTTTCTCATAGAGATTAATCTTAATAAAACAAAAAAGGGGGGTTTACGAATCCCCCTTTATTTTATATAATGACTCCATCTATAGGAGGTATTGCATTTGTCATTTTATACATCAGTCGACGTTCTCGGTAATCGTGTAGTTTACCGTGGCTATACTGACAACGGCACTCCAGTGTCTCATCGTTATAAATTCGAACCCACACTTTTTCTCCCATCTAAGAATGAAACTGGCTGGCATACTCTTGAGGGTTATAACGTCGAACCTCTTACGTTCCAATCCCCGTCGGATATGCGTAACTGGATCAAAGATAAAGAAGGTCTAGACGGCTTTAAGTACTACGGCTGTGATCGTGCAGTCATGCAGTTTATCCAAGAGAAGTTTCCTAGTGAAATATCCTTTAACCAGAAACATATTAATGTGGTGAATCTTGATATTGAGGTTTACTCAGATGACGGATTCCCTCACGCAGAAGAAGCACTACACCCAATCACAGCTATCACCTGTAAGTCATCTCGTTCACAGGTGTACCACGTTTGGGGTACTAAAGAATATGACGTAAAAAAGTCTCCACATAAACATTTAATCATTCAATATCATCATTGCAAGGATGAGGTAGAACTTCTTGCTAAGTTTATGACTTGGTGGCGTAAAGACTATCCCGATATTATCACTGGCTGGAACATTCGATTCTTCGATATGCCCTATATTATCAATCGTATCACCCGATTGGCTGGAGAAGAAGTATCAAGTAAGCTTTCCCCGTGGAACACAGTACGACAAAAACAGGTTCAGTTCAAGAATAAGAACATGGATTCGTTTATGATCGTTGGTGTTAACCAGATGGATTACTACGATCTATTTCAAAAGTTTGGTTACAGCTACGGGCCACAGGAATCCTATAAACTCGATCACATTTCCCATGTTGTTCTCGGTGAAAAGAAACTTTCCTATGAAGAATACGGCAGTCTTCGCAATCTTTACCTTGAAAATCACCAGCTTTATATCGACTATAACATCAAAGATGTTGAACTTGTTGAACGTATAGATGAAAAAATGGATCTTATCGGTCTTGCCTGTACCCTTGCATACAAAGCCGGTGTGAACTTCACCGATGTGTTTGGTACAACCTCTATCTGGGATTCCATTGTTTACCGAGATCTAACGGCCAAACGTATCGCGGTTCCACCCATGAAACCCCGTGATCGACTGGCGAATATGCACGTCGGCTTTGCTGGTGGATATGTGAAAGATGTAAAGCCTGATATGTACGAATGGGTAGTTAGTTTTGACCTTGCATCGCTATATCCGAATATCATTGCTCAGTGGAATATGTCCCCTGAGACCCTTATCCAGACTACTAAGGTTCCGGATAACGTTTCTCGTGCAGCTAACGAGTCTAAGTACGACAACAGCTTCGAGGGCACATTCCCTAGGATTGTTAAGGCTTACTATTCTGAACGGAAAGAAGTAAAAAAGCAAATGCTCGATGCCATGAAGCGCCAGCAATCGAGTAACAGTAAAGAGATCGAGCGTGAGATATCCACCGCTCAGAATAAGCAAATGGCGATTAAAATTCTTATGAACTCTTTGTTTGGTGCTATTGGTAACAAATGGTATCGGTACTTCGATCTTCGTGTAGCCGAAGGTATTACCCTTACCGGTCAGCACGTCATTAAATGGTGTGAAAAGGCTGTTAACGACGAGTTGAACAAACTTCTAGACACCGACGAAGACTACGTTATTGCAATCGATACAGATTCGGTCTATGTTAACTTTAAACCGTTCGTTGACAAGTTCCAGCCAGCAGATCCGGTTCAATTCCTTGATAAGGTTTGCCAGGAACACTTCGAGCCTATGTTCGAGCGTTCTATGCAGCAACTGTTTGATGATATGAACTGCTTCGAAAACCGCATGGTTATGGAGCGTGAGGTCATTGCTGACCGTGGCATATGGCAGGCAAAGAAACGTTATATCCTTAACGTGCATAACTCCGAAGGTGTTCAATACGAAAAGCCTAAGCTTAAGATCATGGGCATCGAAGCGATTAAGTCTTCCACGCCCGAGGTCGCACGCGGGTGGATGCGAGAACTGTTCCCCGTTCTTATGTCAGGTACTGAAGAAGAAACCCAAGCGTACATTCGTAAGTGTAAAGATGAGTTCCGTAAGCTCCGCCCCGACCAGGTTGCAGCACCTCGTGGGGTTACTGATATTGATAAGTGGGTAGACCGACAGAGCGTGTATAAGAGAGGCTGCCCTATTCACGTCCGTGGATCTATCCTTTATAACAACGCCTTAAAGAGCAAAGGTCTGGACAAAAGGTATGAGCTTATTCGGAACGGTAATAAGATGAAGTATACATATCTACGGCTCCCGAATCCTTTAAAGGAGAATGTTATATCTTTTATTGACTATCTCCCACCCGAGCTTGGACTGGAAAGATATATCGACTACGATTTACAGTTCGATAAAGCATTCCTCGATCCCGTACAGTCTATACTTGATGCTATAGGATGGAAAAGTGAGCCAACCGCCACATTAGAGGATTTCTTTGTATAGAAAAGTATGGTATAATATGAATATTAACAATGGAGTATTTTATGGCTGATTGGGCTTTTGACATTCATCAGATGCATCACAAGTTTGGTGTAAAAAAATGGTTTGAAGAAAACAAACATGATAAAGAACTTATGGCGAAGTATCTACGCTTTCGCCTTAAGATGTGTATGGAAGAAATGAATGAAACGATTGACGCTGCAATCTTCGATCGTGATCCTGAAGAAGTTGTCGACGGTCTTATCGATCTATGTGTATTCTCAATCGGTACACTTGACGTATTTGGCGTTGATGCGAATGAAGCGTGGAATCGGGTTTATCAGGCGAATATGTCGAAAGAATCTGGTGTTAAACCTGGTCGACCGAATCCCTTCGGTCTACCTGATCTTGTAAAGCCGAGTGGGTGGCTCGCTCCTAATCACGAGGGTAACCATGGCGATCTTCCTGACGTCGTTTAAAAGTCAATATGATAATAAGCCTAAGGAGATCCAATTAAAGGATTGGGATTCCTTTGTAGATTTCCTTAGGCTTTTAAGTCAACGTAAGCTGAAAGGTAAGAAAGATGCAGAACTTATTTCTCCGGCTGTATACAAACCTGGGACTACTAGACGAAACGCAAATGTATTGGGTTGGGCAGGTTGGGCAGCTCTCGACATTGATGATCATGAATTTACCGGAAATGTAAAAGATGCTATACTCGATAGCTATGGGCACTGGTCTTTTGTTTGTTATAGTACTGCTAGCAGTAGCCGCGATCATCCAAAGTTCAGACTCGTATTCCCGCTTACAAATTTCGTACCGCAAGAAAGCATTAGACATTTCTGGTTTGCACTGAATTCCGAGTTCGGATCATTGGGAGATAAACAGGTTAAGGATTTCAGTAGAATGTATTACATCCCTGCTAGTTATGCTAATGCTTACAACTTTTTCTTTGTTAATAGTGGTAATCCTATCGATGTGGATGCTCTTCAGCGAAAATGGCCGTACGATGATAGAAAACATGCAAAGTCATTCCTTGACCGACTTGACCCAAAAGTAGCAGAGCAGGTATTACAGTACCGCAAAGATAAGTTGCAGAATACTTCTATAGTATGGAATAGTTATCATGACTGCCCATTCTGGCCAAAGAAACTTGCAGCTGAATACATTTCAATTACCAGTACCGGTTGGTACAGACAGATGTATCTTATCATGGTAGCTGTAGCTGCCCGAGCGCTTGAAAAGGAATACCCGATCACTGCAAGTCAAATTGCAGAGCTATGCAAACAGTTTGATATTGAAAATGGTAATTGGTATGAGAATCGTCCGCTGGAAGTTGAAGCGGATCGCGCACTTGAATATGCTTATAGGAATGTATAATGTATGATTTCCATATGAAAGATCTGGATATAGCAAGGGTTCACGCCCGCGCGCTCGAAGAAGCTAAAAAGATCTATGCTAAGGAAACTACCCGAAGAAACCGTTCGATGGATGAAGTCCTTAGGACTACTATGTTAGGCCATTTTGCAGAATGTCATTTGATCGACAACTGTGGATGGCACGATGATTCTAGACCTTTTCGTGATGTAATATCACCTCGTGGCGAACCGGTAGACTGTAAAGTTGCTACTAAGGAAAGCAACGTATGGCATCTATTAAACCGCTTAGCCATGGAGAATGGTTGGAAAAAAGTCCAATACGTTGCTATGTGGGTCAATGATGGACCAAAATACAAATTTTACGGATTTTACTCTTGGAATGGTATGGAGTTTATTCCCTTTGAATGGGATACCCAAGCAGACCAAGACCGTATTAAAGAACTAAAAGATGAACAAGAATATTTGGAGAATAACTCAAAAACCTTTTGACTATAGAGTGGTAAAAATTACTAATGAGAATTATTGCAGGACCGTGTCAACACGAATCGTTAGAACAATCGCTACACATTGCAAAGAAATGCAAATGGGTATGTGATCAGTATGGCTTTGAATACATCTTCAAGGCTAGCTATGATAAAGCTAATCGCACTCATATTGATGGCGAACGAGGTTTAGGCCTCTATCAAACTCTATACGACTTTAAAGAAATGAAAGAGGAAATTCCTGACCTAAAGATTCTTACAGATGTTCATAGTTGTGATGAAGTATATACTATTGCTGATCACTGGGAGTTTGAAGACGTAGTGGACGTTGCTCAAATTCCAGCTTTCTTGTGTCGTCAGACTGATCTTATTCAAGCTGCTGCGAGTCGTTTTAAAATTGTTAATATCAAGAAAGGTCAGTTCCTTGCACCGTGGGATGTGGAAGGCATTTTAAGTAAGACTAAGGAATTCCGGATTGAGACTTGGATTACAGAGAGAGGTACTAGTTTTGGATATAACAGACTTGTTAATGACTTTGTGGGGATGGCAGGTCTGCTTGATTCCCTTGGGTCTAATTTTGTTTATGACGTTACCCACTCAGTACAGGAACCTGGGGCCAATGGTAACAGTAGTGGGGGTAATAGGGACGTGGTGCCTGCCCTATCTCGTGCAGGTGCCGCTCTCGGGGTAAGCAGTTTCTTCCTAGAAGTACATCCAGATCCAGACAACGCACCGTCTGATGGGCCAAACATGGTTTATCTTAACAAATTTCAAGAGGTAATTGATGACATCGACCGCTATTCTTATCCCCGCTAGATACGGGTCAACTCGCTTCCCTGGTAAACCACTTACTATGCTAGGTGGCAAGACTATGATTCAACGAGTAACAGAAACTTGTGTAAGCACTGGTATTGATACCTTTGTATTGACTGATAATAAAACAATTGCTCAAGCAGCAAAAGCTGCAGGTGCAAAATCTTTTATTGAATCTGTTAGTTACCGAAATGGAACTGAACGTTGTAATGGCGCATTAAAAAGTGAAATGTTTGATGAATATACACATTTTATTAATGTACAAGGTGATATGCCTGATGTAACTCCAGAAATGATTCATCACATCCGTGGACTATTACATGTTTCCTCTGTTTGTACACTATATACTAAAATGGATCCAAAATTAAAACTAGATCCGAATACTGTTAAAATGATTCATAATGGAAACAAAGCTCACTGGTTCGGCCGCGGGTTTACTTATGGTGATCATCATCTTGGAATCTATGGGTATACCCGTCAGGCTTTACTTGGATACATGAGAACTGAACCTGATGAATATGAACAAATCGAGCAATTAGAACAACTTCGATGGTATAAAGGGGGTTTACATATCAGCATACATGGTGTAGAATGGAACGGTATCGAAATTAACACACCAGAAGACGTGGAGAAGTGGAATGAAGCACACTTATAATGTTGAATCGTTGTCCACTATACAAGTTGTAGAAGCAACTAGTTGTAAGTTTATCGATGGCGCTTTAGTTCTATATTTAAATGAACAAGTAGTTCAAGCATGGGCTCCTGGACAATGGAAAGCTGTATGGAGAATATAATGAAAGTAACAATGTGTGACCCACCTAGTGGTTGGAAGTATGGTTTTCCAAAGCCTATTCCAGAAGAAGTTGATGGAGATATCCGACCATGGCTATTGAGTGAAGGTTATCCACAGTCAGAAATTGATGCATGTGGTGAACACTTTTATGTTCGTTATTGGGAGCAAGATGATGCAATTAGCGATTGAGATGCAACAGACAATAGATGATCTAACTCGTCGTCATGAACATGCTCTGCATAAGATTGATGTTCTTGAGGATGAGATTGATAAACTCAAGAAAGCACTTGACATCTACCAACGTGAACGTGAACGGTTTCGCCATGCCAAACCGGAAATCACTGGGGAATATTTCTTAGCAGGTGGTCATGGAGATGTTGACTCTAACATGCTTCCAGAGTATGTTCGTATTGTTCCAGCAGATGGGTGCGCGTGGGAACAGGTCTATGTGAAGATTGATAAGACTATTAGCTATGAGGGATCATAATAATGAACGAATACAAACCTGACAACTGGGTCGTTATCAAAATCAAAGGAGACGACCCTCACTACCGTGTTCTTGCTGGTTGGTCTGGTGGATATACGACTGGCGACAATTGGCGCATGAATAGTGGTATTACAAAGGTAGAAGAAGATGACAGGGCTTATTATTTCTCTGGTTCTAGTGGTAGCATATATCATTGTGGTAAGGAGTCTTACACGCTGAGAACGAACAACGCTTGGGTGTGGGACGTACTACAAGAACGTCATGGCGACGAAGTTGAACTGATGCCAGAAGATACTGACTGGTCGAATATGGATTGGATTATCGAATGAAGTTTAGCAGGTGGAATGAACACGGAACTAAGGTTGAGATAGAAGTCCACGATGATAGCACACTTGATGAAGTGCTTCAAGAGTTTCAGAACTTTCTTCGTGCCTGTGGTTATACGATTGAATACAACAAAGTTCTTGATATAGTGGATATGGAGTAACCGATGTTTGAAGAAGGTAAGACATACAAAGATCGTGCTGGAAATGTATATGAGTATCTTTATAAGTCTGGTGGCGTTTTAATCTTCTCTTCGAATGGTGTAAAGACCTGCCGTCATGTATCCGGAAAATATCGCTGGGACGATAAAGAAACTGAAATGGATATAGCAAATGTTTGATAATGATTATATTGTAGTAACATGCATTTCAACACACCGTATGCGTTATGTGATGCATAAGGATGATTTGCGTAAGCTGAACACAGATGTTACACCAACTGATAAAGATCTAGTTGACTGGGCACTTGACACAGTGACACTGGAAGAATGCGAAGAGTTTTCACAATTACATCTTGGTGAACAGATTGTGGATCACTACGAATGCACTGAAGAAGAAATGCTCGGATTCTTTGATCGTGATAACGACTATCTAAAAGGTTGGAGTACCGATTACAAAATCGAGCATGTCCGCGGGCATATTCGTAGATATTTGAAAGGGAATAAAGATGAAAGCAGGTAAAGTTTGGGGTATGACTGAAATGATTGAAGCGAATGGTGCTTTAGAGTTTCATCGTATTCAAATGAATAAAGGAGGTGTTTGCTCTAAACATCTCCACGAATTCAAATGGAATGGGTTCTATGTTGAAAAAGGTGTAATGTTAGTTCGTGTCTGGCAGAAAGATTATGATCTAGTGGATGAGACTATTCTATATGAGGGAGATTATACAAAAGTCAAACCAGGACTTTATCATCAGTTTGAATGTCTAGAGTCTGGTGTTGCTTACGAATTATATTGGGCAGAGTTTAATCATAATGACATTAAGCGTGAGACCGTGGGATTTAAAGGTGATTAAATATCTTTTTGACGTAGACGGAACACTTACACCGAGTCGTCAGAAAATAGATAAAGATTTTAGAAACTGGCTAAAAGCATTTCTAAAGACAAATTTGGCTTATCTGGTGACAGGATCGGATAAGTCAAAAACTTATGAGCAGATCGGGGACTTATATCATCTCTTCCAACGCGCATATCAATGTAGTGGAAATGATGTATGGGAGCAGGGAAAAAATATTCACACGAATGAAATCCATTTACCCCAGTCTTTGCTTTCAGATTTAGACGAAGTTTTAGAGTCAAGTAAATTTAATAGAAAAACTGGTCATCATATCGATTATAGACCCGGTTCAATTAATTTTTCTATTGTGGGTCGTAATGCTAACCTTGAGGATAGGTTCTTATATCGTCAATGGGACGAACATAAGGATGAGAGAAAATCTATTGCTATCAAACTCAGTCGTAAATATCCTGCATACAATTTTCAGGTAGCAGGCGAGACTGGTATTGATATTACGGAAATTGGACACGGTAAAGAACAGATTCTAACTGACTTCCCCCAACTGGATGAGGTTATTTTCTTCGGTGACATGACAGCCCCGGGCGGAAATGATTATGACATATCGAAAAAAATTACCGAAAACGGCGGTACGGTTTATACAGTTAGATCGTGGGAAGAAACGTGGAGTATTCTAAAAAGCTTGTAGACCCCATTTTTAGGGTTTACATTTCAAACGGAATGTGTTATATTAGCAAATATAAAAACATCTGAGGAGTAGCACAGTGAATAGAGTAAGTGGCAGAAATCTAGGTGAAGGTCTGAAAAATCTTAGGTCCCTATTATACAAACAGGGGTATACCATCCAAACTGGTAGTTGGCAAGGCACCAAAGAACCCCCAACGTTTCTCGAGGTTCTTCACGCCGATCTTGTGGCACCTATGTATAGTGATGTGAAAAAAGCTTCTGATGAATTAAAAGCGACCCAACCTTGGGCAGACGTACACTTTGACGAACGTACTGGTGGCGAACCACTTAATCCACCCCCATCTCATACGATGTGGCTAAAAGATACTGACAAGTATATGTCTGAAGGTCAACAAGCATTTTCTCATTCGTATCCTGAACGTATGTGGGCACCAACTATGGATGGTATTCGCTTTAAGACGGGCAATCTTGGTGATGCTGTTGAACTTCTTAAAAGTGATAGTACCACCCGCCAATGCTATGTTCCTATGTGGTTTCCCGAGGATATTATAGCTGCGAATCAAGGTGAACGTGTACCATGTTCATTCGGTTGGCACTTCATGGAACGTGGTGGTCAACTACATTGTTCTTATCACATGCGCTCGTGCGACGTCGTGCGACACTTGCATAACGATCTTTACTTTGCTAATCGTCTAACTATGTGGATGATTGAAAAAAGTGGCATTAATGCCAAACCAGGGTATTTACATTTCAGCTCAACTAGTTTACATTGCTTTGTCAACGACAAGTTTGCTCTTAAGCAGCTTGCGGGTATTAATGACTATGATTGGTCTAACTTTGAAGGAGCTGCCGTTTAATGTGTGGATTTGTTGCCTGTTCTAATTCAAATGTGGATCTAGAACAGATCATAGAAAAGATATCTTATCGTGGATTACCAGGGTATAAAGGTTATAAGTTATACGATACCCTTTGGCCAAAAGGTGTGAAAATGGCACATTACAGTTTGCCGTTTGTAAATCTCGACCCTGATATCGCTATTCAACCTAGTGAAAACTCGACCTCGTTGTTTGTTGGAGAGATCTTCAATTATAAAGAACTTGGCTTCCAAAATGATATCGAGTGTGCTTGGAAAACGTTTTGGTTCGGTGAAGGTATTCGTGGCTTTCGAAAGTTCGATGGGTTCTTTACCTTTGTCACTATCTTAAAAGGTAAACTATTCGGCGTCACAGATCATCTCGGAATCAAACCCCTTTACTATCGAACTGATGTTGATGCAATGGCATCTGAGCCTGATGTTCTGAAAGAGTTTGGTGAGGTTACCCGTAATGAACTCTTTCATTCAAACGTTATGAAGTGGGGTTATGATCCAACCGGTGGTACTCCGTGGAATGAGATTAAACAGCTACCCCCAGGATGCACTGTTAGTGATGGTATCGTGAGAAAGTACTGGGATTGGAGTATGACTCCGACTAGTGACCTACGCACAGACCTAATCGAATCTGTCCGACGTAGGCTTGGCGGTCAGCGTGACCTTTCAATCCTATTATCCGGTGGGCTCGATTCAACCATTGTATATAAGATCATTACAGAAATACTTGGTCGCGAAGTGACGGCTATTCACGTTGACAACGGAGAAGAAGACTATGCGAAATTGGTTGCGGAAGATATGGTTGAGGTTAAACTGGAAGGAGTTACTGACGTGGACAGTGTGCGTATTCATCAGTCTCCTGTGGATCTGGGTAGCACGAAACCCCAGATAGCAATGGCCCGTAAGCTCAAAGAGCTTGGCTTCCATGCAGTACTAACTGGTGACGGTGCAGATGAACTCTTTGGTGGTTATCGTCGGGCAAAGGAGTATGATAGTCAAGCATCTGACGTTTGGTGTGAGTTACCATACTATCACCTTCCAAAGCTGGATCGTACAATGATGTATAGCACTATTGAGCTTAGATCTCCATTCCTATCACCTAGCATCGTCAGGCACGCTCTTTCCACGCCCTACGATCAACGTAATGGAGAAAAAAAGGTTCTAAAAGAAGCTTTCAAAGATGTTGTCCCACAAAAGATTTTAATGAGAGACAAGCATCCCTTAAAGACCGAAACTATTCGTACCGATCCTATGCAGCAGCGGATCATTAACGAAAACATCTGGAGAGAGCTATATGGATAAGTGGGATAAACGATATATAGAGCTGGCCCAACTAGTTTCTACCTGGTCGAAAGATCCTTCGAGTAAGATCGGCGCAGTAGCAGTTGGAGGAAAGGGTGAGGTTCTTTCCACCGGGTATAACGGATTTCCAAGAGGTATTCTTGATCGGAAGCGGAGGCTAGACGATCGAGAGGTTAAGTATGATCTGATTGTTCATGCAGAAATGAATGCTATATTTAATGCAACATATAACGGCGTATCCCTTAATGGATCTACTGTATATGTTGCGGGTTTGCCTTGTTGCCATAAGTGTGCACTCGGACTTATACAGGTTGGGGTAAAACGAGTGGTTATGGATGGAGATCCGAATTCCGATCGATGGAAAGAATCGTGGAATAAATCCGCCGCGCTTTTTAAAGAAGCCGGTATAGAATGGGAATTTACTGAATGAAAAGAATCGCAATTATTGGTCATGGCTTTGTCGGTAAAGCTGTTGACTATGGATTTACGAACGATCAAGTCGAAAAGGTTATTATTGATCCAATCTACGGTACAACTATTGAAAAAGATTTGGGGGATCCAAATTCTTATAATTTCATTTTCGTGTGCGTGCCTACGCCTATGAAAGATGATGGCGCAATTGATCGAGGTATCATTGATTCTGTTATGAAGTTTGTAACACGAGGTATTTTATTTACAACAACAAATATCGTTATTAAGTCCACTATTACTCCTGACATTGCCGAAGATTACGAAAATGATCTCGTAGTATATAATCCGGAATTTTTAACTGAAGCATCTGCAAAACAGGACTTTGTACATCCTGAATTTCATGTCTTTGGCGGACACCCAGAAATGTGTTATCGATTAAAAAGCTTTTATGATGAATATAGCCTATGTGATGATGTGCCGGTGTACGTAATGAGTATGGCCGAGGCTTCATTCGTTAAGTATGCTATTAATTCGTTTCTATCTACAAAGATCACATTTTTCAATCAATTGTATGATGCAGTAAAGGATACGTCTGCAAACTATACTAAGATTATGAAGGCGGTTAGTGCTGATCCTCGTATCGGTTCTTCTCATACGAAGGTACCAGGATTTGACGGCAAACAAGGATATGGGGGAGCATGTTTCCCAAAGGACACAAATGCTCTAATTAATTACAGTAAAAGATTTACATTGGTGGAAGAATGTGTTAGAATTAACAGTGCATACCGGAGCCAATATGAATTAGACGAAAGGGAAAAGGAACAAAATGTCAAGTATAATGGATAAACTCAAAAAGAACTCGAAGGTCAAGCAGACCTCTGTTCTTTCTGAATCTAAATTTTTCAATGATAAGGAAATGATTCCTACCGACGTACCAATGGTGAATGTTGCCCTTTCTGGCGATATCGACGGAGGACTGAGTCCAGGTCTTACGGTTCTTGCCGGACCGTCAAAGCACTTTAAGACTTCATTTGCGCTTCTTATAGCATCCGCATATCTTAAGAAGTATAAGGATGCCGTCATTCTTTTCTATGATTCGGAGTTTGGTTCTCCACAGTCGTACTTCCAGCAATTTGGTATCGACACTGCACGTGTGTTGCACACACCTGTCACAAACGTAGAAGAGCTTAAGTTCGATCTAATCAATCAACTTGAAGAGATTAGTCGGGAAGATAAAGTCATTGTTGTAATCGACTCCATCGGTAACGTTGCATCGAAGAAAGAAATGGAAGATGCACTGAACGAAAAGTCAGTTGCCGATATGTCACGTGCAAAGGCACTAAAAGGTCTATTCCGCATGGCAACACCATATCTTGCCATGAAGAATATTCCAATGCTTGCTATCAACCATACCTACCAGGAGATGGGATTGTTTCCAAAAGCAATTGTCTCTGGCGGTACTGGCATCTATTATTCTGCTGATAACATCTGGATTCTTGGACGTCAGCAGGACAAGAAGAATAATGAAATCAAAGGTTATCATTTTGTAATCAATGTGGAGAAATCGCGTTATGTTAAAGAAAAATCTAAGATCCCTATTTCTGTTTCTTGGGAGGGTGGAGTTCAGAATTGGTCTGGCCTTCTTGAAGTTGCTCTTGCGGGTCAATACGTCGTCAAGCCTTCTGCAGGATGGTATCAACGCTATGATACTGATACTGGACAAATTCTTGGAAACAAATATCGAGAGAAGGACACGCTTAGCGAGGAGTTTTGGAAGCCAATCCTAGAAGAGACGGACTTTAAAGAGTTCATCCGCAAACAGTATCAGATCGGTAAAACCTCACTTGTAGACTTTGATGATATTGTCGTAGAGGATACCGACTAATGATCGAGAATCGGGATTATGAATTAATACCAAACTCTGTTGACGAGAATGAGTTCTGGGGGGTTCGTATCTTATCAGGAGACTTCGTCGAAACCGTTATTCAATATGGAACTCTTCGGGTAGAAAACGATCATCTTAAATTCAATTTTAATATTGTCAATTCTCCAGATCAGGATCTTACTACAGAAAATAGGGATTTACAATCTGTAGCAAAAGAGATATTATTCAGCATATTAGAGGAAGCAGCGGAAAAGAAATGACCCACCATTGTGCACAGTGTAAAGAACCCTTAAATGAAGATGACAGCTATCGTGAGTTTCGATACTCGTACGAATCGGTAGAAAATCCTCAGGTCACAAATATAGGGCTTCTTTACATCTGTGACGATTGTTATGAAGATATAGCTGATTTTATTTACGAGGATGAGCAATTTGATGAATATTAATCTCGAGCAGACTATTCTCCGTAATCTGCTAGTAAACGAGAATTTCACCCGTAAGGTCTTACCTTATATCAAACCGGAGTACTTTGAAGGAACTTATCGCAAGTTGTTTCAAGAAGTCGGGAAGTTTGTAGCCAAGTATAACAATCTTCCTACTCTTGAATCCTTTAAGATACAGGTCGAAGAATCGAATATGTCTGACGACCAGTACCAAGAAGCTATGGAGGTGCTTCCGAATCTTTTTAGCAAGGAAAAGGTTGATAATGATTGGCTTATTGACACAACTGAAAGGTGGTGTCAAGATCGTGCAGTTCACAATGCAATCATGGAATCCATTACGATCATCGACGGAAAGCATCAATCGCTAACAAAGAATGCTCTTCCAGATATACTTACAAAAGCTTTGGCAGTTTCTTTCGATGCGAACGTAGGTCACGACTATATTGAGAACTGGGTACAGCGCTATGAATTCTATCATACTGAAGAATCGCGTATTCCCTTTGATCTTGAGATGTTGAATAAGATTACAAAAGGAGGTCTACCAAATAAGACGTTAAATGTTATATTGGCAGGTACTGGTGTCGGTAAGTCTTTGGCTATGTGTCATATGGCAGCGGCGGCACTTTCCGATGGGTACAATGTTCTCTATATCACAATGGAGATGGCAGAAGAACGTATTGCTGAACGTATCGATGCTAACTTGATGGATGTTCCGATTGATCAGTTAGATAATATGCCGAAGGATATGTTCTCACAGAAAGTTTCCCGTATTGCCAAACAGACTACCGGTAAACTGATTGTAAAGGAGTATCCGACTGGACAGGCTAACAGTGCACACTTCCGAGCACTTTTGAATGAACTTAAGCTAAAGAAAACGTTTAAACCTGATATCATATTCATTGACTATTTGAATATTTGTGCATCATCACGGATGAAAGCGATGGGGGGATCGATCAATTCTTATACGTACATTAAAGCGATTGCAGAAGAGCTTCGAGGTTTGGCCGTGGAGTTTAACGTTCCGCTCGTATCTGCAACTCAAACGACGCGTTCAGGTTATGGTAACTCGGATGTTGGGCTTGAAGATACGTCCGAGTCTTTTGGACTACCCGCTACCGCAGACCTCATGTTTGCAATTGTATCGAGCGAAGAACTCGAGCAACAAGGACAGATCGCTGTAAAGCAATTAAAGAACCGATACAATGATCCGACTGCTCATAAACGATTCGTCCTCGGTATAGATAGGAGCAGAATGAAGCTATTCGATATTAGCTTCGATGAACAGAATTTAGTTGATGATACCCCAGCATTTGATAAAGGTGAAGTCAACGAACGTTTTAAAGACTTTAAATTAGACTAGGAGAAGATATAATGACTCGAGCTAAGAATGGACGTAAAGGTGAATTGAGTGCGGGTGTACACAGTACAGTGTCTACATCTACTAAACGAGCAATGAGATCTGCCTATATGGCTTCTCCTGATCGTATGTTGAACCAACGTAAGGCTTTCGATAAAGGTAAGCGTACAATGGTTACGATTCCGAATCCTAATAAGGAAGAGACCAATAAACCATTTATTCGAGTAAATGGAAAAGATTGGTTTAAACCGAAAGAGGTTCCTCGTAAGAAGGAGAAGAAATCGCAGTTTGCTTGGGAGAATGAAGATTAATGGAGTACAGTTATCTGAAACCAAAGGCTTATATGGTAGTTGAGCCTACACCTGCACCTGAGTTTAAAGGACAGTTTAATGACGCAATGGAACTCATCGGATACTGTGCCCGAGTATCTAACCCAGCTAACCAGTTCAACTCAGAAACAGCAGAAAAGCTCATTCGATACCTTATCAAGCACAAACACTGGTCACCGCTCGAAATGTGCTCAGTCACAATCGGCATCTCCACGACCCGAGACATTGCAAGGCAAATCTTACGACACCGAAGCTTCTCCTTCCAGGAGTTTTCACAGCGATACGCCGACCCAGATAGCCTTGATGATACCTCTGTTCTAAGAGAAGCACGTCTACAGGATCAAAAGAATCGTCAGAATAGCGTAGAGTGTAATGACGACGATCTAAAGAAAGCCTGGGCGATGAAACAGGTCCAGATCATTCATGAAGCTCAACTTGCATATAAGTGGGCAATTGACAAGGGTATTGCAAAGGAACAGGCACGTGCGGTTCTTCCTGAAGGTCTTACCATGAGTCATATCTACATGAATGGCACACTACGTTCCTGGGTACATTTTATTGAGCTTCGTTCCGGTAATGGCACTCAAAAAGAGCATATGGAAGTAGCACGTTGTGTTGCACATGCTATCTCCCGAATATTTCCAATGGCAGAGGAGTTTATTCAATATGGGTAAAAAACTATCTACACATTTGTCCTCGGACAAAGGACACTGTGAAATCCACGTAGACTATAGGGAAGAAATGTTCTACATCAGATATTTTGATGATCAAGGACGGCTATTCTTCACTGAAGACTTCCCGAATAAATCTATGAGATATGTAGAAGATGCAGCAGAGAATTGGGCACTGGGGATAAAAAAATTAGAAGAAATTGAATAAAGGGGGTTTACATTCGTTTGTCCTTTTGATAAGGTATATAATCAACAATGAGGCAGACTATGAAACTGAAAAATGTAGCATCCGGTTTTCTTACCACCTGTGTACTAGCTGGTGTGGGCTTTGTGTCATACACCGAAGTACAGGCTCGCGAAAAAGAGCTTGAGTGTCTTGCTCTGAACATCTATCATGAGTCTCGTGGAGAACCAGTTATCGGTCAAATTGCAGTTGCTCAAGTCACTATGAACCGTGTCAATCATGAGTATTTCCCTGATACGGTATGTGGCGTAGTTTGGCAAGATCGCCAGTTCTCTTGGACTCACGATGGATACAGTGATACTCCTGGTGACAAAGATCTCTACGAGAGAGCTTTGAATATCGCCGGTACTGTTATCTCCGGTCAGGAAGATGATCCGACTGCCGGAGCACTCTTTTATCATGCCGATCGGGTGAATCCTTCTTGGAATCGTAAGATGGATTTCTACACTCAGATCAGTGTACATAAATTTTATCATTGGGACGGTGACTGGAACAATGATTGATTTACAATATCATATGAATAAGGTACAATATTACTATGGATAATATTAAGTTTGAAATTACTGATGATCAACCACCGGGTAGCATTCCTCGTTTACCTTTACCTAAGATTGTTCTCGTTGGGCATAGTCGTCATGGTAAAGACACTGTAGCTGAGATCCTTTCTACTTTCTACGGCATGTCTTTTAAATCTTCGAGTGAATTCCTTGCGGAACGCTTATGCTTCAATGCATTGAAGGACAAGTACGGTTACAAAGATTCAAAAGAGTGTTTCGATGATCGACACAATCATCGTAAAGAATGGTATGATTTGATCGCTAACTATTGCGCTGATGATCCTACCCGTCTCGGTAAAGAGATCTTTAAGGAGTCTGATATATACTGCGGTCTTCGCAATAAGCGCGAATTTACATGGATGCGTAATACCGGTATCTTTGACCTTTCAATCTGGGTAGATCGTTCTCGCCACCTTCCTCCTGAGGATAAAGAAAGTAATGATATTGAACCCTGGATGGCAGACTTCATTATTGATAATAATGGTAGTCGCGACGACCTAGTCATCGGTACCCGTGCTCTTATGGATCGCTTAATTGGTCCAGAACATATGATGGAGATGCAAGGAAATCCGGATGCAGATCTTATTAAACTGGACTTCAACCTTTAATCAATGATTTTCGTTTTTTCCGGCCCTATAGCTAGTATCTCCTCCTCGTACTTTATGCTGGATCGGCCGGATCTTTATTCGGGAAAGAGACTCTTGGAAACCTCTTTCCCGAATATCTAATAATATTACAGGTATACTATTTGGTGTACCTTTTATGTCACATCAAAAAGAAACTAAAGTAAAGAGTTTACAAATATTGAATAATATGATATAAGTAGCTTGTTAACGTTGAAACGGCGTGGACACATTCTGGACCTGGGGGCGGTACCCAGCGACTCCACCAAAAGAGAAAAATGAAACTATGAACGACTTTGAACAGTTTCCACCAATCGAAGGCAATAACACAAGTATTGCATGGCCTATGATTATTATTGGAATGATAGTCGTTTCTGTATTAATTTTCCTTTTTTGATGGGGTCGAAATAGGATCGACAGGTGTGAAGATAAAGTGGAGTTAACCGGCTGATCGCGTATAGATCAATTCAACTAAATGCAAACGATAACTTTGCTCCTAAGGGTTACGCTCTAGCAGCCTAACTACTGTGGGTATGGGTTCCACCTAGAAACAGAACGGACCCAACTATTGTAAACATAAAAGGAAATCTAATA
>Ga0255781_10000548_pt1 | contig 29930 bp, 23 predicted proteins | sample 101ome_21_FD_179979 | JGI IMG/M metagenome (GOLD analysis project Ga0255781, IMG submission 179979) | Coastal salt marsh microbial communities from the Groves Creek Marsh, Skidaway Island, Georgia - 101413BT metaG (version 2) | ecosystem: Environmental > Aquatic > Marine > Intertidal zone >... | reverse complement strand
GTCGCCGGCGCGTCCACCGACGCGAACGTCGCCGTCGTCGTCGTCGCCGTCGCCGTCGCCGCGCACCGCATCGTCGCGCCGTTCGCGAGCGTGTTCGCGCGGTCCAGTCTGACGTGTCCGCGCGCACGCATTCAATATCTTTGACGGGGCGATCTCGGTTGACTTTTTTGTATGTGTAAACAGTGTGTTTAAGATCAAAAACGTGTCCACGATTTTCGCGCGCTTTTGCATCGACCGCGTCGCCGTTCCGACGCGCGCGCGCGCATCTCAGGCCCGCACCCGAGAGCGCGCGCCGGAGACCCGGATTCGTCCCGTCGTGGTCTCTTTCGCGACCGGTCGACGGGCGACGAGAAGGACGACGATGGCGGACGCGGATTCGGATTCGGAAAAGAAGAAGAGCGTCGGTTGGAGGATTGCGTTTCAGAGACACGTCGACGCGCTCGAACGCGCGAAGGATGGGTCGACGCGAGTGCCGGTGAGACGGCGGGTGAAAGCGATGCGAGGGATCATTCGATCGAACGCGGTGATGTTCGAGGATATCGAGGAGGATCCGGAAAAGTTTTTTGAGGCGCACAGGATGCTGGCGAGGCGAAGCGGGGAGTTGGGACCGGGGACTTGGATTCGGTTTACGGTGCAGTTTAACCTGTGTTGTGGGACGGTTGTCGCGCTCGGGGAGGAGAGACACCGGATGAGACTTCGAATGATGCAAAAACGCGGCGAGTTGGGGTGTTTTTGTCTCACCGAGCGGTTGGCTGGGGTGAACTCGGGTTTGGTGGTCAACACGCGCGCGACGTACGATGAAAAGTCGAAACGGTTCGTCATCGATAGCGGTGGAGACGGTGGAACGAAGAATTGGATTTCGCAAGGGTTAGTGGCGGATGTCGGTGTCGTGGTTGCGGACTTGATTGTCAAGGGAAAGAGTTACGGTCCACACGCTTTTTTGGTGCAGCTGAGAGACGGATTCGCTCGGTCTCTGGCGCCCGGAGTGACGATGGGTGACATGGGCGTGAAGACGACGGGGAACGACTTGGACAACGCGTGGATTAGGTTTGACGGATTCTCTGTTCCGCACGACACGCTGCTGTCCAAGTACGGGGGCGTCGACCCCGATACCGGGGAATACGTGCGGAAGAAGGAGGGCGTTCGGACGATGGACATGATTGGTCAACGTTTATTCACTGGTCGAATCGCCGTTGCGCAGGCGGCGCTCGTCTTCGCGCGAAGGCTTTTCGACGACACGAAACGCTACAGCGATAAGAAAAAGTGTACGATGAGAGGCAAGTCTCCGCTGTTGTCCGACGTCCCGCAGCTCAAGGCGCTCTACAACGAAGGCTACTCGACGCTTGATCGATTGGACGCGTACGTAAAGTCTTGCGAGGAAGATTTGAACGAATGTCTACGCTCAAAGCGAATACCGCAAGCCGTCTTGGTGCAAGCTATCGCCGTGGCAAAAATCAAGTCTGTCGAAGCCTCGATTGACTTGTGTTTCCGACTGAAACAAGAGGTTGGTTCGTACGCGCTCATGGGCGGAACGGGATTTGATAACATGGATTTTCTACAATGCTGCAAATTCGCCGAGGGAGACTCTCGAATTCTCAGCCAAAAACTAGCGCGCGATTGCTTCGGCGCCTTTAAGCGAAACGACGCGAAATCCCCCACCGGAGTTCGATCTGAGATTGAACTCGAGCTGTGTCAACGCATCGACGCTGTCGTGGAAGACGCGCACGGTTCCAACCTTGGTAAGATTGAGTCTTGGGATTGCGCTTGGCGCGAGGTTTACCAACTCGCCGAGGTTATATGTGAGCGCGTCATGCACGAACGAAATTTCGCGAGGGCGCGTTCCAAACTGTAATGTGTAATTGTACCGGTGCTTATGTATAGGGCTCATCTACGGTCTCTTGAGCGCGAACGTTTCCTGTCCTTCTTTCTATCTCGGTCTCGATCTCGATCCCTCGACCGTGACCTGTGTCGCTTGCGTTCACGATCGCGACTGCGGTCGCGACTACGATCTCTGCGACGATCTTTGTCTCTATCTCTATCTCTGTGTCTATCTCTATGTTCTCTGTCTCGGCTTCTATCACGATGGCGAGGTCTATCGTCCCAGCTATGGCTCCGTTGTTGATTCCCCGACGCCTTGTTATCCTCAACCATGGCGTACTTTGCGTTACCGCCGCTGATGTGAGACATTGCGTTCGACTTGATTTCGTACGTAGTGCGGCCAGAACCCTGGAAAGTACGCTTCATGCCGCGACTTCGCGACTTGCCGTCCGCTTCGTTGAAATCCTCCGCCGTGCCGCCATTCTTCCCAAATCTCCGAAAGTTTTTCCACAAACCGTGCATCGATTGCGAAAAGTCGACGTGAATGCGTCGATCGTCGACGAGCACGTTGTCCATCTTGAAGTACGCGGCTTCGGCTTCGTGTTTGTGCTCAAAGTTTACAAAGGCGTACCCGAGGCTCGCGCCCGTCTTGAAGTCGCGAATGACGTCGCAAGACACAACCTTTCCGAAACGACTAAAGATGATTTCCAAATCTTCATCCGTCGTCACCGGGTTTAGTTTACACACAAACAAGCACTCTTCCGGGGGTTTCGCCTCGGCGTCTGGCAAATCTCCAACGAGCTCCAAAACGACGGCTCTGTTGTGCGCCTCACGCTGTCGCTTCTCCTCTTCCAACTGCTCCTCATCCTTGTTCAACGTCGCGTTCACGTCAAAGTCATCCTCCAATCTATCGTCATTCGGATCCACTTTCCGCGGCGGTGAAGTCTCCGGTACTCGCTCCGCGAACCCCGGAGGATCCTCAAAAGGGTCGTCCAACACGATTGTGTGCTTTATGCGAATATTCTGCCACGGGCGTCCATTCTCATCGCAATACGCCTCGTTGATCGCGTTCAAAACATCCAAGCCCTCTGATACCTCTCCAAATATCGTCCTCTTCCCATCCAACGCGTCGCAATCCGCTCTCGTCGTGATTAAAAACTGACTCGCGTTTTTATTCGCCCCCGCCGGCGCCATGCTCACCGTACCAACCTTTTCGTGCTTCCTCGTCGGGTGAATCTCATCCTCGAAAAACTTCCCCCCGACGCCGCCGTTCAAAATCGAAAACAACGACTCCCCGCCTTGTCCAGTGTTCGTCGGATCGCCCGTTTGCGCCATGAAATCCCTCTGCACGTCGAAAAACTTGCAGTCGTTGTAGTACTTCAACTTGCACAACTTTATAAAGTTCAAGCACGTTTTCGGCGCGTCGTCGACGTAGAGATCGACGACGAGGTCGCCCTTGGACGTTTCCAACAGCACCGCCATGGCTCGCGCGTCGTCGACGCCGACCAAGGGTGGTTTCTCTTCCGGCGTTCGTCGATCGGTGCGGTCGGCAATCAGTGACGTTTCGCGAGTGTCACGCATAGGTCAAACGCAACACTGACCGTCGTGGCGTCACACGCACGCGCGTTCGCACGACGAGCGAGTGCGCGTTCGATCCCACGCGCGCGTAGAACGCACGTCTTAGCGCGCGATCCGATCGCGGGCGAACGGAACGACACTCGATTCACGGCGTCGAACGCGCTCGACGCGGCTGAGAGTTTTTGTTTGATTACTTGATTCGATTTCACGCGTCGAATAGAGAGACGACACGACAAGGGCGGAGACGATGGCGGAGACGGGTTTACCGCGCGAAGAAGTCGAGCGAATGCTCTTCTTTGAAGACGCGCGCGCGCGGGCGGAGATGGAACACAAGACGAACCCGAACGACGCGCAGGTGTTGACGCGTTGGGGCGGAGCGTTGCTCGAGCTCGCGCACTTTCGACAAGGACCCGAAGCGGTGGAGATGATCGAGGAGGCGGTGGAGAAGTTTGAGGCGGCGCTGACGATTAACCCTAAGAAGCACGACGCGTTGTGGTGCCTCGGGAACGCGCTCACGAGCCAAGGGTTTTTGTTCCCCGAGGCTCGCGAGGCGATGAAGTATTTCGAAGAGGCAAAGTCGTGCTTTCGAAGAGCGCTCGACGAGGAACCAAACAATGAAATTTACCGTAAAGCGCTCGAAATGACGGATAAAGCGCCGGGTTTACACGCAGAGCTTCAGCGTCAACTCGCTGAGCAAGCCGCGGCGCAACAAGCGTACGCTGGTGGCGGCGCCGGGTTCGGCGGCGCGGGAGCCACCAAGCCAGAGGCGAATGATTTTTGGTGGGACGTCGCCGGCGCCGTCACGTTCGCCGGCATTCTCACCTCTTGGCTCGTCATGGCGCAGATGCAAAACCAGTAGAGAAGAAGACTAAAACGCGACGAGTTCACAGAGAATCTTCCTTTTATTAGATTGCGCCCGATCGATCGATCGATCGATCGAAAGGGTCGCGCTTTCGGCGTTTTAATAGGATAAAATTTTCAAAAATTTGCGACAGTTGAAGAGTCATTTTAACAACGATCCATTCGTCACACCGTCGCATGCGCGTCGGGTTAGCGTCGATCGCCCTCGCACGAACGTTCGCACGAATCCACAGAACCTCGCCGACGACGAACGCGATGACGAACGCGGGTAAAATGACGATGGCTGGGACGACGAAGCCAAAGATGCAATCTGGTTTGGCTGCGTTTTTAAAGCCTGGTGTCAAGATGACTTCGAGTAAATCCCTCGATGCGGAAGTGTTTGCGAACCGGGTGAACAAGGAGAACGCCGGTAAGGATACCGCTGATGCGACGAAGGATGCGGCGAAGGATACGACGAAGAAGGCGACGAAGGGTGGGACGAGAAAGACAACGAGGAAGAGCGTCAAGCCAGACGCGTTTGAAGCCGAGCCGGCGAAAAAGGCGAAAAAAGCATCCGGACCCGGACCGGATCGATCGCACGAGAAGAAACACTGGGATGCCGGGAGACACCGCGTGGTGGGCGTGGATGAGGCTGGACGCGGGCCGTTGGCTGGGCCGGTGGTCGCGGCGGCGTGTTTCGTTCCAAAGGATTGCGTGGTGGACTGCGTAAACGATTCCAAGCAGCTCACCGAGGAAGGACGCGAGGAGATTTACGAGGAGCTCATGGCAAACAAAGAGATCGAGTACGGGGTGTGTGTCATCGATCAGGATATGATTGATGAGATTAACATTTTGGAGTGCACGATGCGGGCGATGACGAAGAGCGCCGAGGACATTCCAAACGTTGACTGGGTGCTCATCGACGGGAACAGAGTGCCCAAACCGCTCGATGGTCGCGCCGAGGCCATCGTCAAGGGTGACGCGAAGAATGTGTCCATCGCGGCGGCGTCCATCATCGCCAAGGTGACCCGGGATCGAATGATGCTCGAAATCGACAAGGAGTTTCCGATGTACGGATTCAAGGACCACAAGGGATACGGTACTAAGGCGCACATGGCGGCGATCGACAAGTACGGTCCGTGCAAGTACCACCGCAAAACCTTTGCCCCAATCAAACACATGGACCTCTCCAAGTGGCCGAACGCGTACGGCGGCGATAAGTAAACCTAAAGTTGTAGTAATGTTACACAAACGGTCGCCGCGACGCGCGCCCTCTACCTACTAAATCACATCACCGCCCGGTACAACCCCATCGCGACGAACGCCGTCGCGAACGCCCCCATCGCGTACCGATGACTCGCGCGTCTCCGCGGCTCCTTATAAATTTCCCACATCACCGCCGCCGCGCCGACACCGCAGGCTGAAACGCCGAGGACTCGACAACTGAAACAATCCTTTTGCGGCGTCGCTTCGGCATTCGTAGACGCGCCATCACCGCGCGCGCCTCGACCGCGACCGCCGAAGAATGTGAGGTGCGAAAACGGCGCGGGCGACGCCGACGTTGATGTCGACGGACGCGATGTCGCGTCGGCGGCGTCGGCGTCGGCGCGCATTCGTGCGTGGATGGAATGACGTTCCCGCCAAAACCGTTGTTAGTTTTGTCCACAGCAACGAGGGAAAGCAACGAGGCTCGAGACGCGCGCTGTGGCGGTGCATGCGCCAGATCTCGCGCACGTCGAGCGGTGATACGTGCGAGGTACCGGTATGGGTGAGGATGTGCGCGAAAGACGTGTGGATTTGGTGAAGATGCGTCGATTATGTTGGATATCAGTAGCGCTCGCGTGCGCTTTACGTCCCTTCGTCGTAGACGCGGCGAATTCGATTGATGTTTTCCCGGTGAAATCGGGCGAGTCGTACGCGCCGGGGGATAAAGTGTACGTCATGGCGCGGTTGAACATGCGGCGGGGTTGGTTTGGTCGCGTGTCGCTGTTTTGCAAGGTGAATTACGGAGACGAAACCAACGCGCCGATGCGAGCCAACGGCGACGGTACTTGGAGCGGCGAATGCGACACGTCGGGGATGTCGCGGGGCGACATGCTGCGATGGCGGGTGCAGTCGGAGAATCCGTTCGCGCAAGGTCCACCGGGTGGGGGTTATTACGGAACCGTGCTGACGAAGGGATTGGACACTGGTACTAAATTACCCGTCTTATACGTTTTCAGTCCGGACAAAGAGGCAATCAAGACGGATTCAGGCGCCCGCGTCAGCGTCTACTTCGAAGGAAACTTTTACGACGGGGTTTTCATGCGCCGACGAGGTTCTGGACGCTCTGACGCGACTACTGGTGTGGCGCTCGCGAGTAAGGATTGGGAGAAGCGAAAGTTCAAACTCGATTTCGACGCGAGAGTGTTTCGCTTTGACGCCAAACAACGCAAAGTGGAGGAAATCAATTTGCAATCACACTACCAGGAACCCGGAGAAGAGACATACATGCGAGAGCCCCTAGCGTCGTTCATTTTCCAGAAAGCAGGTGTGCCCGTCGCGCTGACAAAGTACGTATCGTTACGGCTCAATAACGCACCATACGGTTTGTACAGCATGGTCGAACAGGTTGATTCAACATTTCTCAAGCGCAACCAACTAGATTCGAAAGGATCAATGTACAAAGCCGTCAATTGGAAGTATTCCAACCTCCGAAAAGGCAATTCAAACATCCCTTGTCCGTACGCGACTCCCGACTATCCGGAGAGATGGATGGTGGATGAATGTCCCGAAATTTGGCGAAAGACATCGAAAGCAGACGCGGACAACTGGGATGATTTATGGGATCTCACGCAGACGCTCGATCGCGTGCAAAACAACCCGCGCGATGGTCATTTACTTTTCGACACGCTCAACGTCCCGGCCGTCGTTAACGAAATGGCGACGCAGGCTCTCGTCCTCAACAATGATCGGTGCACGAAAAACTATTACATGCACTTTGATCGAGGCACGAGAGAGTGGCAGCGCATCCCGTGGGACTTGGAAGATATTTTCCCAGGAGATCGCCGCTACGGCACGGACACATGTGACCCATCGGAATGCAGCGCGCAGTCCACTTCGTATTGCGTCATGTCTTGTGAAAAGTTCAACTCGCCGTTGTACTGTGACAGGAACCACCCTCAGGATATTTTTGCCCCGTACGAAAACGAAGCACAAAATCCAAAGACGACGTACAACGTACTCGTCGACGTCATTTTGGCCGTTCCATCCACTCGAACCATGTTCTTTACACGCTTGCGTACGTTGATGGATGAAATTCTCGCTACGTCCGTCATCGAGGACTGGGTGTGGAGCACGCGCGAACGCATACGCTCGGACGCGTTGAGGGACAGTGAGAAGTGGAACGTAGGAGCTATTCGAGCGATCGACGCCGGTATCGATCAACTCGTCAATCAAGTGCTGCCCTCTCGTAGAAACCAGCTGTTCACGCAATACAGTTGGATGATTCCATCGTCAACGCCGCACAACGCACGCATTCTGGTTGCGTACGCATCAAAATCACCATCCGACACGTCTCAAGCGTACGTGAAACTCAGTAATCCAAACGGATACGCCGTCGACATGTCTGGATGGATCCTACAGACGCGCGACGGGCAATGGAAATTTTGGCTTAAGCCTGGAACGGTTGTTGACGCCGGATGGTGTCTCTTCCTGGTCCGCGACGCCGCTCGATTCAGAGAACGTTCTCTCTCGTGGGCGAAACGAGAATACCCTGACGGAGTCTTCGTGCAGGGCAATTTCCCGAAAGACTTACCTACGGACGACACGTCAGCTTTTAAAATTTACAAGCCATGACGCTCCGCGCGCGCAGTTGAAATAGAAAACCTCCTAAAGCGCTCACCCCACTTCCCGTCGTCCGCCTCCGCGCGTGCCTCCGCGACGTCCGTAGTGAACGACGAACGATGATTACGATCGCGAACGCCGCCTCGCGCGTCGGCGCGCCCAGCGCACGAACGACGCGACGACGCGAGAGCGTTTCTCAATCGACTCGACTCTGCTCGGTTTCCTCGGCGTTGAAGCGTGAACAAACGACCGTCGCAATGGTTTCTCGCGCCGGTCGTCCCGAACTGACCGTGCACGCGCGTCAAAGCGTCGTCGTGGCGTCAGCGGCGGACTCTGCACCGGGTGCCGGAGGCGAACCGAGCTCTTCCGTCGCGGATAAAGTCAAGTCGTGGTGGAAAAACGCCGCAAAGATTGACAAAAAGACGATCGCGTCTCTGGGTTCTGCCGCGCTCCTCTCGTACGGTTTCGTCAGTAACGTGTTTTACGTCACTTCGCTGATGTTGGCGACGTACACGGCGGTGAAGACGACGGGAGCGAGTCCGCTGGTCAACTCGCTGTCGATGAAGACGTTTGCGTCGTCGTACTTTGGGCTTTGGATGATTCAAAACTTTTTGCGACCGGCTCGTTTCGCGCTCTCAGTGGCCATTTCACCAGGGACCGATAAAATTGTCGAATTCTTCAGACGGTACGCTCCGAACAACGATAAGCGATGGGCGTTCGCGTTGACTGTGTTTTGCATCAACGTCGTGGGTACGTTCGCGTACATGTTTGCGGGCTTTGGATTGATCGTCGCGCTCACCGGCGTCCCGCTCGAGCTCAGCTCGTTCAGTGGATTGCTCGCAGCGGCAAAGACGGCGAAAACCGGAGCGGTGTGAGCGGATTTGTACTATGTAAACCTACCATTTTAATAACAACACAACACGCGTTTGATTGAGAATTACTACGAAAAGTGCAGCGCCCCGTCGTCGTCGTCATCTCCGTTGTATTCATAGTCGCGCTTTATGACTTGTACAATGTCTCTGATGACGCCGCCGTTGTGCCCTCGTCGTTCTAACCACGCCATCAGGCGTCTTATCCTAGCTTGGAAATCTCCCCTCTTGTTCCTCTGAAACTGCGTTCGCGCCGCTTGCAACAATTCCTTCGCTCGCGTGCGCTCTAAATCCTCCTCCTCATCGTCGTCGTCGTCGTCGTCTCCGGAGGCGTCTTCACCCTCGTACAAATCAATCTTTAGAGCCCCTCTCGGCGCGAACACGTTCTCGAATCCGACGTCTATATCTCTATCCTCCACACCCTTTTTCCGCAGCGCCCCGCGTATTCTCCACTCGGCCCAACGAGAGTTTCTCCACTTGTACCGCGCAAACATTTCAGCGTATGCCGCGTCGCTCTGCACCCCAGCTCGCTGTAGCGCATCCAACGCCTCGTTCGCATCCTCTACCTCGTATCCCTTATCAATCGTGAGCTTATCGAAGAGCTCGCGTCTCGTTCGCGGCTTGTACTCCAAAAACCGGATGATTTGCGCCTTGGCTTCGTCCGCGCGAGTCGTCTTGAACGCGCCGGTGCTCGAGTACTTTTTCCCATCCAACGGTGGAAGGTTTCGCAGCGCCTCGGCGCGTCGACGAACCACCGCGTCGCCGTCGTCACCACCGCCGTTCGCGCAGAGCCGCGGTAACGTCCGACGCGCGTGAAACGACGTCGGCGTCGTCGTCAACAGTTGTGAAAATGTTGAGAATCTGTGCGTAACCGTTCGTGACGAAATGAACACGTGTCGACGCGATGTCGCGGCATCGATCGGCGCGCACGCGTTCTGAACGGCGGCGCGAAGTAGCGCGATCATGTTTCCCGACGCGCTCGCGCGGCGCATGCGACGTCGCGTGGACGTGTGCGGGTGGTTACGACGGAAGAGGGAGTTTTTTTTTGTTTTAAAAAATTGTTCGCTCTGATTTACACAGTTGTTTGTTTGATTCGATGTCGTCCTACCGCTCAGTGACGATGACAGACGTTGTATTGCGCCAACGTTTGCAAAAGATTGACGACATCATCGGTGTCGTCGAGGTAGGCGGGCGCTTTGGATGGTTTTTGACCAATGGTGGACGTGTACACGGTGCATCCGGCGTAGAGAGGCTGCTGCGCGTGGGCGCTGACGGCGACAAACATGTCTTCGTCGGAACGGTCGTCACCGATAGCCATAACAAAGTCAGGCGCGGCGTTTGAAGACCCCGTGGCGAGGAGCTCGTTGATGACCAACCCCTTGTGGACGCCTCTGGGTTTCACCTCGACGGTGCCGTTGCCAGAGATGACGTCGACGGCGTCGTTCGACAAGACGCTCTCGAGATGATCGATGAGTTCCTTTGCCTGCCAGGCGCCGAAATCCGGATCGGCGTCCCGGTAGTGCCAGACGAACGAACTCTCTTTCGATTGAATGAAAGAACCGTCGGTGGCCTCCATGTACTGCTCCAAAATTGGGAGCACCGTATCCTTCCACTCGAGCACGCTGGTATCCGTACCAGAAGGCGCGAGCTCCTTCCACCTGACATCCGTACCCCCACGGAACCAATAGCCGTGCTCCGCAACCATACACAACCCTGGAATATTACCGAACCATTTATCTAAAGTCTCACGCTCCCGACCAGACACAATGCACACCTCGTTCGCTTCGTCGTTCACCAGCACGGTGAGAAGGGACAAAAGGTGCGCAGACGGCGGTTGCGCGAAAGAAGCGAGCGGCACCAAGGTGCCATCGTAGTCGATAATCAACTTACGGTGCTTCGACTTGAGGTAGTCACTAACCACTAGGGAGGTATCGAGCTTTCTGAACGTCGAGCTCAGGTGGACGACTCGGAAGTTGAGGCCAAAGCCCAATCCATAACATCTATTACTTGATGCCTTCTCCGTCACACGCTGGAGCTCAGCGAGACACGACTGCGCCCAGAAACCCACGTGGTGCTCATTCACATAGCGCCAGTGCTTCTCGTGGCGGGCTTCGTGCTCGCGACCACTCATCTGAAGCACCTTGTAAATGGAATCTGCGACGTCCTCTACGTGCCACGGATTGACCCGCACTGCTCCTGAGAGAGACGGTGAGCAACCGGTAAACTCGGAAATGATGAGCGAAGACGTTCTAGGCAACGCAAATCCATCCGCAGTACCAGAGGCTTCGTCTTCGGGACCTTGTCGACAGGTGACGTACTCGTATGGCGCGAGATTCATGCCGTCTCGAGTGGCGGTGACGACGGCGACGTCGGCAACCGAGTAAAGTGCGATGCGCTCGTGAAGAGGCACCGGCTTGGCTTGAAAGTTGATGACCTTCACTCCATTCTTCGAATACTTGTTGTTAATTCTATCCACCATCTCATCCACCGCCTTTCTCAAATCATCAATGTCGCGTCCGCTTCCTCTCGGCGGGTTGCAAATTTGGTAGAGGATGATTTGCTCGGCGATCTCTGGATGTTGCTCAAGCATGTTTTCAAACGCTGCGAGCTTTTGATCGATACCCTTGAACTCGTCGAAATCATCCAAACCAAGAAGCATGCGGCGCCCATCAAGCTCGGCGATGAGCTCTTTTCTTCTAGATTTGCAGATATCCGTCGTCAACACCTCTCGAAGTCTGCTCGTCTTCACCCCCGTCGGACAAATCTTCACTGAAACGGTTCGACCAAAGTTATCGATGACGAGCGCCCCGCGCTCCATCTTGTAGTGCAGTCCGAGCAGTCTCGTGCAGCACGATAAAAAGTGCCGCGCATAATCAAAGGTGTGAAAGCCGACGAAATCAGCGTTGAGAAGACCGCGCAAAATCAAGTCTCGCGTCGGCGTCGTTCTGAAAATTTCGCTCGACGGAAACGGACAGTGCAAGAAAAACCCAAGCTTCACCGCGTTGAAGCGCTTGCGCATAAACGTTGGCAAAAGCATGAGATGATAATCATGCACCCAAACCTGATCGTCGTCGCTGCTCACCACCTCCATGAGTCTATCCGCGAAGCGCTTGTTTGCCGCGATGTACGCTTGCCATTGATACTTTTGAAACCTCGAATCCATCGGACTCATCGGCAGTACGTAGTGCATCAGCGGCCACAAATATTGCTTACAGAAGCCCTTATAAAAATTCTCTTTGCACTCATCCGGCAAAAATACCGGCACCGAGTCGAACCGATTCTCCAAGTCCTGCGCCACGGCGTCTTGCAAATCCCAAGGCACTTGCATTGGCAGTTGCCCGACGTTGATAACGCTCGAAAACTGCCCGTTCGCCGCCGCCCCCTCGCGACACTGATCGTAAATCGAATCACCATTCGCCTCAAACGCGTACTTGTGCCCGTACGGCTTCCCAGCCTCCTCATCCTCGCGCATAATTAGCGGCAAAGAGTTGGACACGATGAAAACCCTCTCCACGTGCGGTTCGCTTCCCAACGAAGTCGCGTTGGACAAATCCGCCGACGATCCCCCGGTCGTCTTCGCCTTTCCATCTTCGTCATCCTTTGGCGATGTCGCATCTCCAAGTAAACCTATCGCGCGAAGCGTCGCATCGTACACCAGTCGCTCGCCATCGTCAGTCTTGAGTTTCCATTCGCGTTCCTTCGCCCGCTCGCCCGCTTAACCGCTCGAAGCGTCCAACCGTCCCGCCCGCATCGCCGCCGCCCCGTTTCGTCCCCTCGCGCGCGTCCCCACGTCTCACCGACGATTCGCATGCGTCGTTCACCCGCACGCAACGTCGACGCATCCGCACCACCGGCGTCCAACCGGGGTTGTTTTCCCACCGAACGATAATTCTCATCCACGTCACCCGAGCTCGATCCGCATTCAACTCGCGAACGACGCGCGCCCCGCGGGGGGCGGGTTTCGCGCGAGACGCGACGCACCTTGAAGATCCGTAACGGATGAGTTGTTGTTCGCCGTTCGACGCATCGCTCGTCCGTCGTCGTCGCCGTCGTCGTCGCCCGCGGTCGCGCGTGGGAACGACTGCGGAGGCGATCCTCTTTCGCGGGTGCTGTGGCTATCGAATCGTATGGGTAAACACTGCGCGAATGTACATTTGGATTTCGTTCAGAGATACACATTACATTACATTACATGTGATAAAGTGTTAGATTTACTGATTTGTACAGTATGTACCGTATGTCCGATATTCGTTTATGTATGTATACAATCGCGCGACGCGACTCGACGCGGTGCGACGGCGTCGTCGTCGACGACGGACGCGGCAGACGGTCGGTTGCGCGTTCATTTTCTTTCCTGTGCGTCGCGTCGCGCCCCCGCGTGTTTATCCGAGTCTCGTTCGTCGTTGACGAGGAGTGCGTGAATGTCTCGGTGAAGAGTGCACTTTTTGGCGGGCGCCGACGGTGCGTCGAGACGTCACACGACGACGCGCGCGTCGGGCGGGCGAGCGAAAGGAGAGAGCGAACGATGCGGGGGATGACGACAACGACGAGCGGTGTCGCGTCCCATCGCGACGCGTCGACGTCGACGTCGGCGGCGATGACGAAGCGGCGGCGGCGGTGTGCGCTCGAACGGTTGAAGGATGGAGGGGTGGCGCGCGCGCGGACGACGACGCGCGCATCGTCGTCGTCGTCGACGACGCGAACGGACGCGGAAAGACGGGCGGAGGAGGCACTCGTGGCGTCGATGCGCGACGACGACGTCCTAGCCGGGTTCACCAAGGCGGAGTGGGCGAAGATTCAAACGCCGGCGAGGTATTTGGGCAACGAGGTCGGCGCCATGTTGAGCGAGACGTCGTGGAACGAGTCGGACGTGCGGTTCGTCATGGCGTACCCGGAGATTTACGAGGTCGGGTCGTCGAATTTGGGACACATTGTGTTGTACACGGTGTTGAATAAAACGCCGAGGACGATGTGCGATCGGTGTTATTTACCGGCGGACGATATGATTAGTTTGTTGAAGAGTAAAAATCGAGCGTTGTTTGCGGTGGAGAGCAAACGGCCTTTGGCGCACTTTGACGCCGTCGGATTGAGCGTGGCGTACGAGCTCGGGGCGATTAATATTTTGGAGATGATGCACTTGGGGAAGATTCCTTTGACGTCGGCAGAGAGAGACGACGCGCCGGGAGAGGCGTGGAACGTCGACGGAGGCTCGTGGCCGATGATTTTCGCAGGCGGGCCGACAGCGACGTCGAATCCAGAACCCTTTGCCGAGTTTTTGGATTTCGTGGCGCTCGGTGACGGTGAAGACGTATTGCCGGAGATTGCAGAGAGCCTGAAGAAATCAAAACTCGCCAAGCTCACGCGGGAGGAGACGTTATACCGATTGGCGTGCGACGTCGAGGGTGTCTACGTGCCTCGATTTTACGACTCGCCCGCGGGTTGGGGTGGCGCCGTGTTTCCGATTCGCGAGGGCGTTCCTGCGCGTCCAAAGCGACGGGTCGCGACGCCGGATCCGATGTTGCAAGTCGGACTCGTGCCGTACGTCGAGACGGTGCACGATAGAATGACGGTGGAAATCAGACGAGGGTGCACTCGAGGATGTCGTTTTTGCCAACCAGGCATGCTCACCCGTCCAGCTCGCGATGTCGATCCAGAGCGCGTGGTGCAAGCTGTGGAGGAGGGCATTCGCAAGACGGGATACAACGAATTTTCATTGCTCTCGTTGTCGTGTTCGGACTACCTCGCGTTACCGTCGGTGGGATTGGAGATTAAGAATAGGCTCAAGGATGAAAACGTGACGCTTTCGCTGCCGTCTCAGCGCATCGATCGATTCGATGACTCCATCGCCGACATTCTCGGCGGCGGTGGCAAGGTAGGCCTCACGTTCGCCCCCGAAGCTGGAACGCAGCGCTTGCGCGACATTATCAACAAGGGTTTGACAAACGAGGAACTATTGAGAGGCGTGCAAAATGCGTACAGAAGAGGCTGGCGCAACGTCAAATTGTACTTCATGATTGGCCTTCCGGGCGAGCTCGATTCGGACGTCTTGGGTATCGCCGAGACAGTTGGTTGGCTCGTTCGCACTGTGTCACCACCGACGGGACGGAAAAAAGACCAACTCACCGTGACGTTGACGATTTCAAACTTTACTCCAAAGCCGCACACGCCTTTTCAATGGCACAGCGTCTCGACGAGCGAATTCGAGCGCAAGAGCGAAATGTTGCGAAACGCGCTCAAAGGCGTCAAGGGCGTCAAGGCCAACTACACCTCCGTTCGCATCTCTGCCATGGAGGACTTTCTCGGTCGCGGCGATCGATCTCTGACGCCCGTGCTCAAGCGCGCGTGGGAACTCGGCGCACATCGCGATACGTGGTGGGACGGTGCGGAGAGCTCCTTCAAATCGTTTGATCGAGCCGTCGAAGAGAGCGGCATGGGATGGAAGTATCGACAAGTCGTCGACGGAGAATGGGATGTCATGGATAAGCTCGGCGATGAGCGATATCGTGGACAGGGCGGTGGCGGCAAAGGTCGAATCGATCGCGGCGTCGAGGCGGATAAACGTTTGGACGCGCCACTTCCTTGGGATCACATCGACACGGGCATATCGAAAACATGGCTCAAGACGGATTTGCAAAAAGCGCTCGAGGGCCAAACCGTTCCGGATTGCTCCCACAGTGGCATCTGTACCGAGTGCGGTGTGTGTGGTGGTGACTTTGGTGAAAACGTCGTCGCCGTACCGCCGCCAATACCGGCGTTCGAGGGGCATCACGACCCGGACGGACGCAAGACGCAGCGCTTGCGATTTACGTTCACAAAGAAGGGCCAAGAGATTTTCATTGGGCACTTGGATATGCTCCGTCTTCTTGAGCGCGCCGCGCGTCGCGCCGCGCTCCCGGTGAGTACATCATTGTCTCCTTACAGCTCGCGTTTGCGAATCAGCACCGCCATGCCGCTGCCGCTCGGCGCGTCGTCGCAAGCGGAACTGCTCGAAATCATCCTCGTCGAGCCAAGGGATCCAAAAGAGGTGGCCAAAGGTCTCGAGCGAGCTCTTCCGGAAGGCATGCGGATCAAAAGCGTGGAAGAGATCCCTGTGACGTACATGAACAAAACGGTGACAGAGTCTATGAACGAGCTCTTGACCGCCGCGACGTTCATCGTGCATGTCGCGTATCCGGGCGCAGTCAAGGCGCCCGAAATCGAGAGTGCAAGCGGAGCGGCACCCGTCTGGGACGTCGACGGTGGACCCGGTGGGCTTGATAAGGCGAACGGGAAAAAGGTTGAAGCCGAAACCGATGCGTTTGAAGATCCGGCAGAAACCGCGCGAGTTTGGCGAGAGCTCAACGAAAAGGCATCCGCCGTGACGATGGACAATTGGCGAAAATGGGTGCGAGACACCGTCGCGATGAATTCTTTCGAAATCGAAAAGACGTCCAAGAGAGGTAGACGGCGCAAGGTTGACTTGCGAACGCAACTCATCAACCTTGAAGTTATCGACGAGGCGCAAACACGCGAGCTTTTGGATGGCGACGACGTACCGATTCCTCGTCGATGGCAACCGGGCACCGTTTGTCTCAAATTCACTGGCGAGTACACCGGCGCCGGGGGCTTAAGCGTCGACGGGATGCTCCAGATGCTCAGTTCGCAAGCGGGCGCGACGATTGAGCACCTCCATTCGCATAGGACGGATATTCACCTTCGCGAGATGGTCAAGCCGCCGCCAGACCGTCTTTGGTTGACCAACATGGTGCGCACCGAAGCCTTCATGGCGCTCGAACGCAGAGACCCCAAAATGAAAGCCATCGGCAGCAATCGCGGGTACATGGGCGGCTCATTCGACGATTCGATGAACGCGATAGATAACCACAAATCTTTCGCCAAGCGCTAGATTATAAAAGAGAAGATTTTAGACGGTATTTTTCGTCGTGATGAGGATTACACCGCTGTACAGTAAATTTGTAAGTCTTTGAGTCGGTTCACTTTAACATTTTGTGTGCGCTCACGAAGCACATGACGAACAAAGGCAGGTCCGCCAAGTGACTGATCGCCCCACCCAGCGATCTCTTTTCCGGATGTCCACTCGAGTATCCGCGAATGTACAACACGCGTCCGACGCTCCAAGCGACCAACGAAGCGGCTGTGGTAATCGGGAACGTCAACCCGTTCACGATCGCCATCGCCGCCACCGGCGCGTAGTTTTCGAGCGTATTTTGATGCGCTCGCTGCACGCAATCAAACTCCTTCTTATTCTTGTGGCTCTCCTTGGCGTACAAATCCGGGTCTGCGCGTCGAAAACGAAAACGAAACGAACGCAACGTCAGTCACGTGAATCAGTCAACAAAAGTGAACAACGCATCACGCACAGTGCACGCCAAACTTCTTTCTCGCCTGGATAACCTTGACGGCGCCGTAGGTGAGCGGGACGAACATCGTCCCGATCGCCGCGACGACGTATCCGAATTCCGGTTTGATCTCCATCGGTTTCAAACGAAGAAAGTGCGCGCGCGTGCTTCTTAATGACGACCAAAGTGTAGTTTTACACACTTGGAAAAGTCGTTGAAACCAGACTCACTCGCGCGCGCACGCGTCGCGCGGCCGAACGACCGTCACCCGACCGATCCAAGACGCAGAGACCCGATCGATGCGATTGCGAACGTACGAGAGCATTCGCGATGCGCTCGCGTCGACGCCGTGCGACGCCTACCCCGACATGGATGCGCTGCGAGAGCGACACCCCGACGTGACGTTGGACGCCTTGGTGAGCATCTACTCGCAGGAATCGAGCCGGAAGATTCGCGCGACGCACGGAAAACACGTGCGATCGATCGAGTCGCACGCGAAGCGGTATTTACTCGGTGAGGATGTGTTCAGCATCGCGGCGAATCTCGATTTCCCGGCGTGTCAGTTGATGCGTTTGCTGTTGGAGCATCTTTTGGGCGTCGGGCACAAGAGCGTCGGGGCGCTGCTTCGCGAACCGTTCGCGAGGATACCCGCTATGCCGCCGGCGGGAACGCCCGCGGAAGAGTACGGGGCGTCGTTGTGTCATCGATTGAGGCTGGATGTCGAGAGAGTGGTGGCGTGGGATCACCAGGCGTCGCCGGCGGTGGACGCGTTACGACACAACGCCGGAAAGGAATACGAAGACTTGTTGGAAGAGTTGCTCGCGGCGGAGGGAATTCCGTTCATCACGGAGAAGGATTTGCGGGCGGAAAGACACGCGAGGACGCCGGACATCAAACTTGAGGTTCCCATCGCGGTCAGAGGGCGAATAGTGAATTGGATCGATTCCAAGGCGTCGTTTTCCGATCCTTTGGTTCACGTCGAGAAGGGCGTCGAACAATTTCAAGGATACGTGAATCGTTTCGGCCCCGGGATGGTGATTTACTGGCACGGTATCATCGATGAGTTAAACACCGATCCGAACGTGCTCCTCGTCGACACGTTTCCTGATGCATCCGATATCGTCAAACTCAAGATGATTTGAATGGATTCTTGACGGTCATTCGTCGGAAGGCGTGCACATTCAGCGCGGGCGTACCAGGTAGACTTTTTAATAGAACGATAGACTGTTAGTAGATGCGTTCATTCGTACGTTTCGCGGCGGTTTGTTCGTCTTCATCACGCATCTTCACTTCGCTATTACAGACAGATTCATATTACAAGCGCCGCTTTGCTCAAGTATCGTATCGTATAAATAATCTCTCGCCCAGTCTTTCTAGCCCGCGAACGTCGCCCCGTCGTATCCCATATTCTCCCGCGGCACATCCGTAAACGTGATGTACACTCGATCGCTCGCGATCCCAAACTCCCCGAGCAATTCACAAATATCCTCGCTCAACTCTTTATTGTTCTCCAGGTTGATCGCCCCGAGGGAATTCACCGCGCACAGCGCGCACGGAGCGTCCGAGCCGCCCCACACCATATCCAACCCGTCCATGGCGCACACCGCGACGTAACTCTCTGGTTTCTTGAGCGTCTCCGCGATCGACCGCGACGCGGCGAGCATGAACGGCCGCTTCTTATCCCCCATCTTGACGTTACAGTGGACGATGAGGGAGGGATCGCCCGGGAGCTCGCACAGGTCCAACCGAAGCGGCGTTTTCCCACTCGCGGTTGCGCGCGGAATCACCCTGTTTGGCATCTTGTCTCTTCTTTCAACGCGTTTGGTCGTCGCCATCGAGACGCGTCTTTGACTGGTGTTCACGGCGGCACACTGAGAGACCATCGTCGTCGTCGTCATCGCGCTTCTGCGGATGGATGGGTGGGTGTCCACGCCGACGCGCGCGCTTCTGCGGATGGATGAAACCCAACCATCGTGTGCCGCGGGTGTCCAAAACCCCAAACCCTACATAGTGTTTACACATATAGTTTCATGAAACACACAATCACGTGGAACACCAATACACGTCCATTGTGTCTCTTTTGACGGTTCATGACTCGAGAAAGTACAGGGGTCGGGGTTTAGAAACCGTCCGTTGAGTGATTGATTTGATTCCCTGCCGCGCCCCCGACGACGACACGACGGCAGTGTGACGCGCGGGCGTTGGGGATGTATCCCGGACAACCGCCCCCGATGACGTACGGCGGTGCGCCCGGTGCGCCGCCGACGCGACAACAGCCGCAACAACAACAACCGCAGCCGACGCAACCGGGCGCGGGCGCGGTGCCGGGGCAATCGCATCTTTCGTTTCAACAGCAGCAGCAGCGTGGCGCGCCTACGATGATGACGCCAGCGCCGATGATGGGCGCGCCGCCGATGATGGGTGCGGTCCCGCCGATGGGTGCGGTCCCGCCGATGGGTGCGCCGCCGATGGGGGGCGGTGGGGCGCCGATGATGAGCGCGCCGACGCCGGCGCCGACGAGCGGATCTGCAGTTGGCGGACCGGGAGCGGGAATGGCGCCGAATGTGGGCGCGCCGCCGATGACGATGGGTGCGCCGCCGACGATGATGGGCGCGCCAATGCCGCCTCCGCCGACCATGGGGGCGAGCGGTGCGGTTTCGACGCCGCCTCCGCCGACGATGCCGATGGGACAACCGGGCGCCGGGGCACCGGCGATGGGCGTAGGCGCGCCGCCGACGCCGCCGTCGCAGGCGCCGATGGGGCAACCGGGTGCGATGCCGCCGATGGGTGGTGGGTACGCGCCGCAGGCGGTGGCGCCCGGTTCGGGTTACGGTGCGAGTTTCGTCGAGGATTTTGCGTCGTTGAACCTCGCCCCAGGCGGCGGGCCGGGAGGCGAGCCCGGGATGGATCCGGCGACGTTTCCGCGCCCGGGAGACGATGAACCGAGGCCGAACATGGAGCTCTCGTGCGATCCAAAGTATATGCGTTTGACGTGCGGAGCGCTGCCGTCGAGTCCTAGCTTGAAGACGAGATTCGGCATGCCACTCGGTTGCATCGTGCAGCCTTTGCATCCGGGAGACGAAAAAGAGGTGAAGACGGCGCATTTTGGAAGCTCTGGGATTGTGCGTTGTAGACGTTGCCGGACGTACATCAATCCGTTCGTGCAATTTACTGACGGAGGTAGACGATTTCGGTGCAACGTGTGCGCGTTGCCCAACGAGGTTCCGGTGGATTACTTTTGCACCTTGGACGCGAACGGCGTGAGACGGGACATTGCGGAGCGCCCAGAGTTGAACAGCGGTTCGGTTGAGTTTTTAGCGAGCCAAGAGTACATGGTACGACCACCCATGCCGCCGTCGTACTTTTTCGCCTTGGACGTCTCGCACACGGCGGTGAATAGCGGATTCCTCAAGAAGACGATTGAAGTCATCAAGGAGTCGCTCGACACCATGTCCAAGGCGAGCGAGAGAACGCGCATCGGTTTCTTGACGTACGACTCAACCTTGCACTTTTATAGCCTCAAGCCGAATCAGTCCCAGCCGCAGATGATGGTGGTGGCTGAGCTCGACGATCCGTTTTGTCCGATGCCCGACGACTTACTGGTCAACCTCGCCGAATCGCGAGGTGTGATTGACGCCTTTTTAGACATGGTATTCGACATGTACGCGCAAACGCAAAACATGGAGAGCGCCATGGGTCCGGCAATCCAAGCCGCGTTCATGGCCATGTCCCACGTCGGGGGTAAGTTGATGGTGTTCCAGTCGTGTTTGCCCACCCTCGGAGCGGGTCGCTTGGTGAACAGAGATGACACTCGGGCGAGCACGGATTCGACGCGTGAGCACTTGCTCCGCGGACCGGTGGATGGATTCTTCAAGAAGACGTCTGCGGAGTGTTCTAGGCAACAGATTTGCGTCGATCTGTATTCCATAGCGGCGCCGTATTCAGACTTAGCTTCGCTGGCGGTGTTGCCAAAATACACGGGTGGGGAGCTGCGGCACTACCCGGGTTTCACCCTCGAGAAGGATGGGATGAAGTACGGAAAGGAATTGAAAAACAACCTGACCCGCATCACGGCTTGGGAAGCTGTCTGTCGCGTGCGTTGCAGCCGCGGATTTAGAATCTGCGCCTTCAATGGGCACTTTTTCATCCGTTCGATGGATCTCTTGGCGCTTCCCGCGACGGATGGCGACAAGGCGTACGGCGTGCACATCGCGCACGACGAGGTAGTGCCGAGCACGAACATCTCGTACTTGCAGTGCGCGTTATTGTACACATCCGCGGAAGGGGAACGACGCATTCGCGTCCACACGATGGCTGTGCCGGTCGTGACGGATATCGCAGACATGTACAGAGCGGTGGACGGAGGCGCCATGTCGGCGTTCATGGCACGCTTGGGAGCGGAGAGAACGCTCACGGTGAGACTGCAAGACGCACGAGATGCGGTGATGGCCAAGATTATCGCGACGCTCAGAGAATTCAAGTTGCTCAATACGCAGGCTGCAAGAGCGTTCAACAGGCTCATCTATCCGGAGAGTATGAAGTTATTGCCGTTGTTTATCTTCGCTGCGTTGAAGAGCTCCGCCATGCGCGGATCGGCAAGGGACATTCCCGTTGATCAGAGAATCGCGTCCGTGTTCGACTTTATGAGCGCCCCGACGCACGAAGTTCTCAAGCTCCTCTACCCGACAATGCACGCCCTTCACACCATGCCGAAGGAGGCTGGCACGAAGGACGAGTATGACAGAGTGATTCTGCCGCCGCGCACCGTGCTCGCCGGCGAGCGCATCGACGCGAGAGGCGCCTACCTCGTCGACGACGGACGAAGACTTTTGCTCTGGCTCGGGAAAATGCTCGAACCGAGCTTCGTTTCCGCGCTTTTCGGGCCAAAGGGCCCACCGAGCGCGGATGTCGACTGCGTGCTTCCGCCCGAGGATAACGACATTTCTCGGCGCATTCGCGCCGTCGTCGCCGACATCCGAGCCAACGCGTCTCGCGCGCGTCACTTAGCCCTCACCGTGGTCGTCCAAGGCCATCCGAGCGAGACACAGCTCTTCCCGTACCTCGTTGAAGACAGAGGCGCGGCCAACGTCGCCGGAGCGGCGTCGTACGCCGAGTTTTTGGTGCAACTGCACCGAAGCGTCTCCAACCCGCAGCGGTGATTTCCCTCATCACGGAACGATGACGACGCCGCAGACGCGCCTTGAACGATTTAGAATGTAACCTTCAGATTTCGCACGTAAACCAACCCATCGCGGCGCGTCAACGCGCCGACTCGACGCTTCAACTCGACGCCTCGATCATGCCTCTCGTACTTTAATCTAAAAACATCTATGAAACTCTACATGCTCGTAGAAAAACGCAGTGCAAAAAACACGACAGATACTTTTAATGAATACACAATATTCAAACCAATTTTGGTCTTACATTGGTGGCGCTCGCCTCGGAGGGAAAGGCTTCGCCCGCGAGCCCGCCACTTCGCTCTCTCTGTGACGCGACATCTGAGTAAGATGGACAAGGTACGATCGCCATCGAGCCCGCGCGACGACGCGCGGTCGAGCGAAACGTTTCCAACCCACCCGTCGGCGTCCACGCTGGCGGCATCGCGTGTTCGCACCGACGCGTGACGCGCGGCGGTCGGATCTTCCGCATGTGAAGGAATAGGGTTACGATGCGCATCGAGAACTGGAATGACTGACGACAACGCTCCGACGACGCGCGCGATGCGAACGCAGGTTGTTGTGATTGACGCTAAGGGGCACCTTATCGGTCGTTTGGCCTCTATCGTGTCCAAGCAGCTCCTTCAAGGGCAGCACGTGGTGCGTATTGACTTTTGCGATTGAGACGCGCGGCGGGAGGCGGGCGCGCCACTCGTTGAGAGCGAACGGATTCGCGCGCGGGTGGACGATGGCGCGACGCGCCCGAGAGCGGCGATGCGGATGAAATCGATGTACATCATTTCGATGCGTTTGTCGCGACGCGTCGGAGGCGCGATGGCCGTCGGCGCGGCGGCGGTCGACGCGGGCGTTGTCGCAGCTCGAGCCCTGTGGTGAGAGGGAGCTTTAGGGCTTTGGTTTCGCTCGCGCGAAGCCGCCCGTCTTAGATGTCTCGCGAGGCGACGAGGCGCGTGAGCGTGGAAGAGAGAGGGACGCAACGAACACGTATACTGACCAATCGTCTCGTTTTCGCAATCTACTAGGTTGTCGTGCGCACCGAAGGCATCTGCATGTCTGGCGGCATGGTTCGCCGCCGCATGGCGCACGATCGCTACAAGAACAAGCGCATGAACACCAACCCGAAGAAGGGCCCGTACCACTACACTAGCCCGTCCCGGATCTTCTGGAAGACGGTTCGTGGTATGCTTCCGCACAAGACTGTGCGTGGTGCCGCCGCTTTCGAACGCTTCAAGGCGTACGAAGGCATCCCGGCCCCGTACGACAAGGTGAAGCGCGCCGTCGTCCCGGAAGCGCTCAAGGTGTTGCGCCTCGGTGAGGGTCACCGATTCTGCGTGCTCGGTGATTTCTGCGAACAAATTGGCTGGAAGCACGGTGCCGTCGTGAGAGAGCTCGAAGCGAAGCGCCAAGCCGCCGCTACCGAGTACTGGGGCAAGAAGAAGGAGGCCAACTCCAAGTTCGCCGCGGCGAAGGCTGCGGCCAACGCTCAACTCGGCGACCTTCAACCGTTGATCGAAGCCACTGGCTACTAAGCGACGGTGGCCAACCACAATTAGGATAGTCGGTTTGTGATGGAGAATCCACGTATACGATAAAATTGAATTGCAAACTAAACACTCATCTACTACGAAGCCTGCCTTGCCTGGCAAAGGAAGCCCTGTGTGCAGCCCCAAGGCGTCCAGATTAGTATCTGTATTCCCGAACGGTCTTGAAAAAGTGGCCAACGTTCTCCTCTGGGGTGCCAACCATGACACCGTGACCCAGGTTCATGACGTGTCTGGTGTTACCAGCCTTGCGAATGGTGTCGTGCACCTTTTCAGTGATGAAGTCTTGCGACGCGAAGAGGTGAATCGGATCCATGTTGCCTTGCACCGCCTGGTTCATGCCGAGGCGCGCGCGAGCGTCAGCCATGTCGATGGTGCCGTCTAAGCTGATAACGTCGGCGTTGGTTTGCGCTAATCGCTCCAAAAAACCAGCGCTACCAGAGCTGTAAAGAATCAAAGGCACGTGCGGGTGCGTTTGCTTGCACTCGGCGACGATTCTCTTCAGGTACGGAAGGCAGTACACCTCAAAGTCCGCAGGGGAGAATTCACTCGCCCAAGAATCAAAAATTTGTACAACTTGCGCGCCACAATCCGCTTGGTACCTCGTGTACTCGATCACCGCATCGGTGAGCTTGTTCATGAGCGCCTCGTAAACCTTCGGGGAATCAAACGCCATCTTTTTGATAATTTTGTAGTGCGAGCTCGTGCCGCCCTCGACGATGTACGAGGCGAGCGTAAACGGCGCACCGCAAAAACCAAGAAGGGTCGCATCCGTGCCCTTTAATTCATTTCGCAAAATCTTCAGAGATTCACCGACGAACGGCACGCTCTTTTCCGGTTCCAACGGCGTGATATCCTTGATATCGTCCATCTCTCGCACTGGATTAAAAATGATCGGCCCCGTCCCCTTGACGATATCGAACGGGATGTTCATCCCTTGCAACGGCGTGAGAATGTCACTGAACAGAATGACGCCGTCCGGTTTAAACGCCTCGTACGGCTGCAAAGAAATCTCCACCGCGAGATCGACGGTTTCGCTTCGTTCCCGAAACGTCGTGTGCTTTTTACACAAGTCTTGATAAATCTTCATGTATCTCCCCGCCTGACGCATCATCCAAATCGGCGGGCGCTCCACGGCATCGCCGCGAATCGCGCGAAGCATCAACGGGTCGGTTTCACCGCTCGCGGCGCGGACCGCGACGCGGGTTCCGCGAGGCGTCGAGCCTCGAACGGTCGAGGGTCTCTTCTTATCAAAGGTTGACGCGCGGCGTTCGACGACGACGACGCGCGCGCAAGATGCGAGCGACGACATGAGTGCGTGGAACGGGCGTATACGACACGTAAGGCTGGTGCGGTGGTGGAGTTCGATCGACCGTCGGTGGTCGCGTCGGTGACTGCGGATCGATTGCTCGACTGATGTTCGTTTGGATAACGCTCTCAACAGAAGATTTTTCTTCTCGCGCGTGAACACATTTTTTATAACGTTTTCCCGTCGGATGGCGACGCCGCGGGAGGCGGAAGAGGGCGAGGAACGAAGATTGTCAATCGAATAGTTTACGTCATCGCGTGTATTTCGTTCTACATGGTCTCCGTACGCGTAGGCGGAGGTCGATTGGATATCTAGGAAAAGTCGCCGTTGGCGAAGGCGGTCCACGGCGGAACGTCGTCTTCGTCGGCGTCTGATTTCTTTGAGTGCTTGTGCTTGTGGTGCTTTGATGAACCTGACTCATCGTCGGCGTCAGCTTCCATGCTGTCCGCAAGCGTCGGTAAGCTCTCGTCGCCTCGATCAGCGTGGCTGCGATGATGAGACGACGGCGCGCGCTCGATTGATTCGTCTGAATCACTCTTGCGCTTGTGCTTGCGCCCGTCTTCTTCATCATCGTCGTACATCTCTGAAATTGTCGCTCCATCATCATTCTCCTCCTCCTCCTCCTCGTCGTCATCGCCTCCGTGCGATTTGCTATTCTCAAAGAGATCGTAAGATGGAATTTTATGTTTCATGTGCTTCGCCTCGTGCATCGAATACGTCGAGTGGTGAGAGTTTTGCAGCTGATCGCGCGCGTCATCCGCGTAAGAGGGAAGAGACGTTCCTGTTCGCGACGCAATCACCTCTCGCGGTTCTTCGTAGTACTGCGTGTCATCAAAGTCCTCGTCATCGTCCATCATGAGGGAATTTTGATGAAACGTCGGCGCTTTTATCGAATCCAGTCCAAACGCGGTGCCCCAAAACGAACCATCGTGTCGATCCCGGGCGTAAACGACGTTTGTCTTGGAAGTTGACGCCTCGACAGCTGGACTATATTGGCTCACTTCAGCTTGTCGCGCTGGAGCGTAGCCCGGCGAGAAACTTGACGAGGAGCTCGGCTGCTGTTGTTGATTTTGCTGATCGGTGAAAATAGTATCCGACTGTTGGTACTGCTCGTCCGGTTCGTCGCCCGTTTGCTGATCGGTGAAAATAGTATCCGACTGTTGGTACTGCTCGTCCGGTTCGTCGCCCGTTTGCTGATCGGTGAAAATAGTATCCGACTGTTGGTACTGCTCGTCCGGTTCGTCGCCCGTTTGCTGATCGGCTTGCATCTGAACTAAAGGACTTTGACCCAACTTGGCGGCGGGCGTATTCTTGTCCGCTGGCTGCGTCTTCGGCAGGACGAAATTGCCGAGAGTGCTCTGCACGCTATCCATGCTCCAAAACGCCTCATGCTTACCAGCACTCGGCATTTTCCATCCCCAAAAGTAATTTGGAGTGTCGCTCTTGCTAAACGCCTTCAAATGGCCCTTGAATATGGCTTCGCGCTTCTCCGGATCTTCACAGCCTCGAGCGCTGTCATGGTGAGAAGCGATGGACCACTCGCCAACGACGTGTCTAATGCCATCCGGAGCGAGCACGCGCTTCATAGAATTAACGTGCGCGGCGACTGCAGATCGCACCTTCTCCACAATCTCGGGCTTTGAACTTGAACACGAGAACGTACAACCTACGTCGCAGCCGTTGAAGCCCCACGCAAGATAAAAGTGTGTATCCAAGACAGCCCACGTCTTGAGCTCATGGCTGTCAAACCATGACTTCATGATCCTACCCATCTCCCCGTTTTGAACGCCACTCGTATCGATGAGATTCACATACAACGTCGGTACCCGCTTCTCATTGAGTTCGCGTGGTCTAGCAACCGTCTCGCGATAGAGATAGATCGCATCCTTCATCCACTGCAGCATGACGTCCTTCTTCGCCGGCATCAGATGCGCCGGCTCATTGAGCAGGGTGAACCCCTCAATCATATCTTTAGTTTCGTCATCCATGGCGTTGTACCACTGCATCATCTTGTGGATCGCCTGTCGTCCCGTCTCCTGTAAACTTTTGCTATCCCAGAACGCCGGCTGACGAGGGAACACGCCGTTGTAAGTGCCGACTGAACTTCCGCCCGGCATGTTGTGCATGTCCACGATAAACCTCGCTCCAGTCTCACTGTGAATGAGCTTGAGCACGTTCGTCAGCGTTCGTGGATTCACGGTGACGAACGCTCGATCGTTGTACTTTGGATCAGCGATTACGCGCGTCGGCTGATCCTCCGTACCAAAAAATGTCGCCCAAGTGATTGGAATGCGCAGCGTGGCGTACCCCAGCTTTTTGAGCTTGACGAGATCATCCTTCTTTAACCAGTTGGTTCTGTACGCATTCATGATTTTCACCGTCTTTTCGTTTCCGTACTTCATGGCGAGCTTTGCTATGAGCTCCCCTTCACTCGCCCAATCAAACCCGAGCTCTTCCGGTGTGTTAAAGTACGGCGGCAACACCTTGCCTTGCGCCGCGTTCAACGGCGAATCCACCAGCGTGCTCTGCCCGTTGGCGAAGAACCAATCCTCGAGTTGCAACCACCCACTGAGCGACACACCCGTAGATCCACCCGTCGTCAACGCGGCATGACCCTCGGGCTTGAGCATCGGCGCCGCCGCTCCCGTCGCTGCGTCTCCCAACCGAGCCGCGCCTCGCGTCGACACCCCGAAACTCGAAATCGCCCTCGCGCCCATCGCGCACGCCGTCGCCGCGCACGCGAGCGCACCCACCGCTCGCGCGCACGTCCACGCGTGCGATGCGATGTACCGTCGCCGTTCATGGACGTCGTTCCGCGCGTCACACCCGTCGTCCACGGCGCTTTCGCGCGCACCCGCGTACGCATCACCGTGGGTGTTCACCCACCCAGGCGCCCGTTCGACGTCAACCACGCTCGCGTGATCGCCCCCGCCGCCCCGCGCGCCGCCCCCGCGCCAACTCGACGAAGAAGACGAGGACGAAGACGGGTTCCCGCACGCGTGCGGCAACAGCGTCGACCGTTCGCTCGACATCGGCGGTGCCTATCGCGTCGACGCGCGTCGTTGTCACGCCTCACGTTGGGTGTTGGGAATACCCGTGATTGCCGCATTGGGCACAGTACGGTATTCGTGTACATATATTGAGACACGAGTGTCTATCATGTCATGTGGTAAGTGTGCGAGTACATATATTTCATGGTGTTAGTGTTAATTACATGACAATACGCATATATTGGATTTGAGTGCTGAAGTGGCTTTCCTCTAGCGTGGAGAAGAGCTGTCTCTGTGAAAAAGATGGACGTCGCGACGCGGTTTACACGGCGGCGCCGTACATGGCTTGCGTTGATTGACCGAGAGCGCGCGTCTCGTCGGAGACAGAGTCTTGGCGACGACGGGACACGCCGCGAGCGACGAAGCCAGACGCAAAGGCGAAGGCGGCGCCGAGAGCGACGGTCAACTTGGAGAAGGAGGACCGCGAGTCGTAGTAGACGTCGTTTTGTTCGGCGAGAATGCGAACGTTTCTGTGGACCTGACCGAGACTACCGATTTTGTCGTTGTTGTCATCCTCATCCATCTGGTAGAGCTCGTCGTATTGGTCGTCACCGTAGAAGGGGTATGTGTAGTGACCGTTCTCATCAAACGCATCCGGGTGTTGAGCTGAGTACGTCTCGTAGCACGTCGGCAAGCCTTCGCCATTGCACTGGTTGCCCTTCATGCCATCATCCATACGGTGCGGTGGGCAAGTCGTCGGGTCGTCCTTGCTCTGAGAGATCATGGAGATGCACGTCTTGTCGCCGTGGTTGAAGACGCACCCCGGCTGAGAATCGCACGGTTTCGTGTTGTCCGGGCCGCTTTGCTCAGTGAGTTTCGCGCAAGTTTCGACGCACGAGGGTCCGTCTTGCGGCCACGTTGGAGGTGTTTCTGGTGGTGGATCGGATGGCCCTCCCTCCAATTGATCGACACCGGACGGGCCGGGCGGTTTGTGGTGAGCATGGTGCCCATGTCTGTGACCATGGTGACCATGGTGAGCATGGTGCCCGTGGTGAGCGTGGTGCCCATGGTGAGCATGGTGCCCATGGTGAGCGTGGTGCCCATGGTGAGTGGTCGGAACAGCGGAAGATGTGAAAGCTCCAGTGCTCGTTGGTGGTGGTTGCTCCGTCTTCGGCTGTTCCGTAGAGGCCGGGTACGCAGCCGTCGGTTGCGCGGTCGTCGGTTGTTCCGTAGAGACCGGGTACGCAGCCGTCGGTTGCGCGGTCGTCGGCTGTTCCGTAGAGGCCGGGTACGCAGCCGTCGGTTGCGCGGTCGTCGGCTGTTCCGTAGGAGCCGGGTTGGCAGACGTCGGTTGCGCCGTCGTCGGCTGTTCCGTAGAAGCCGGGTACGCAGACGTCGGTTGCGCCGTCGTTGGCTGTTCCGTAGAAGCCGGGTACGCAGACTTTGCGTCGCCTTCATTACCAAGAGAACTCGCGTATTTCGTCGAACCAGTCGTCGACGGACCAGTCGTCGACGGGTAGGCAGACGTCGCAGTCGTCGGACCAGTCGTCGGACCAGTCGTCGGACCAGTCGTCGACGGACCAGTCGTCGTCGGACCAGTCGTCGGACCAGTCGTCGGACCAGTCGTCGACGGACCAGTCGTCGTCG
>Ga0255781_10000545_pt1 | contig 29968 bp, 45 predicted proteins | sample 101ome_21_FD_179979 | JGI IMG/M metagenome (GOLD analysis project Ga0255781, IMG submission 179979) | Coastal salt marsh microbial communities from the Groves Creek Marsh, Skidaway Island, Georgia - 101413BT metaG (version 2) | ecosystem: Environmental > Aquatic > Marine > Intertidal zone >... | reverse complement strand
TAGAATTGTTCTGCCTGTTCGATTGCGGTCATTGTACAAAAAAAGCCACAGAAGAGGTGGTTCTAGTGGCTGTTCGGTTCGCAGGTGCGAAGATCGTATATGCAGTATGCGTGTATAATGTGCAGGGTGTCAAGTGTTAGGTTGCAGAGATAGCTGCCCCAAGAGCAATGACTTGCCAGGTGGACCCATCGCTAAACGCCACACAAGGGCTCCCGGCATCCCCATTGGACACATAAATCAGTCGATTGTTGTTTGATGTGGGCGAAGGTGCGCTGGCTACAGTGTACTCTTCTAAACCAATCAAGCCTCGAATCACACCATCGGTAATAACAACGCTATCCGAATCTTGTGTAGCCATTGTGCCAAGCCCAAGATTGTCTCTTGCGTCTGAAGCATTACTGGCTCCCGTGCCTCCGTCTCCTACTGACAAATCCGATCCAGACCAATCACTTCCATTGATATCATCTTTTATTGCAAGGCCACCAAGCCCAAGGTTTGTTCGGGCACCAGCCGCTGTGCTTGAGCCTGTCCCTCCATTGGCTACCGATAAATCTGTGCCAGACCAGTCGCCATTGTTGACTGTATCTTTGGAGGCCAAGTCACCAATATTACGGGGGTCAAGTGGAGATCCTATTTGATTAGCCATTATTCAACAGTTTGGTTGCTAAGTCCACCAAAAGGCAATGCCTTGACTTCTATCCATCGAAACTGCGGTGAACCTGCGGTGACATCGATTTCCACGTTGGCCGTATGCCCCCGCACCCTGGATCTAAGCTTGTAAACTGTATCCTCAGTTCCTGAAGCCGTGACAGATTTAAGCGTAGTTGTTCGGTCTGGGTCCGTAGTGTTGAGCTTAATTGTAAAAGCGTCTCCGTTTGACACGTCGGCTCCGACTCGGATTTGTGGGAATTTTTTAACAAGGCTTGAGGCACCATGATAATCTCTGGTTTTGAGTTTTGCAGTAATAGCGGTTGTGTCGCTTTCTGAGTCGCTGCCAATCTCCCTTCCACTGTCGTCAGCCCCAGTATTTTCTTCCATGAGATACCAGCCGGTGTTGGCCACAGCAAACAGTCGGTAGGCACCGCTGTGCGGCATCACAACAAAATCAATAATTCCTTCTGGGTAAGTGTCCTTGCTGACCCATGCCTGATTCAGCATGTCGTAGATGAATACAGTCAGGTTTTCTGTGTCGTTACCGGTCGGAACCGCCAGGTAATAGCGATTATCGAACACGGCTGAACATGAATTGTACACGGCATCGCTGGCATAGTTGATTGTGCTAATCTGGTCTTCAATACTTTGCGACAATGGAAGGCTTGCTCCCTGAACCTTGCTGATCGTCAACCCCATACCTGTTGTGGCATCACGGGCGGCTGACAAGGTAAACACCCCTTCGTCGGATAAAAAGAAGATGTACCCGCCGCCCTGAGCGATAGACTTCCGGGCAATGCAACCATACCTGTCGTCTATCGTTTGCCGTTCTGCGATCGAAGTGGCATGCGTATTGAGGATCATGTGGATGCTGCGCCGATTGAGCACAACCAATTGGAATTCCTGATAGGTGGCAAAGCCTATTGTCCAGTCTGCTGCACCCTGGTTCATGTAGAATTCACCGCCGCCATTCCCATCAACAGGGGTGACGTTGTTTTCCGTTAAAAGGTCTGTCATGACAACCGTTTGCGCCCCGGTTACAGACTGGGTTGGTGTTGCGATGTCTTCGGGCTGAATCCCGATCAAGCGGTTGGAGTAGTAAATTGCTGTTTTCGTGGAGGGGAATGGGTCGCCACCACCGGACGCGGCACTATCAAGGCTGGAGAACTCGCTGGTTACAACGTCTCCAGTTGCTGCGGTATTGCCATCCCATACCAAGGGTCGCTGTTTGTACCGCATGATGTACACCTTATTGAATGCCTGAACAACCATCGGGTCCATGCTGGTATCCACGATAAGCCGGATGGTATGGTCGCCGTTGCCTTGGTCTGTCAGGTCAATCGGCGTGTCAGCTAAGGCATTTGCGTATGTCGTTGCTAGCTTGAATGTATTGGCTGACGCATCGATCACATAGTATGTGGTGTTGATAACCAAGGGATCAGGTAGTGTGCCGTCTGTTGTCAACTGAACGGCATCGCCAGTTTGAAAGCTGTGTGAAGTAGAGGTAAACGTGTCAGTGCCTGCGTCTACACTGGGATGGCTAACCGTATCACTGTAATAGTTTACAAAATAGGTTGTGTCTGCGTTGTAGATGATCGCTTTTTTCTTCGTGACAGCCACCAACCAATCTTTGTTGCCGTCATCTGGATCGCTATAAAGGCCACCAGCAAAGACTTGCTCATTGCCAGCATCGTATGTGTACCCCGGAGAGATGCCTGTTAAGCCTGCAAGAAAGTCCCACCCATTGCGGACCTTAGCCCGGTTGCCTTCCATGCGAAAATCCTGTGCGTCCTGAACCAACCCAGCAGGCAAGACTCTGGGTTCCAGGTAGCTGTTGACACCCTGAAAGCCATGGTCTCCGTCGGTATTAGCCGGAGTGTTGAGTCTGTCTATGAATTCAGCCATTTTGTTGAGCCTAACAAATTGGTAGCAGGAGAGGGATTTGAACCCCCGACCTCCAGATTATGAGACTGGCGAGCTGCCGCTGCTCTATCCTGCTGTGTTACCATTTTACTTTGTCCGCCCAATATGCCGCAGACAGTACGCCCTTGGCAATGTTTTTTGCATGACGTGCCTTGAAGGACTTCTGCCGCTTGGTTGGCTTCTTGTCGCCGGTAACGCCTTGCTGCCCAAATCGTATCGTCTTCACAGTGTCGCCCTTTTTGGCTACGACAACATGCGATTTCTTTGGGTGGCCTGGGGTTCGCTTAGGCTTATTGTAGCCAGACACACCAATCCTTGATAGTATGCCTGCTTTCTTTTTCACTTCTCTCCAGACTTAGGTAAATTTGCCTTGAACTCAATCTCACCGTTTGGACCAACCGCAAGATTTAGGCATCCAGAGAAAAGTACCAATAAGGTACTAAGGAGTATGTAATTTAGTAGTTTCATGGTAATTCCTTTACTTTGAGTTCGCAGTGTTTTTTGTCAAATTCAATGCGGGTGAGAGGCACCCCAAGGTGGGTAGCATACCGCTTTTGTGCAGCCCATACGATATCGTCCGAGGGTTCAGACTTAAATTTGATCAGCGTGCCAATCCTGACTCCCAGGTACACCAGGTACGCTTGGAATGCATTCATATCCCGCAGTGTGTGCTTTGTTTCGGCCATCACTGCATCACGAAGCATCCCATCTGTTGCCGCGTTGCCCGTTGTCCATTTGACTCGCAAATCATCGTGCAGATACCCCGAAAGCATGAACTTGCGCCGGGGAGTCAACCAGTTCAAGAAGGCTGGTACACTGGGACCGTCAGTAAGCTTCCCGGCCGGGACCGTCCATGGAGGAAATGATTCGTCCGTAAACTGGTAGTCAAGGGGTTCAAGCAACACCTCCCATTGGCTCCCAGAAATCTGCACTGTGGCAGGGTTATTGAGAAATTCAGCCATTTGGTCTTTTCATTAAAGCAAGCATCCGTTGTTTTTCGGGAAGGACACGCAATTCAAGCTGAACCTCAAATAAGTACCCCTCTTTATGCTGGGCTTGTTTACATTTTGGAAATACTGCTGTCCCGGAACCTCTCTGAACCGCTTCCTTGTATTTTTTATCGTGGGCAGGCACCGATTCAGCCGACATTAAGTCCTGAACCGTCATGGCTAATGCCTCGGCAGACGTGTACCCCCACCATGCCGCCGCCACTTCATCCCACGCAGTGATATTCTGATCAAAGTCGGCCTCTATTATACTGTACTCAAAAACAGCCAAGCTTTCCCGAATGTGGTCTTTGGACTCAATAAGCTTATACACATCAGCAGGCTTGGTCTGGGTGGACATATAGAAAGCACCCGCTGCAATCGTCAAGACAATGCCTCCGAGGGTCCATGTAATGTATCTGTCAGTTTTGGTGCTCATAGCTTTTCCAATGCCTCCGCTAGTTCTTTAAAAGCCTTCCTGTACTCCTCCTCATTTGCACAGGATGCGAACCGGGCAAAGAATGAGTCATACACTCTGACTCTTGCTTCCAGTTTATCTATCCGATCCTCGTTTGCTTTTGACTTGTCAGACTGCAATTTATTTAAAAAAAATACTAAACCTGCAATCACCAGTAATAGTAATCCTGTTGCTGTCAAGTCTTGCCCAGACTTAGCAAAATCCATCACGTCTGTTAATTGTGCAAGCATACCTATGAATTGATTGAAGGGTGTGGATCTCTGTACCAAATGGATTCAGGATCTCTGGCAATCGCCTTTAAGGCAGAGTGGGGGAAGCTGTCATAGGGCTCCAAGCAGGCAGGCTTCGGTTTCCGGTTATCGAACTTAACCGCAAATGCCGATCCATCATTGCTATAATACTCCGGCTTATCCTGAATAAGATCACTCCACACCATTGTTTCTAGTGCCTCGATAGGCACCCCGCAATACTCTCTATTTTCAATTGGTACATCCATTATGGTGTATCCTCCTCGATATCAGCACCAGAGGTAAGGGTGGCATCGTATCCATTACCAGAGAGGTCGGTAATAGTAGTGCCGTCCTTCTCTTCAAATCTATGGTATAGTTTTAAGTTATCCGGCTCTATTAAAGCCAGGTCATGAGCTTCGCCACTATTATAAATTGCATCACGCATATCAGAATCAGCAGCAATATTCCAGACCGCGAACTCATCAATATTACCTTCAAGGAACAGCCCAACATATCCTGTTCGGTGGCGTAGGATGTTGCAGTTTGCGCTGGAAATATTAGAGTCCACCTCTGAATTCGTAATGGTGCCGTTATTGGCATTATTTACCCAAAGGTTCAGGGTCGTGCCAGATCTGGTCGCTATGGCATGATACCAAGTTCCGTTTGCAGGGGTTAAGGTCGATTCTGCAATGGCATTCGAGCCTGTTTTGCGGCAGACAGCCTGCAATACGCCACTTGTGCCGCCGTTGTTAATTTGTATAATATTCTTCGCAGCAGTGTCCCCGAAGTACATACAATTCTGTGTGCTGGAATTATCGATGTATTTGAAGAAAAATGCTATCGTCAGCGCACCTGTTCCGAGTTCTGTGTTAGCGTCAAACGATAAAGACAGGTAGTCATCTACGCCATCGCCAACAAGTGACTTTGTGTTAGCGTATGGCGGCGTGACTGGCCCACTGGCACTTACAATTTGAGCAGCACTGAGCTTATGCCTGAGAAACGGAAGTCCCATTATTCTATGGTGAGATGCAAACGGATCGTGATGCCGCTGGCTGTGTGTGTTGGTGTGGCTGCCCCACGTAGGACTCCACCGATGTACAGGGTTTCGTTATCCGTCTCAAATGCAATAGGAGAAAATGCACTTGGTTGTACAATTTGTGAACCGACCAGGTCTTCGTAGGTGTCTCCCGTGTCGATGATGCCAAGGATTGTGGCTGCGTGTGCATCAGTAATGCTAACTGCGCCGTTGGCTGTACCCAAGCTTGCACTGGAGTCATCAGACACAAACAGGGAGATCTGGTTGCCTTGGTCATCCTTATCGAGCAGTGTGATGTTGTTGATCGTGCCTCGCAGTGGATTCTTTTGCGAAAGTGCTGGAATTGTCACCGCCTGAAAGTCGAAAAGCACATCGTTCTGTGCATATTCATTGGTGTCTAAGGTGGGAGTAAAGTCCACGATGTGGCTTTTGAAATTGTAAAGTGATGCTGACCCTGCCATAATTTATCCTTACCTGATTGAAGTTGTGCTTTGATGTGTGTGAATTTCTGTTGGTTGATAGGACCGACCTTGACGCTCTTGCTCTACGATTTCAAGCATAAGCATGTCATTGGCTTCCTTCAAAATGACTCTGGCTTTTTCGTGCTGCTCGGAAGCCCTAAGCCAATCAGCATAAGCTCCCATGACGACGTACTCTGACCAGATATAGGGCATTGCCCCTTTTTGGTTGCCGGTTTCCGATCCGGTTTCAACGTAAATGTCTTCTGCGTACCGGTATGTTGCCCATACTGGTGCAGTGCTGGAGCGATTGAGTAAAAGTGCCAACCCGTAGTCGGAGCCTGCCTCATGCAGTTCCTGGAAAGGGATATTGGTGATCGTTGTGTTTGCGCTAAGGGGGTCTTCTTTTGTTACCTTCAGCAGCTCGCTGACAGTGCCCGTGTCTCCGATCGTGCTGCCGTAGTCGATATACCCGATGACCACGGCGGTTGCGGTTGCGCCTGAGCCATCGTTCTCGTCAGTAAATCCGATTGTTGGGGCTCCTGTGTATCCTGTGCCTGCTGCGGTGACTGCAATACCGTTCACCTCACCGTCATTGTTAAGAGTTGCAGTTGCGGTCGCACCTGATCCGCCGCCACCAGTAAAGGTGACTGTCGGTGCGCTGGTGTATCCTGTGCCGCCATTGGTTACGTTGATGGCACGTACCCGGACATCAGGGATAATTTGCTTGGAAATAGTTGCTTCCGGCCAGCCAAAACTTTGCCTGGCAAGCCGAGCGTACTTGTTGAACGAACGTAGTGCAGCCGCCCCTTCATTAGTCTCCAATTCATCTGCGCCCAATGTGTGCAGGAAGTTATACAGCAGCGTGTTAGCTGCCGGGCTGGAAACTGTGCCTACGTTAATCGTTCTCATTAGTGCGTAATTCTGTGGCTTGGATTATCCCGAGCCCATTCCTTGCAAAACTGGTCATCCCCCCAGCAACCGGGCTCTTCCTGATGCCAAAGAATGAAGTCTTCCGCGGGCATGTTTAAAATTGCACGGCCAAATTCATTAGGTTTGTGGGAGCCTAGCATTTGATTACGACGCCGCAACTCGACTTCTCGGAGATTGCGGTTGTGCTCACGGTCATCCGATTCGTAGCGCAGGTGCCTTTCCAGGTCACGCATGTAGCTTTCATAGGATGTCTTTTCTTTTGCAGCCGCAACATCGAATCGCGGGATAACAATATTGAGTCCATTCATGATAAATAAAAGTGCTGCGGGCTATCGTTTATGATATGACCCGCAGCACTTATTGAGAGGGATTAGTGGGAAGGTTATGCTTTTGAAGCAAAAACAATGTCAGCCAGGATAACAAGCTTTCCTTGCGTGCACTCGGAGAGCTTATAACTGGATGGCGTCAGTAACGCTTCCAAGTTTTTGTCAGCCGTGTAGACTTTTGCTTCCACCGCCGAGGGGGTCGTAACCGTAACGGTGTCAGTGTTGCTGTCGGTAGCCTCATCACTGACAGCATTGCGATATGCGCCATCAGCAAGGGCCGCTGTAACTTCAGTGCCGTCAACGTGAATCTCCTTGGCTTCAAGGAAACCGTCAGCGTCATCTTCGTCTCCGATTTCCAGGGTAAGAGAACTGCCGCTACCAGAGTCATCAAATGCCTCTTTGAGCCAGTAGTAAACACTTCTTACATAGGAGCCTGCTGGCAAGGCTACGATTTGATACGTCTGGGTATCGTCGTCAACTTCGCCAGAAGGTGCGTTTGTGATCAAATCGTTGAAATCAATTTCAACTTTGACGTTGTAACCACGTCCGACTTCCTGGTTGAAGAGCGGTAGGGTTTTGAGATTAACATCTGTGTTAGCCATGTGTTTGTCCTTTCAAATAGGATTGTGATTACTGGAAGTAGCCGTGTGCGTGTGGTGTCGTACACTCGAACGCAGCCATGAGTTTGCAGAGTCCGCGTGGACCTCCGCCTTCGTCATCCAACTGATAGTCCTTTTCACGGACAAGGTAGTGGCAAGCGATTTGCTCTGGATTCAGCAACAGGCCGCTATCGGTAGCAACAGTTTCAGACTCATCAGTTCTATTGATATAGACTGACGGGTCCATAATCGCAATTTTGCCAAATGCACTATCGTAAATAGTGACATCGTAGGTCATTTTGCGAGTAGAGGCACCTTCAGAAACCTGATATGTTTTTGCGGTTGTGGCACCTTCTGCGCGGGTAAAGTTAATCACCTTATCTTTTACGCCAGTACCGCCGATCATAACATAGTTTGCAAGAGTTCCAGTTTTGTTGAAGATTGCTTGCATGCCTGTACTCAGCGTAGCCTCAGTTAGTGTCGAGGTTGTGAACGCATGCTGGCAACGGAAACGCGAAGGCACATCTGTCGGGTGCTGCCCCGTGCTTGTACCATCACTTCCAAGCCAACGCAAGATGCCTCGTGTTCTCCATTCATCTTCACCGCCTTCAAGCTGCCGGTCATTTGCAGACCCAAAAGAAGCTTCCATGGAAAGCTTTAGGTCAAGCATGGCGGTAGCCTTGGAGCGAGCCAATTCAGAGGGGACACCTGCCGTTTGTATGGCCTCCTGTACGTCAGTTACGCCGTAAGTTTCTCCATAAATTTGAATGTAGTTTTGAAGGGTAGTCCGGTTTTTCGCCTTGTTTTCAAAGGTTTTTGCGTCTTGGCCTTCATGCCGCCCAGTAGTCTTGGGAGCTTTTAAGGCGTCGGTTTGCCATGTTGGAGTATGGCCCGTTGCAGTTTTGGTCCGACACAATGATGTGAGGGGTGCCATTTGTGGAGATAGACGAGAGATCGTATTGGTTAAATACTCCCGATTTCCGGCTGTGTTTAGAGATGATGCACTTGGCATTTTATTTCCTTAGTTCAATTTTAATTTGAGTTCCTCAAGTGCCTGAAGATCTGCCATCGACCCGGTTTCGTTGAATCGGGCCTGTGCCTGTGCAATTGCTTTCTGTGTTTTCGCAGTATGTGTTTGTCTTGCTGGTGCAATACCTTGTGACGGGACGGGAGATTTTGGTCTCTTCTTGGTTGGCTTTTTTGCAGGAGGTTTTTGTGCCCCCTGAATTACTTTTTCCGCAAGAAGCAGCATGCCTGCAAGATACTTGGCATTTGCCATTTTAAATAATGGCGCATACTCAGGATCTGATTTCATGCTCTCATAGCGTTCAGAGTAAACGCTATCAGGATTGTCGAGTTCCGGAAAAACTTGCCCGGCAAGCTTGTCGGAGGCTTCGCGCTTTTTTTCCAATTCGGCAACATGCTGTTTTCGATCAGGAACTTTTTCGAGTTGGCCTTCTGTAGCATCAAGCCAATTCTCAACGTCGTCCCTGGTATAAAACTTACCATCCTCCTCGTACAGGTATTCGTCGCCGTCATCGTTTACCTTTTCGGATCTGCGAAGGATCTTGTTAATTTCACGACTTCTTTTTGTTAGGTCGCGCTCAAGACTCTGCAAATCCTCAAGACTTTGTATGTCAGCAAGTTCGCCTGTCGAGGCGTCTGTAGACTGTTCCTCCCGTGCAGTTTTGAGCTTGGACTCCAATTGCTTAATGATTGCAGTCTGTTGATCAAATCGCTTGTGAAAGTTGCCACCTAAACGGCGGTTCATCTCTTTGGCGTGCTCAGGAGGAATATCGTCCCAATTTATATCATACTGTGAAAGAACGTCATCCGGATCGTCCTCGGGATCTTCAATTTCCTCTGGATCTTCTGGATCAATTGCAGGGTCTTCTGGATCAGGGTCTTCTGGGTCCAATTCAGGATCAGGGTCTTCTGGATCTTCTGGCGGCTCTGCGGGTGGGTGAGTTGGATTACCCTGCTCCATCATGTGATTTATTAGCTGCGCCTCTAAATCAGATTGAGAAAGGTTATCCGATGTGTTTTGCGTTGCGTTATTTTGGTCAGCAACGTCAACCGTAGTTTCTTGACTCATAGCAGCAATATTTTGCAGTGCCTTTATGCTATGTGTACAAATTTTGTACCGTCAAGTACATTTTTTGTACACGGGTATTTTACACGGGAACAAAAAAGCCGCCCCGGACAATCACGAACCGAGGCGGCACACCTAAATAAACAATAAGAGGGAGTCTATTCTGTAGGCTCCCCTTGTCTTTCGTCAAGTCTTTCTACTTGTCGCTTCAGTCCCTCAAGGATTCCTGTCTCGTAATACTGCCGATACGGGTCAGTGCCACCCTGGGCAACAATACACATTTGCGTGTGCACGTCTTGCTTCAACCCCTGCACGTATGTCTTAAACGCAGGCTGGTGCCGAAGTGTGTCGATGGCATCCTCGAATTCTTCCACTGTAATATCTTCGTTCATTGTAGGTCGGTAGTTTGGCCAAAGCCAGTGTCCTGTCCACCCAATCGGCCAGTGACTGCGTTTTGTTGTTGTTGAAGCTGGTGCATGCGCTGGTTCTCGTAGTTCTGCACACGTTCCGCCAAAGACTCATTTGCTGCCAGCATTTGCTGAATGTCAGGCTGCTGCTTCCATTGCTGGAAGTATTGCATTTTGAGTTGGTGGGCATCCTTTTCCCGGACATTTGGGGGAACGCCAGCCATGATTTGCGAAATAGCCTGCCGCTCTTCCTCAATGGCTCGCTCTTGTCCAGCCTGGTCGGAGAGTATAAATTGATTAGCTGCCCCTGGTAGCAGTTGACTGGCACCAATTTGAAACAGCTTTGTGTTATCGTATTGGCCGACGACGCCAAGCATTTGAGCCAACTCTGCTACGCCCTTGACGCGGTCAACCATATTGGCCGGGTCTTGCGTGGAAATATCAAAATCCAGCCAAAAGTCATACCGATTGTTTGGGTCGCCCTTCCGGTATTGCTGCATCTGGTTTGCCCCGACGACCTGAAAGTATTCGATCTCATCACCAAACTGTGTGCAGAGGGCGTCAATTTGAATGAACACCTTTTTGAAGTGCTCCATTACCCGGTTCACCAAGTCCTGTTGCTTGTTCTGAATCTCAGTCGGGTCTGCTTCCTGGTCGGCACGGGCAAAGTATTTGCTTGCCATTTTTCGGACCTCCTCACGCATCGAGTAGCTGTCTCCGACAGGGGCTGGGATGTCAGCATACTTGTACTGGTCTGGCCTAAATACACCTGCCTGTACCCCCGGACCCCATCGCACGGGTGGCTTGCCGGGAGGGTGCAGCAATGGCGGAAGGGTCCGCATGGACAAGTTATCGATTGACCCATCTTGTTCTGCTTTGACGATTTGCTGCGCTGAGGCTCCAACCTCCGGGAAGCTTCGAGCACTATAAAACCGACTATCTGTCCTTTCAAGGGGTGTGGCTACAAATGGCATGTCGCCATGGTCGTAGTCCTGAAGGAAATGTTTTGCGTAAAGATCCTCGACGCCACGGGCGAATACTGTGCAGTAAACACCTGCAACGCCATCATTATCCACAAGCCGGCGGTACATGTAGGTAATCCGCATTGTCTGGTTATTATTGAACTCATGCAGGAACTTTTCACGGGTATGCCCGTAAATATCAGTGAGTGGCGGCTGTGTGTTGTTTTGCGCCAACTCCTTCGCCTTCTCTATAAATTCTTCATTCCACTCTTCTTTTGCACCGCGGGATACCACCTCCTCGGCGGTCAAAGTGACATCAAGGAATGCATACGGTGCCTTCTGTGGATCTTTGGTGTCAGGCGGGAAAAAGACATCTTCATCCGGCATCAAGGCTCGCATGCCCGGGCGATTGTGTAATTCAATGGTAGCCACCACTTCTGCCTCGCCATCCAGACGAAGCTCATCAATTACCTCTAGGGCTTTTTCTGGCTCAATGTCGTATTTTTCAACAAAGTGCTGACTGAGAACTTCGTCAGCCTGACCAGACATGAGTAAGTTTTCGTCATTCCCCACCAATGCCAATACATCACTCAGCTTGATTTTCTTCCGCACCTTCTGGTCAATCACCTCCCAGTATTGATGCGTAATCATGCACCCCTTTTCCAGAAAGTTATCAATCGCAAGATCTGCTTGCTCGTAAAACCCTGGCATCTTGGTTTCCATGTTCCACCGCATGTACTGTGACTTGATTGCAGCGGATTCTGTGTCGTCATGGCCTACCGGGGTGGCGTTTATCGTAGCCCGGCGAAGGGCGTTCATTGCCATGCATTTATTTGCCCGGATGTGATCGTCGATATCATAGACCTCATGGTCTGCCGCCCCTTCAAATGGGAATACTTTGCCGGTCTCAGAGTTGACCTTGTGCTTTCGGAAGTCGTCAGACTTGCCTGCCCAAATGTTGCGCCGGGCGTTGTAGTCGAGTTGCCGTTGCTGCCGCCACTCCTCAAGGTCGGTGACTGTGGTGGCGTAAACTTGCTGTAGAATGCTGATGTCCGGGGTATCGGTGGCCAGCAACAACTCTTCGTCTTGCGTTGTATCCATAATGTACACTCAAGTACATTTTTTGTACACGGCGGTCAAGATGCATTTAAATCAGCCCCCTCACGTAATAACTCCCAGATTGCAGCTCCAGCTTCACCTTCAAGTTCTTCCGGTTAAATTTGTCCGCCTTACACTTGGCTGTCACCTTGGTCCCGTTTTCAAGCTCGACAAACCGCAGGTATTTATTGAGCGGGATCCCGGTAATGCGGCCACGTAATTCAGCAGGCTCAGACTCTGGCGCAGGTTCATTCTCTTGCTCTTGCTCCGGTGGCGCAGGAATCATTTCCTCTAACGCGGCCACCATCCGCTTACTCGGTTTGTTCGTCTGCATATACAGCAGCACCGTCTTCTCCTTGACCCCACACATGCTAGCGAGATCACCAGGGTTGATATTGTGTTTTTCGATCTGCTCTTTGAATGTCATATTTTTCATTGTTTAAAGAAATTGGTTTCCTCCATGATTGCGTCAACCACACATGCGCGATAGCAGGCAATTTCCATGAGTTGCGACCTTTCTGCTTATTTTGCAGCACGCATCTATGTATATCACTCATATCTTGCCTTGGTTGGTTTTTCTTCTACCACTTCAGATTCCACCTCAATAGCACCCTGGGTCATTTTCGCTAGCCGCTCCCGCAGCTCATCCGGCGTCTTGCCGCCGATGGTGTGCTTCCTCTCTGATATAGATGTCGGCTTGTTTTCCAAAAGCTGCTTTACCTCCATGACCTTGCTTATCGCCTTGGGTAATTCCTTAGGTGGTATTCTGTCCATTTCCTCAACGAGCCGATTGACCCCATCCTCCATCGCGATACCCAGCTTTTCGGAGGTTCGACGCTGCTGTTCTTCTTTCGCTTGGATCGACGCGGTCAATAATATTCGGCGAGCTTCTGCGATGGGAATATTTTTCTCTTCAGCAATCCGAATGGCCTCATCGTTAGCCTCCATCTGGGTTACAGCCGCAGCGACCCCATCGGCTACAAGCTGCTGAGACTCTACAATTGAAAGTTTTGTTGACATGTGCATCACAATTTCGCTTTACTGTGAAAATGAAACGACCATCTGTCAAACCCAAAGTGCTTCACCGGCAAGCTATCGGCTACAAAGGCCAGACTGTCCGGGAGGGCATGAGAACTACAATCTACCTACCGGCAGAGTATATGGAGAAAATGAAAGAGGTGTGCTACTCAAGGAACATTAGCTGCGCCGAATGGATGCGGACAATCATTATTGGCGTACTGGATAGCTCACGCTTAAACAAAGAATTGGAGGAACGGAAATGAAGCTTTATACAGTAATCTGGGAAGATCACCATTGTGACGTCACTGCACACCCTTTTACCAGCCCCGAGAAAGCAGTCGCAGAAGCAAAAAGAATTGCGAAGAAGTACGCTAGAGAAGAAAGCGATTACGAGGAATTTAATTACGGGAAGGATGCTGGCTGGATATTTTACGCCAAATATTCCTGCGAAAGCGACAGCGTGAGAGTAGTAACAACTGAGCTTGATAAAGAAATATAACCGGAAGGGCGGAAATGAAAACCTTGATTCAAAAACTATATAAAAAGATTGAAGCCTATTTCGTTTCCAGATGGTGGGAGCGGAAGATTGATCAGGAAATGAAGGATGCATACAGAGAGTCTGGCATGCTCATAGATCAGCACATATCAAAAGATCACCGCCTTGCAATTGGTTTCGAAGCATTGCAAAATCCGAAATCCTGCAAATACAGCGTAACCGTGTTTGATGGCGATTTTGGTCGCATTACCTACAGTGGAGAGGGGCAAGGTGACGACAACAGAATCCTGCGCCAATTTATCGCTAACTACTCACGGGGCATGCGGCAGATGCACAAAGGGTTTCGCCGCAAGAATAAGCTAATCCGGTCGCTACGGAGGAAACTGTCACAAAGCCTTTTGGAAGCATTTAACGCAGGAGGATGGATGAATGAGCCAATGCTTACCCAATGGCTGAGAGGGAAGGGTGTAACCCAGGGTAAAAGACTAAAGTATCATAATGAGACAGACGGGCAAGTGCACTATGAATTAGTGCATCACTCTGGCGAAAGATTTGAGGTAAATGCTAACAGTTGGGATTATCGAACATTCGGACCTGCTGTGGAGTGGGCACTACAGGTAGACAAAAGACATGGATAGTATAATGAACACAATCGCAGGGGCATGCGCAGGACTGGTTATTGCCGTACTAATCCTTGAGCCCAAAGTATATAGACAGGCTCTTTCATTTAAATTCTGGGGCGATAGTCGTTATGCTAAGTTCATGACCTTACTGCTTTGGGTTGTCACTATTTATCCTATAATGTACCCATGGATGAGGTAGCCGAGAAAGCCAATTACCGGAAGGGCGACTATGCAACCCGTTGCGACGGCTGCTACTGGTATTCCATATTTGAATCAATGATCACAGGGAAGATTACACACAATTGCTCAGAGCTCGTAAAGCGGGGCTCATGCTTTGAGAACGCACCTGGCGGGTTGTGTGATTACTACAAGGAAGACAAATGAAAACATTACCCTCAGACGAACATGAGATAACAACTCAAGAAACACCGCCGGGCTTTAAGTGTGTATTTCAAGAAGCTTATTGCCACCCCAGCCGCGAAGAGGGGAAGCGCAGGGCAATAGAAGAGGCGAGACAAAATGCAAAACACATGGGCATCCCGTTCATTTACAGGCACAGAGAAAGTCTTTACGGCCCATTTAAGAACGCCGACGTGACTGTTATTGATGGGATTGATCACTATAGCGGATTTATCCAAGTGTATGAGCGTATCATTGAGGAGGAAGACAAATGAACAAGAGTTGCCCCAATTGCGGAAATGACAAATTCCATAACTTTGTAGCAATGGACAGGCGTTGGTATCAGTGTAGTAAATGCCAGAGTATATATTTGTGGGAGGATCTTAAATTAAAGGATGATGCGACCAGGCAGCCAACTGACTCAGAAATCCTTGACTGGTTAAGTGTGCACACTCGCACAGATTCCCCAAGTGAATGCTGGATACAGGAACTGGATGGCGATAATAACAGCGAGACTTTGCGAGAATGGGCAATGAAAGCAATGGCAGAACGCTGAAGTATCGGCCGCGAAGCGTTTCGATCACTGACTTGTTAGCCCTTTTGATATTATGAAAGCAAGAATCATCGAACGAATCCACCCAAACGGGCGGAAAGAATACGTGATCCACCAACGCCACTTCCTCTTCCGTTGGTGGTGGGTTGATGCGTGGGTCAACTCAATGTCGGGGGCTGCTTGCCGCGACTCATGGCTAACACGCGAGGAGGCAGAATTAAACCTTTGCTTTTTCGATGGAACCCCGACCCAAGAGAATATCTTGGGCTAACAAGACAATGGCTAAACTAACTGAAGCAGACAGTATCCAGCCATCATTTGGCATCCCATTTCCCGCCGACCGGCTAATCATCGACAAAGGGGAACTGAAGTGCAAACTCACGCCAGAGCAACAACAGCAGTTGTCTACACAGGAGGTTGAGGATTTAGTCACCCTACTGACTGAGCAACCAGCCGCCGAAAAGATCAACCCGCTTGATTGGATGTTTATCACCCCAGCGTGGCAGAAGGTACTGGATCTTTGGACGAAAGCAAAGTGTCAGGTTATCTTCGGCGGAAACCGGTGTATCACAGGCGACACGCCCATCTTATGTGCAAAAACGGGGGTAGAACGCCCTGTGAGTTCCATAAGAGGGGTGCATCACGTGTTTTCACACCACAAAGGGGATGTAATTAAGACAACAGCTGCTCAACCTTGGGTAAAGGCAATTCTGCCAATTTTCCATGTATCTTTGGGAGATGGGGCAAGTTTTCGAGCTTCGCCTTGGCATGTCGTCCTGGATTCAAATGGGATTTGGCGGCCCTTAACTGAGCTGAGTGCAGGAGACGGGCTTTTCCAGCATCAGTCCATTTTGGACACCTCCCTACAAGAGTCGCTGAAAGATGGGCCGCATTCGTTTCGAACACTTCTAGATTTTCGGGGCAATTATTCTGGATATCACCATCTTTGTGATGAACTACCTCATGAGGCTTTAGAAAACGTCCGAGAGTTTTTTCGGCAACAAGACGATGTTTCCAAACATACACTTTCTTTCGGAAATACTTCCCGTTTGCTTTTTGCTTTCGCTTCTTATTTACAGCAACACAACTCGGATGGTTGGGCTGATACACCTTTACATAGCCTGATCTTGCAACTACTTCACCGCCTTTCCACTCTGGATGTCCAGGACCAGACCTTGGCCCTCCTCGTTGGCACTTTATGCAATGTTTCTTGCACACTTTATAAATCAACTTCGCCGTCACCCTTGGATCTAATGTACGTTGAAGGTGCTCTGCGATCCATTGCTGAGTCTTCCCTTGGCTTATCCATTCCTGAATCTGAGGAATGGGGTAGTCTATTCGATTATGTCTTGGCATACAACAAAATCTTAGGAGGCGAAAATATAAAGTCAAATACTATCACCTCCATAAAATATGTTGGAGAAGAAGAAGTTTGGGACATGGAAGTGCCACACACGCACAACTACTATGCCGCTGGTTGCTTCCACCACAACTCCATGAAGACATCGTTCGCCTCCGCCTTAAATCTGGATATCATGCGGAAGATTCCGGAAGCGGTAACGTATTCGCTTCAGGACAATGAGGAGAGGTCCAACTTAATCAACCAAGCGTACCTTTACAATAACCTGCCGCTTGATCTCAAAAACACACAGAAGAAACGTGGCAAAGTGACTAACCTCACCTACACCCAACTGAAAGGATTCACCAATGATGCCTGCATCTTGCCTGCTCAAGATGGATATGAAAAAGGGTCAGCATGCTATTTCAAAAACTACTCACAGTATTTTAATAACCCACAATCCTTTGAGGGTCTGCGTGGCCACTTAATACATGCCGACGAGGAAATTCCCTTTCCGCTCTTCGAAACTCTTTTTGGTAGGCTGGGCGATTTCCATGGCCGCTTAATTCTGACCGTTACCACCCTTCAGGGATACACCCCGTTGGTCGAGGACTTAATGAAGGGAGCAGAAACACTGGAAGAGCGGTTTGCGCCTGATGTCGGCAAGCCACTACCTACCCTACAGAAATGCAAAACGTGGCCAAACACCTACATCCATTATTGGTGGACAAAGGACAATCCATTCATTGACGCACAGGAGATTGTCCGGTCTTACGAAAATCGTCCACTGGATGTCAGGAAAGCTCGCCTTTACGGGATACCTACAAAATCTGCCGGGGCTCAATTTCCGAAGTTCTCCAGGGAAGCCAATGTCATCCCGCACCATGATATTCCGTTTATCAGAGACCCAAAGGTGCCAGTTACGGTTTACCAAGGGGTTGACCCCGGCGACGGGAAACCATGGTTTATGCATTGGGTAGGGTTTACCAGCGATGGCAATGCGTACCTCTTTTGTGAGTTTCCAGACTTTTCCAGCTTTGGAGAATGGGCAACCCCCCACCAAAATGCAGCAAAACAACCGATAGGTAAAAAGGGTCCAGCACAAAAGCCCCTTGGGTACGGCTTTAATCAATGGAAGGAAGTAATCCTCGACATTGAGAAGCATCACGGGCTTACACCGATTGTCCGATGGATGGACCCCTACTTCTCGCAGCAGCCACAAAACAAAAAAGAAGGCCAATCCACTCTCATTGATGAAATGGCGGAGGTCGGCATGTATTTTACCGCAGCCATCACCGGGGGCCGAGGTATTGAAGTTGGGGTTCCGAAGATCAATGAATACCTCGACTACGACGACACACAACCCCTCTCCAGCACCAATAAGCCAAAGCTCTACATTTCCGACCGGTGTGAAAACACCATTCAATGCTTCACTGAATACACGGGAGTAATCTCAACTGAGCACTGGAAGGATGGCGTAGACCCGACCAGGTACATACTGGTGTCAGGATCAGAATTTATTCCAGAAAACCCAGATAATTACGGCGACTCAACAGGGGGAGCCTACTAACCACACAGACACTAAATATAATGAAATACTACCTAGACACTGAATTTTACGAAAAACCTGGTTCGATTGAGCTAATCTCACTCGGCATGGTTTCCAAGGATGGGCGGGAACTGTACTTTGAAGACCCACAGGCGGATCTCCATTGTGAACAAGATTCCTGGCTTGTTTCAAATGTCCAGCCACATTTGACTTCGATGCCTCCCTCTGAGCGTCCAAATAAAGATGAGCAGAAACAACTGATATTGGACTTTATTGGCGATGATAAATCACCGGAGTTTTACGGCTACTACGCGGATCACGACTGGGTTGTTTTTTGCTGGATTTTTGGCCGAATGATAGATCTGCCTGAGCACTTCCCGATGTACTGCATTGATCTCAAGCAGATTTTGGATGCGTCTAGGCTGGAAGTCCCAGATGATATTAAGCCGCAGAAAGCCCACGACGCCCTTGCCGACGCCCACTACCATAAACGGATTCATGACTATATTTTATCACTATAACCAACACACACTATGCAGCTAGTTAAACTCAAAATCGACGTCACCAAGATTGACAAAACCCGCCTCTACAAGGGCGACAAGGGGACGTATCTCAATGCCGTACTGTTCCTCAGTGACCAACAGGATCAATATGGCAACAACGGTATGATCGTTGAGGATGTCACCAAACAAGAGCGAGACGCCGGAGTCAAGGGTACCATCCTTGGTAATGCCAAATTGCCATCGACCTCACAGCAACCGCGACAACGCAGTGCGCCACCACCTCAACCAAGGCATGATGACCAAGAGGGAGATATGCCATTTTGATTAACAAGGAGAGCAATTATGAGTGAGCGCACTTTGAAAACACCAATCAAATACTGAATTATGAAACCACCTGAAGAAATCAAACACGAGTACGAACAAAACCACTACCGCAAGCAGAGGGAGCAAATCGACGCCCGGAAGCTCGATTATTGGGGGCTTACTGAGAGCAACCAGGATGCGATTCGCCTACAATGCAAGGCGGAGGCAGAAAGATATCCTAAATTAAGATGGACGACAAGGGTCATAGACTCAGACCATGAGGATCTAGTGGCAGGCTTTTATTACAACTTTAATAGCCGAAACCTCTACCACCGCCGCGTTGACCCGCTACCAGTGAAAGCTTTCACGGAAGAGATTGCAGAGCTGGAGAGAATAAAGGTAGCGAACCAGGCGAACATAAAGATGTTGGAAAAGGATTTGAAGGAAAAAGAGAAGCTTCACCGTAGTACTCTGGACGACTTTAGGAAAGAACAGCAATTGAGGGCTAAGGCTGAAAAGGATGTGGAGCGTCTCGGCAAAGAGAAGTATGCGATTCAGGAATTCGTAGATTCTGCCGCGGAAGATGTTGAGAGGTATAAGGGTCAGTTGATCAAGTGCGAAAAAGACCTCTCCCATGAGAAGAACTTGGCGAAGGTTGCCACCGAGCGGGTGGAGGAGTTGGTAAGGGAAAACAAGGCTCTGGACAAAACGATTGAAGGCTTCCGGATGGAGTGTAGCGATCTTCATGAGCAAGTAATGGACTACCTAAAGGACTTTCACGAACTGGCAATGAGGCGATGAACTGGATACTCACACACATTGATGAATACATCTCCGGGGAGCGCGAAAATGGCGTCTTCACGAAGATTCACGCCAAGATTAACAAGACCCCGGAGGGCTTCCATTGGGCAGTCTTTAAAGGCCGCCGGGTAGTTACTGGCACAAGCAACACTATTGGGGAGGCCGACTCAGCAGTTGGGGCGTTCGGGGTTGATGGCCGCGAAAGATTAACCCAGATCTCCATACAAGAGGCATTCGAGGCACTTTCCTAATACTCCTCGTACCCCTTCTGAACCGCCATACTACACTGCCGCAACCCCTTGCGCTTTCGCTCTTCATGGATCTCATCGTAATCATCCAGCAACTCCGGGAACTTATTTGCAACAATCTGCACCTCATTTAAAAAATCCAGCATCGCCTGCCCATCCTTCCATCGGATCGGCTGCTTGTAACCAACCTCATCCAATAACTTCTTCGGTCCTGTCAAGACCATCTCCCAATAATACAAACAAAACCACACCTGGATATTAAACGCCGCCCCTCCATTGTAAAGATAGTTCTCGTTTGACGTCCGTATCCGACCCCTCTTGAACTTCGGGTTCCGGTATTTATTAAACGCCTGATTCTTATTACGCGGTGGTTTCTTTTTAAGCATGATTTTTTTCTAACCTAAATAACAAAACGCCGTAAATCAAATAATGTGGATACTACCGAAACAATTACACACCTCCCCCTATGTAGCGGATATGACGGAATTGGGCTTGGACTCAAGCGAATCTGGAATAATGTGCGAGAAATCGCTCATGTGGAGATCGAAGCCTTCGCCGCAGCGAACCTGGTTGCAAAGATGGAAGCGGGTGAGTTGGATGCAGCACCTGTGTGGACGGATCTTAAGACGTTCCCAGCATGGGCATTTCGTGGATGCGTGGACATCCTCAGTGCTGGATTCCCGTGTCAACCATTCAGTGCAGCCGGAAAAGGAAAAGCCGACGACGATCCCCGGCACTTGTGGCCGTATGTCCGACAAACAATCGGACTTATTCGACCACGGGTGGTTGTGCTTGAAAACGTCGAAGGAATCATCAGCAGCAAACTTAAAGGAAGGGACTGGCACGACCCAGAGGGGACACCAGTATTGCTCCATGTCCTTAGAGAGCTGGAAAGAACAGGTTACCGCTGTACGTGGGGAGTATTCTCAGCGAGTGAAGTCGGTGCTCCCCACCAATGGAAGCGGGTCTTCATCGCTGGGGTGGATGACTCTGGAGGCAGCAAATTCGGATGGTTATCAAATTTCTGGGGGCAAGAAGATACTACGACTAGGAAGTCAGGTGGCAGACCAGAAGAATTGGCCGACTCCGTTAGAGGACGATTCGAGCAATGTAAATCCAAGTGCGAAAAGGAGGACTTCGTTAGTCAAGGAGGCCAACATACACGCTGGCCCGCCCGCCCAGGAGAAGAGCAGTACGAGTGGGAAGAACCACGGGTCACCGAAGCTCAATCCGAATTGGGTGGAGCAGTTGATGGGCTTACCCATCGGGTGGACAGACTTCGACTTCTCGGAAACGGAGTCGTGCCAGCAACCTGCGAAAGAGCTGTAAGGACATTGATCCAAGAGCTTCATTTTTCTAACCCATAAAATACACTGCTTTCCGCGACTACAAAAACTCCATCACCATACAAAACGTATAACACCATGACTGAAGAAGCACTACTCAACCTCATCGAACAATACACCCAGGAGCACAAACGCATGCCAACAATAATCTGCGGACCCTTTAAAAAATTATGCAACATCTTTCATTTTACTAGGCTTAGAACTGAGTACCACACGCCTACCGGCACACTCAAGTTCCAACTCGACCCCGATGCTGAGGACATTTACCTCGGGGAAGAGCCAGCATAACACCAACACAATTAAAACCCATAAAAGCCCGCCGCGTAAAAACGGTGGGCTTCTTTATGCACTTCTCAGATATATTTTTTTCGGCCGGTGGAGGCTAATAACTAAAAGCCAGGCTGGCGGCGGCGACCCCCCTCCCCCCCTAGCGGCTGAGTGTGTCGCAAAAACACGAAACCCATGGCGCAAATACACCAAATTCGACATAATGACTATTGTGCGTAACTTTTATCGGGTGTGAAGCGGGGGGGGGCTAAGCCTTTATATTGTAGGGGAATTTGCTCTTGCCTTCTAGTAACAATGACGTCACGGGCAGGCAAAGGGCTCCAGATCCTTCCCTAATCCCCAGTCGGCATCAGATTTTTTACTGGGTATTTATTTTTTACCAACAGGGCCAATATATGGCAAGCGGGTCGTGTTCAAGAATGGCCTTGACACGTGAAAAATTGGCTTTGTATAATTCAACGAAGTTGACAAGGGCTTTAGTCAGAAGATTCTCTTTCGGGTAATCCTCAAGAAAATTTCAGCCTTTTCCCGCCCTTTAGAGCATGGTTCCCCTTAGTCAGATTAGGGAAACGGCATGCAGGGAATATGACGGGGCATTTGCATACACGCGCATGTGGAGTTGGGTTGAATTTGTGGGGTAAAAAATGCGAGACGGGGCTTATGGGGTTGTGAGGAAAATGGTTTTTGTAAAAAAGTAGTACGTAGTACTAAGGGAATAAATGTATTATTTTTATTGCATTCCAGGGAAAAGCATGGGATATTTTTTTCACCGTTCGGGAATTCACCGGAACGGAAATCTAAAAAACAATGAAAAAACCAAATCCCTACAAATCCCTGGCAATCGAATTCATTAATGCGGTTTTGCCAGTTGAAAAACTCAAAATCAGGTTGCAAGTCCAAGATAAGCTGGAAAGCATTAATTCAGATTTGTCCTATGGCAAGCTTTTGAGCGAGCTAGGATTGTCTTATATTGCTAGTTGCGATAGTTCGTCAAAACTGGTGAAGGGTAAAAAGTACGAATTTTCTACTTTGGGCTTATATCTGGCTCCGGCTAGCAAATCTGGTCGGAATGTATGCACTTTCGCTGGATCATGCAAGGCACCTTGTCTTGATGAATCTGGACGTGTTTTGATGGAAAAGCGGGGCGGCAAATCCACTATCCAAGTGGCTCGTTTACTTAAGACTTGGTTACACGAGTTCAGGTTGGATTTGTTCAATATGGCAATTTGTCATGAGATACGGAAATCGTCAAAGCTGGCAAAAAAGAAAGGGATCAAGTTTTGTGTTCGTTTGAATTGTACTAGTGATCTGGATTTCTCCGATATTATTGCAAGCTTCCCTAGTGTTCAGTTTTACGATTACACAAAAGATCCTAATAGGCAAAGCATGGACAACTACCATTTGACGTATTCTTGGGATTCATTTTCCAGTGGCCGTTTACCTTTCTACCGACAAGCTTTGGAGCGAGGCCAGAAAATTGCTTTTCCTGTGGTTAAAGCTGACTTGGCACGCATCCTTGAGTTGCCCAGTACTTTGGAAATGGACTCTTCAGATTTGCGCTTCCTGGATAGTGACGGCCAGTATGGTATACTGGCCATAAAAGAGACTGGCAACACCGCAAAAGGTATCAAAGACGGCTTTATGCTGGACTTCGACGGATTCAAAAAAGCTATAGCTTGGATAGAAGGTTAATGAAGCGGGTGGGTGGTATGGGAAGTTTAACCTTAAACGAAAGAATGTAATGAGAAAGAACAAATTCAAAGGAAAGTGTGCAGAATGTGGCACAATGGTTCAATCTGGGCGTGGTTACCTCAACTCCTACCAGTCGGGCCGCAAGAAGCGGTATTTTGTGGTTTGCTCCACTTGTCAGCATGAAGGGGCAAGCAATGAAGCGGATTTGGGAATTGATGATGAGCATATGGCCGCAATGCATGCAGTGAAGAATGTTCCTGGGACTCTTTACATACCATCAAGCGGTTTTGTCGGTTTCCGTAATCCAGCTGGCCGTTGTGAAGACGCACCATGCTGTGGGTGCTGCACTTATTAATGAGGAATATGAACACCGCAAACAAGTCAAAATCTAAAAAACAATGAAAAAATCACAGAAAAGCAGTCTATTCTGGCCAACCGCATTGCAATGGGAAGGAATGCGGTAGGATGAAAAAGTTCCAAGCAGACAAAACCTATTTCATGCGGTCCATCTGCGACAGTGAATGTATTTGGAAAATTACCGTAACCTGTCGCACTGCTAAAACCGTTACATTGAAAGGTGCTGGTTTACAGGGCGTGAAACGATGCAGGATCAGTGAATGGGAAGGGGTTGAGCAATGCAAACCGCTTGGCAGCTACTCCATGGCACCTGTTTTGAGTGCAGACAAGGAGGTGGCATCATGAGCCAGTCACACCTTCAAAGAATTCTTCGGTTCGTGGAGTGGGGGAAACCCTGCATCCACGAAACTGGCAAGGGGAAGCAAAAGCTCATTGCCACCGGGATACCTCAGCAGGGATTTTGGAGACATTGGAAACTCCACAAGGAGGAGCTCAAGGCCCTGGGGATATCCCTAAAGTTCTACGCAAGTGGACACGAACACCGCAAGCAGTGGGAAGTCATTGCCTGGCAACCTGAAATTATCAACTACTAACGCCTATCATTTTGCGGCCATCCTGGCATCTCTTCGCTGTGATTCTGTCAAACCACAACGCCGGGATGGCCGCTTTTTAAACCAACACTAGAAAACATGAAGGTTTTGACATGAGATTATTCATGGTATCACACGACAAGAATGAGCCAAATGTGGCTTATTTCGCCGAAACCTTTTTTGACGCGGCTTATCTGTATGCAAGCAAACTAGATTGCACTTACGACGAATCTATTGCATTAAAAAATGGCCTCACAATCACTGAAATACCAATAAAAGAAGGTGTTGGTATATATGGCGCAGAGGAATATACAATCTGGTCAAACACGACAGGAGAAACACAACACATACCGGTTCGCCGACAATGGCTCTCTGAAAAATTTTGGCAATCATCACTAGAAACCAATGGATAACCTACTAACCATCTTCGGAATCACATTCCTACTTGGCATCCTCATCTGGGTGCTGAGCCTTTACCGGCGTCAACGCAAGCGAAAGCGGACTTTCTATGTGTATTGGTCCGAGGTTCTACCACCAGTGAACGCTGGCTTTATAGACCATGGGGAGGATTTGATTGAGGCTGAGGACCAATTCGAGGCGCAAGCCATCTTCAAACACCGCAAGCCCGGCGCAGAAATCTCAATGATCACGGAATTATCATGACTGTAATTACATTGTATACACTCGCGGCACTGGGAGCTGCACAAATTATCCTGGTGGCAGTCGTTTTCGCATGGTACTGGATCAGTACCAAGAAGATACGGCGTCAACACCGCAAGCAACGGGGGTGGAAACCATGAAGGCATTTATCCACATACCGGAGCCACTACGCAAGTACCTGCTGGCAGAACTTGGCTTTATAAATAATAATTTATTTTACCTTGCAAAAAGGGCACCAACACCGCAAGCTGTTGGCATCATGGGACGAAAAAAAATACCACTACAACAAAAGCGATTGAACTACTCTATTACGCTCTCACCAGAGGCTCGAAAGATCGTGGAGAAAAACACGAAAAAGATTACCAGGTCAGCTTTCATAGAAAAAACAGTGCACTACTACGACGGGCGCAAGAAGACAAAGGAGATTTAGGCCGGGTTTTCACATTGTTCAACCTTAGTAACGCCCTTGCCGTCGGGGATAAGGCCGATAAACGGCGGCACTCTTTTTATTAACCCACAATCACACAAGATTATGAACCAACTACTAAATCAACCAGGAGAGTATGCTCCTGCACAAAAACTGACTCCTGTCACAGTGTGGCAAGATCCCAAATTCCAAGAGGCAGCACTTGCTGTTGGTGGAAGAGGTTACGATATTGACAAGTTCAAAGGCATTGGCCGCATGATGGCGATCAATAACCCGGACATCCAGAATTGTGACCTGAAGTCTTTGACGAAAGCTGTCCTTAATTGTGCGAAGTTCCAATTGTATCCAGACGGGCACTATGCACACATCCTGACAAGGAACCAGAAAGGCACTACATACAAGCAGGCACAGCTCATTATCGACTATAAGGGGTTGCTCGAACTACTGCGCCGCAACGGAGTCACCGCAGAAGCGAAACTTGTTTGCGAGAATGACGACATTGAAGTCACTGAGGATGACGGTAAGGGGCGCACCAAGATTGTCCACCGTATCAATTACAAGCAGCCACGCGGTGAAGTTATCTTCGTGTACTCAAGAGCTGTATTCCAGCGTGACGAAGAGCGTATCATTTCCTACGACATCATGACCCTGGACGAAATCAACGCCATCCGCAGCCGGAGCCCTGCTGGTAGAAGTGGGCCTTGGGTGACGGATTTCAATGAAATGGCGAAAAAAACAGTCATCCGTAGGCATTCCAAAATCTTACCGCTAGACTCAACCACATTGGTAAACCTGCAAATGGATGACGATCGACCTCAAGACATCCAGCAGGTAAACATTGCAGCTTCACCGGAGTTTACGGAGCGTCCAGAGATTGCGCTTCCAGAAGAAAAACCAGTAGAGCAAGATCCCGATCCTGAGTCGGAGGACAGTAACCCGGAACTTGAGACGCAGAAACCACCTGAGCAGCCGAAGGAGAAATCACCGCAGCCCTTATCCTGGGCTACATGGTCCAAAAACTACGGAAATCTCGGATTTGTACAAAAAAATGACCTCTACCTGAGCGAGGCCAACCAAAACTTCCTCCGAGATTGCCACGAGAACGGTCTTACCCCAGCAAAAGCGGCTAAGGCATGGCTTGAACAGCAAGAAGAAGAATCTCCTGCAACGCAAGAGCAGGAACAGCCACCAGAGACCACGCAGGGGGAAGAAAAGCCTGCGCAGCCAGACGGCAATGCCAAGTTCGAAGAACTTTGTGCCGCCGCGGAGCTTAATCCAAAGCAAGTCCTGCGATTCTGTGAGATTTCGGACTCCGCTGACGCTGGTATGGAGGTTGTTTACAACTCATTCAGTAGCATGAACAGCGAGAATCAGGAGAGGCTGTTGAATACCCTCAATGATACTCCTGAAAGCTTCATCGAAAAAGTAAAGGCGACGGAGGTATGACCCAAGAAGACGACAGAGAGGGACTTCCTTCCGCATCCTCCTTTGAACAGCTCGACCTGTGCCCCGGTTCCGTCCGGGCGCAGGAAGGGCTGAGCGAGGAACGTAGTGAAGACGCAAAGCACGGGGATGAGATCCACGAAGCCTTGGCAGGCAATCTGCCACCGCCGACAGACTTAGCTAAGCTTAACACTTTCACTGAGTGCCAGGAGATCGAAGCACAATTACTGGAAGACTGGAAGGCCGAGATTGGCTACAAAGAGGGCGACGCACTTATAGAAGTGCGAGAGCGCAGGCTTCCGCTGTACCATGGCTACACCAAGATTGCTACAGGTCGATTTGATGTTTACTACAAGCATGTGGAAAGCAAGTCCAGCTTATGTCTGGACTACAAAACGCTCTACGGTGATCACACACCGGCACCAGGCAACCAGCAGTTGAGGGGCGGAGCCATTATGATTGCGGACCGTCACGGCTGTAAACGGGTGACTGTAGGCTTAATTCAACCCAATGCATACCCCAAAGTAAGCAGTTGCACCTACAATGCAGAGGACTTGGCACACGCAAAGATTGAGCGCATCCATCGACTCAAGGCGACTCAAGACCCAAACGCACCACGAATTCCTGGTAAAAAGCAGTGTGATTTCTGCCTAGCCAGAGCAACACCGCGATGCCCAGAGTCGATTGAAAAGTGTACGGCAATCGCAAAAGTGGATGCCACAGCAATTGCCAATCAGGTCACGCCGGAGCTAGTGGACCTCTACTTTACAGTGAAGCCCATTATGGCAGCAATCAAGGCAAGGGCCGAGGATCAGTTAGCGAAAGATCCGCACAGCATTCCTGGCTGGACACTTGGTAAGGGCAAGAAATCTACAAAGTACCTCGATGTAGTCGCGATTTACAACGAGGCACAAAAGCATGCGGCTATTACCGATACGAACTTTATCCAGTGTATGACGCTGGGCAAAGGGAAGTTTATGGCACTTCTGAAGGATTTGACCGGCGAGACAGGCAAGAAGTTGGATGCGATCTTTGAGCAAATCACTGGTAATTACACCGAGACCTCAGTTGGAAGCGGGTCGCTAGAAAGGTTGAAATAGCATGAAGTTCCCAGTTAAATTTGTACTACAAATACATTCATGTGTCTCTAGTGTATCTTCAACAGATATATGGATGGAAAGAACAGTTGTACTACCAATTCCACCTTGCTTGGGGCTAGAGGTTAGCGATGGCGATTGGAGTGCCGCAATCAATTCCCTATATCTGCCTATAGAAACAGGGGTTGTGGAGGCATGGAGTGAAGACAAGGAAATCTATAACGCAATGGCTAATAAGCAACCCCATCGAAGTATTCAGGAGATTACCAAAGAGTACGAGGAGGCAGGGTGGCAATTAAGAAAGACAACAGTATGAAATGGGTATCCATAGACATTGGCCGCCTAATGGGGGTCACTCACTGGGAAGATGATCAGTTTCTAAATACCATGGTGATCAAACCGATGGGGTTAAAGGGACGCTATTACTACGGCGACAAGGTTGTAGCCTCCAAGCGATCCGCCGTTCTCCACATGCTGGCTCATTGCGAATTTGTATTAATGGAAAGAGGCATGGGCGATCGGAAAAATGTAATAAACTCACAGGCTAAGTGGCGAGGCTACATTGAAGCTGTATGCGATGAGCTTAGACTACCAAAGCCCAGGGAAATAATCCCCTCTGAATGGCGCAGGCCGATCAAAGAGTTGCTTCATGTCTCATGGCCAAAGAAGAGTGAGGACCAGAAAAAGCTGGCACAGCAGGTGGTCCACAGCTTTTTAGGAATTCACGTCAGCGAAGATGAAGCGGATTCTATCTGTGTTGGATGGAGTGCCATTAGGCTTGGCTACGTGAATGTAAGTAAGAAACTAAATAACCGATATGAATAAAAAATGAGTGATAATTCTAACACATCTACAAGTGGTGGCATTGGCTTTTGCGGCCTATTGGCCATTATTTTGATTGCACTAAAACTAACTGGCGCAATCAACTGGCCTTGGATTTGGATACTAGGGCCAATATGGATACCTATTTCAATAATGTTTTTAATATGCTTGATTCTAGCTATTTGTTTTACTGACAAAAAATAACCTTATATGCAATCTGAACTATACTTTGCGTCCGCAAGTAATGCTCCGTTAGAGATACCACTTATGCGGAAGTATATTAACGTCCGCAAGCAGAGGCTTGAGTGGATTAAACACGCCGTGGAAAACTACGAGCCAGAAGATAGACGTTGCCGGCACTACCCAACGGAAATGTCTATCCGAAAGCATGAGAAGATCATTGCGAAAATGGAGCAGCAGTTGGCGGATGCGATCATGAAGAAACGGAAATCAATAAGCAATGAGCACACCTACTGACACGGAGATACTAGACTACCTTGATAACCTTACTACTGAAGGTAAATGGAAATGGCAATTACAGCATAAGCTTGGCTGCATTTTTTTAAATAAAAACACTTCTATCGGTGCACAGACTGTCCGAGAAGCGGTTATTCTACACATGAAGAAACATGGATTTTGCGGACGCGAAAAGCTTGACACTCCCACCGGATAGCGCATCTTGAGCGCATACAAGGCAGTAGAACGCCTAAAACGAATCATGAATTACATAAACTTTCACACCCCGCAGTTGAGACGACACAGGCGAATTCGTTGCCTAAGTTCTACCGTCTCCTGCGGGGTGAATTTATTTTAGGAATGAGCATTAAACTTCAATCCAAAGTATGGGACGAATGCACAAACGTCTCTGGCTCAAAATTACTACTGCTCCTTGCCTTGGCAGATTTTGCAGACGACCAGGGCCAATGCTTTCCAAAAATTAAAACTCTGGCCGATAGAATACGGACTGATGAGCGCGGCACACGAAAGCATATGAAAGAGCTGCGTGAACTTGGATACATTGAAGTACTAGAAAGCTCAGGCGGCAGGAGGTCTAACACCTACAAGGTGCATGTCAACCCTGTCAAAACAACCCTGTCAAAACAACCCTGTCAAAACAACCATGGTTCAAATGACACCCCTAACCCTGTCAAAAATGACAGGTCACCCAACATATATAATGAACCATCAGTAGAACCACCAAAAAAGGATACTAACGTATCCCAAAAAACCAAA
>Ga0255781_10000542_pt1 | contig 30115 bp, 24 predicted proteins | sample 101ome_21_FD_179979 | JGI IMG/M metagenome (GOLD analysis project Ga0255781, IMG submission 179979) | Coastal salt marsh microbial communities from the Groves Creek Marsh, Skidaway Island, Georgia - 101413BT metaG (version 2) | ecosystem: Environmental > Aquatic > Marine > Intertidal zone >... | reverse complement strand
ATGTTCATATTCTAATGGACGGTCGAAGAGCAGAGCAGAGCAAGGTAGCGAATTCGATTTCTGGCAGAACGTCAAGCATGAGGCACGGCTGTCCGGGAGCGCGCGAACGAAGCAGGACTGAGTTTGCGGTGAAAAATTTGAAGTCCGGGTATCTCAGCCGTTGCTCCGCATACCCTTGTTTTGCATTTCAATCTGACAAATCCATCGCCGTCAATCGTAGGCAAACAGACTCTATGGTCGAAAGACAATCTGCACAAAGATCAATGAAAGAGCGGAGACTGCAATTATCACCGCTACCCATAAGACAATCGTTGCCTTTTTCGAAGAGGCCCTATCCTGTCCGCCAACCCTCCGAAGGAGTATATCAAAGGAGCCAAAAAGCAGGATTGCGGGGCCCACATAGAACGTCATTAAGAATCTCCATAGAGCCGAGACGCCTGTCGCCGGAACCATGTCCGGCCCGAGTCCGTTCCTAAGGATCCAGGCAAAAGGGAGAACACAGATTATTAAAAATCCGAGCGTTACATCCACGAAAATCAGTAATGCATTTCGCATTGAATGATTCATTTTGTTAGGCTTACAAACCCGCGTGAAATCAGAGTGAATAAAGTATGAAAATTGCGCGAATCCTGTGCAGAACGATGTTTGTGCCCGGAGTGGATCGCGGCAGGGCCGGGAGCGAGTCTCCAGCGGTCAGTGTGCCTACGATTCAAAGGGCAAAGAATGGAATTGTATATTGAAGCAGAGCTTTTTTCAAACTCTTAGTCGCCCCCCTTTTTCGGATCTCGAAAGCTAATCAAAACAAGGTATACGCCCCAAGAGATTAAGAGGCTGGCAATGAGCACTCCAAACGCGACATGCCAATCTGTTCGTGAATTGATGTAGTACGAAATTGGATTGCCGTAGGAAAAGCTCCCGGAGCTTGGCAGAAACAACGTCGCCAAGAGGAAAATCGCGGCATTAAAGAGGGCGAGTGCAGAGATAAACTTAGGTTTGTTCATATGAGCGTTACGTGTGTTGGCTTGCGAGGTCATTTGTTTCAGCAGAATGTAGAAGTAGTCCCACACCTGCCCGAGGGCAGGGCTTCGATAGTGGGTTGATGGTTGAATTCTCAGGTCGCTTTCGACTCGCGGTGGGCAGCCTGTCGGTAGCCAAGTCTTGTTATCACCAGTTGTGGGTTGCTTGGTGTTATCCTGAATCCGCACTTAATCTCAGACTTCGAACCAGAATACATAAATGGTCAGCGTTCCCCCTCCATTGTCGAAGTAGCCGACACGCATAAAGTCACCGCCGACCTCGTCCTCGCCGCCTATGAGCGTGCGCTTGTCGGCGTCCCACCAAGCGTCATCGATCCAGTCCACATTGAAATCGTATCCAGCTTGAGTGAACTCGGACGTGTCCACCCTGGAAGTATCAAACACTTCGTCGATTCCCTTCACCCTGACGGTAAACTTGCTCCACATCGCCGCATCCATTCCAGGTCCGTAGCGTAGATGCTCATCGCTTACCACCAGTCCGGGGCGAAGGCACATTATCTCTCGGCGTGAGTCAAAATCGCTCAGCTGTCTGTTCACGAAATAGACTATTCCGGCAACTCCCAAGATGGCTGCCACGCCAACAATGGTGCCGGCAATTAAGCAGCCGGACTTGATGCTTTTTTGTCTGCCTTGTTTGTTCGACATGCGGTTATTTTTATTGGGCGAAGGTCAGAGTGCTGCCACGGGCTGCCTGAGCTGAGAGACTGTCCAGGCCGGATATGGTAACGGTATCTTGGACTACCTGTGTCATAACTTAACTGACTGTTAGATGCTTGCCCAGATCGCAGATAGCCCATACGCAGTGCAACCACCAAGAAAGAGAAAGCCGGCGGTAAATACGATTCCTGCCAGTTTCCAGCGCTTGAGATGTGCCTTGGATTTCCAGAAAAAGACCCAGGTGGCGATGATGGCACAGGCAGGAAAAATCGGAAGGACACCAAACCAGCTGGCGAAGTCGCCCGGTATAAACGGGATTGCCATTGCGAGGTAATTGACGACCAAATATGCAATGAAAAACATGGTCGCGACAAGCACTCTCGCATTTCCCTTTCGCCAGGCGATCAAATCCAGGCATAAAACGAATGAACCAGCCATCCAGACGAGGCTGCCCAACAAGTGCAGATGATGCACACCGTGAGAAGTCCAAAGCAGACGTCCTACCCGGGACTTCCTGGATTCATCGCTTAGCTGGTCATAGGCATCTCGCAACGAGCTGGAAATGAATGATTGCTCTACAGTGATGATATAAAAGCCAAGGGCGATCAAACCGACTGATAACAGGCATCGCATCAACTTCATTGTGGTCTTCCTTTTCCTCGCAGAGCGTCAAGCATGAGGCGCGGCTGACCGGGAGCGCGGCGTCGATACAGGACTGGGGTTGAGTCTACGATTCATTTTCTACTCGCGGCGGGCAGCCTGTTGGTAGCCACGCCTTGTTAGCCCTCTTTTCTAAGGAGCCTGTAATCGGACAGTTCCTTGTCCGAGAATGGAATCAATCGGCCTTCTTTGAGATGAAACGCCTCAACAGTCGTCCGGAAATCTGCGGTATATACGAAGATCCTCTCTATCGTGCCTTCGCTGGAAGAGTGAAGTTTGACAGCGTGATTCATAGTCACCAGATTCACCCGCTGAAATGAGCCTCCCGATTTCGAGTTCTGGTATTTGTAGAGCGGCAGATTGTCGGCGATGACCGTGTAAGTCGTATTGACGTAAATCGCCGGAGCATCCTTGGTTGGTGATGCCACCTCCAGGATCTTGATCTCGTCTCGGTAGATGTGTGTGACCGAAACTCCTTCGACGTTCGATTCGATCTCCTTCTCCGTAATCTCTGCTCGCAACATCGGGGAGGCGAGAATGAGTAACGATGCAATGTAGGTTTTCATCTGGTTCATTTTGTGGGCTAACGTCCGAGCTATGGCAGCGGCTACGGGGAGCGTGTCTCCGCAACGGTGTTAGGGGTTTGAGTAAAGTGGGTCATGTCGATTCAGAACGAATAGTCGCTTGTCCACCACCGCCTTGTTCGATCAGTCTTATTCTTGAAGCTTGCGCGTCCATATCAACGAAGCGGCTGCCCCTGCAACAAACGGAAACATGAAAAGAAGCGTCCGCCCGAAATCGATCTTGGATTGAAGATTCACATAGGGGTTCAATGGAATACCCGCATCGGGAAAAGGGCGGTTGAAAATCGCTTCGTAGACCGCACTTTTGCTGGGATTCGAAAGAATGAATGAAGGGCCAATGCTTGCTGATGAATCAATCTCTCCAGGCACCTTCAAGGTGGCGGTGCGAAACGGAAAAATTAGAATCAAGGCTGCTATCGCAGCGAAACACAGCGCCGAGATTTGTAGTTTCTTTTTCATGTCCCTGAAGTTGTTTCGCGGAATGCACGATTCGCCTCAATGTGAATTCCGGTAATCATGGGTATCGACAGTGCCTCCTTGTCACCGTCGATGCTACCAAGATCAACGCCTTTGCGTTTTTAGGCTCAGTGCTATTGGATGGTCAATACCAAATTTTGTCTCGTATTCAAATTCGATATGATAGTAGGACTTACTTAAACAGTCTTTTATGTCCTCCTCTACTTCCGGTGGCGTAGATTCGGGAATCGCGACTCGTGCTAGTGGTTTCATTTTTTGGGTCGAACGACGAAGGTCTGGCACCCTCACGTATTGCATTCTTGGTTGGATCCCTTGCATAACGTCAAGCATGAGGCGCGGCTGACCGGGAGCGCGGCGTCGATACAGGACTGGTGTTGAGTCTACGATTCATTTTCTACTCGCGGCGGGCCAGCCGTTGCTCTCCATGCGCTTGTTAGGCCTCTGGCTCTGGGTCAACAAACAATGAAAGATTGAGATCGATTTCATACGAACCATTATCGTCTGGTTTGACCAGTCTCCTCTTCATCAATTCGTCGTAGAAGTTTTTAAGATTGGGGTTGGAGCTGACAACGAAGTAAGTGGCATGGATGGCTCCGCTGTAGGAATAGACGGATGGCCCGAAAATCTCATCTGGTTCGATATAGTTACGGAAGTCCCCGGTGCTTAGACCGTGATGCCCCCGCAAGGTAGCGTGATACCCCTTTGAATCCTTAAGAATCTTTCCCTTGAGGGCTCCCGAATCGAAGTCCTCACCGAGTAGGATTTCTGAACTCTGGAGTGGAATAAATTCCTGTTCGCTGCCGATCGTGAACCAGTGGAGATGAAGATCGGTTCCATTTGGATCAGTCGATGATCTGTCACAGCTGGACGTGAAACACACCGCCAGAAGGGAAATGATCAAATGTAGCTTCATGGAATGGTTTTTGTTTCTTGGCACAACGTCAAAGGTTTAGCACGGCGGTAGAAAGGCGTCCAGAGCGAAGCGAACTGGCGGCGTTATCGCCGTTGCCACCACTGACTTGTTCGGCTGGGGCTATTACCAGTAGCCGGCGTCTTGGCAGGCGATGCCTGTCTCGCGGTCGAAGTAGTAAACCGCACCGGCGGCACTCCTCCTGCGCGGTCCTTCGTAGCTTGTCGCGTTCTCCAGCGGCTCCCACACGATGGGTTTGTCAAAGATGATTTCAGTTGAGCGAACCCTCGGCTCGTAGCGGCCCACCGGAGAGCCTTTGAGCGCTGCGGTGATACTTTCCTCGCTGTAGTCGACCCACCGCTTCGGCTCGGCGGCACGTTCTTTCCGATACCGCTCCCAGACTTTTGCGAGGAACGTGTCGAAGGCCTCCGCCGAGATGCGGTAATGCGCCATGTGTCCGTTACGATCGCTGATCAGTCTGATGTCAGTGGCCTCCGCCGGCAGGTAGAGCATGATCCGGGGATCGGAGATTTCGGATCCTTTTTGGAAGCGGTGCATCCCGGTCAGGAATTCAGGCTCCTCAGGTTTCTGGGGCGCTTCACCTGTGCGGGCTGTCACCCCACCGGTCGAGATCTGTCCGGCAGGCAGATTCTCGCTGTTCTGAATGGAGATCTTTCCGCCGGGGGCGACCAGCATCTCAAATGCTGGTGCATCCTCCTGCGCGGCCGCCTGATCACCCAGTTTTCCGGGTAAACGCCTCGGGGTCCAGCTGACGGTCTGTTTTTCGCCATCCCATTGTCCCATAAATATAGTGGGTGGAACCTTGGGCTTCTGCTTGAGTTGAGCCTCGGAATATTTCACGGGCCCAAAGCGGAACAACATCAGGCCAAATTGTTGGTTTTTTTCGGGCATCGCCATGATATTCTCGAAGATTGCGTGTTGCGGATTCTCGACGGGCCAAGACCAAGTCATGTTCCAGGCCGATGCCATGCCGCCTTGCGAACCGCCCGTGATCACGAGCTTGCCTGCCACGGCGGTGGCGGCATCTTCATCAATGGTCTCCGCCTCGAACGACCAGGTTCCGCGGGCTGCGTTGAGTCCCCTGAAGAGGGCAATCTGATCGGGGGAAAAGCTTTTGGGCAGTGTCCATCCAAGCGCCTTCCATTCGGCAGAGGCTTGCGACTCCGGTGTCTGAGCTACGGCTTGCCACGAAGGGACGACAGGGCAGAGGAACATCGTGGAAATTGCGATTACGTGTCTCATAAATTTCATAGGGGGAGCGGTTGATGTAGGTGTTGATTGGTTCGTATAGGTTCAACGGAATCACTCGTATGTGAAATCATTATGAAGGCGGCATGAATTCGTCCTGAATTTCGCTGCCGAACGTCAAGCATGAGGCACGGCTGACCGGAAGCGCGCGCTCAATGCGGAATAAGGGTTGGAATTGCGGTGACTCATTCGGATTCGGAGCGGGTCAGCCGTTGCTCTCCATGCGCTTGTTCTGCCCGCGCTTAATCGGGCTGTGCTTACCGTCCTTTGACTCCTTAGCAGAAAGTTTCTCGCAAAAGGGCTCAAGCGATCTCAAGGAGTCGCGGGTTAGTAGGTCTCTTTTTCGATGAGGTTGCCGTCTTTACCCCATGTCAATTTCATTGCTGGTTTGCCTTTATCCTGCTGTGGTTTCTTTACTCGCTTAACGAAAGTCTATGTCCCGTATAGATTTGATGGCGTTTATTTGTTGTCGCTCTTTTCAGTCGCGCTGTCTTAAAGGCAACATAATACCGGGCGTCGCCTTCAGGATTTTGAGAACGTCTTTGTCTATTGACGTTAGGTTATAAAGGGACAGGCCTCCTTTCATTTCTGCCAATTCCTGAGCAACGTCCTTGTCGATTGAAGTTAGGCCGCCAAGGGTCAGCCCTCGCCCTTTAAACTGCGCCAAGTGCTGAGCCACGTCTTTGTCTATTGAATTCAGGCCACCAAGGGACAGGTTGACCCCTTCAAACTTTGCCAATTCCTGAGCAACGCTTTTATCAATGGAGGTCAGGCCCGAAAGGAACAGCCTCCCTTTAAACTTCGCCAATTCCTGAGCAACGCCCTTGTCGATTGAAGTTAGGCCGCCAAGGGTCAGCCCTCGCCCTTTAAACTGCGCCAAGTCCTGAGCCACGTCTTTGTCTATTGACGTCAGGCCGACAAGGCCTAGGTGAGCCGCTTTCGATTTCCCCAACTCCTGAGCCACGTCTTTGTCGATTGAAGTCAGGCCATCAAGCCTCAGGACCCCTTTGAACTTCGCCAACCCGTGAGCAACGTCTTTGTTGATTGAAGCCAGGCCATCAAGTATGACACACTTCCCCTTGTAATGAGACAACTCTCTGGCAACATCTCGATCTATCAACGTCAGCCACTTAAGGTCTAGTTTATATTGCCCACTATCGCTTGCATTCGCCTTCTCAACAAGTTCGGCCGCCTCCTGCACAGTCAATTTACCGGCTTTCTTTTGATTGCCAGGTAAATCCTCAGCCAGGCAAATGCCATGGCAAAGAACCAACAAGAGAATAAATGAAAATTTCATCAGAATATGGAGTTTCTTTGTCTGTGGGCGTCGCGCAATGGGGGCGTTAGGGTTTCCCTTATTTGCGCAGAAGTCGCAAAGTTGGATTTAAATTTCTGAACTTTTTTGATTACTGTTTCTCCAGGAGCCCAACACCTTAAGAACTCAGTGCATCCATGTGTTAGCTCTCTTACTTGGACGATTTACGGTTCAAATTATATTGGCAGAACGTAAAGGCCACCCACCCGCTACCGGGGGCGATCTTCAACGCAGGGGTTATGGGTTAAAGTGATCATAAAAATCAACTACTCAGTGGGTAGCGGGTTGGGTGCGCCGACTTGTTGGGCCTTGTGTGCTTCTGCATCCGCGCTAGCCGCCTATTCACTCGGCTCCTTCTTCCGGAAAACTACACCAGCTTCCTCAAACGCGACGTCGCACCCGGCAGACTCTGCAGCGGCTGTAAGGATCGCGTAACAACTTGCCTCGATCATCCTGAGATCTACTACTACATTCTTGAGATCCTTGTGTCTGATATTGATGTTTAGCGGAGCCGTAGGTGCAAGCTCTGCAGTCTTTACCTGAAGAACCCTCACGACATCCTCAAGGGGAGTATCCCTCACCTCGAGCCGGGGAACAATGATTGCTCGAGCCAACTTCTCCGAGCGGCTTGCTTTTGGCTTGGCGACGTATGCCTTACCTTCGATCTGAAACTCTGTCTCATCGTTCTGGCTGATAGTGGCTACGACCTTGCCGCTCTGCTTATCGACGAGATCAATTTCACCAGCAAGGGCGAGCTGACTAAAGGCCAGTAGAATTAGTGCGTGTTTTTTCATAGTATCAGATTGGTCAGATTGGTTGGATCGAGCAAGTCATTTTTGACCAACGTCAAAGCTGAGCGACTGCCGCCGGAAACGCAAGGTTGAGCGTGAACGGCATGCTCGAATTGCAGCCAAGCTACGAGCGGAGAGGCGGGGCGGCAGTTCGTCTCCAGCGTCTGGTTCGCAAATGTCGTTTGCACTCGGCTTCAAGGCTTGCCGTTCACATCAAAGCGCAACGGATGTTTGCCACCTTCAAAGCTGAACGTGAAACGTGATGGTATTTGGTTAGGCCTGGGTTGATGTCTTGCTGCTTCCACTAGGCTACGACCATACTCCTTGATGGCGGACGAAAGAATTGCCGTCGAGACAATCAGAGTAACGCCAACTATAAGTGCAACGATTACGGATGTGTATTTCATAGAATTATTGAATGGGTGGTATTTAGCGAACATTCTTTATTAGTATCACCTCGCAAAGTAACATTACTAAGTTTGTTCATCACAAAGAGTGCCCGCCAGCCCCCGATGCAGCGAGGCTTATTTGTTCATCCGTGCGTATATCAGCGCATTGAAGCCCCCATTTTTCGAGATGCCTGCTCTCGCTGATATCAACAGTCATGAGAAAGTCTGACCAGACTCTACTCCGCAAAATATCCCGCTACTGCTTCCGATTTCCTCGTCCAAACGTGTCTCTCAAAGGCGGGTGATTTCTCGAACTTTCGCTTGCGAAATTCAAACGCTTGTTTGAAACGTCTGTTTGCACAGGCAGACGGGACCGATGGGAACTTTGAGCTCGAAACAGAAAGAAACGCGGGAGCAGATTCTCGACACGGCGGAGGTGCTTTTCGCCGCGGACGGTTTTCGCAATGTTTCTCTTCGTCGCATTACGACAGAAGCTGACGTGAATATTGCCGCGGTGAATTATCATTTCGGCTCGAAGGAGGCACTGGTATCGGAAGTTCTCTCGCGAGTGATTTCTCCGATCAACGGAGAGCGGCTTCGACTGCTCAATGCCGCAGAAGAGAAGGCAGATGGATCGCCCCTCACAATTGAGACTCTTCTCGACTGTATGATTCGCCCGGTCGTGAATCAGATTCAGCAGTCGCCTCACAAGGATTCGGCCTACCTGAAGCTCGCGGGGCGCTGCCTCTCGGAGCCCGCCGAAAACTTTTCCGAAACATTGCTCGCACTCTTTCGTGAAGTGACGGGGCGCTTCATGTCGACGGCGAGCGAAGCGCTTCCCGGGCTCAGCGAAGAGGATCTTTTCTGGAGAATGCACTTCTCGGTGGGAACGATGATCTACGCTCTCACGCACGGCGATCGGATCGTGATTTTCTCGGAAGGGAGAATCCCCTCCCCGGAGGCAGAGGAAATCCTCTGGCGCCTCATCGATTTCACAGCGGCCGGACTTCGCGCAGAAGCCTCTAGAATGCAGAAGAAAGCTGGCCGGAAAAAGGCGGCTGTGGCGATGGCACTTGCGGCCCTCGCTGTTCTTCCAGCCTGCGAAACGACTCCGGCTCCCGATGCGAAGCATCATGCCACAGTGAAAGCTCCCGCTCACTGGGTGGCAGGTCCGAGCTATCGCCCTGCCCACGTCCCGGACCACCACTGGGTCGACTCCTTTCGAGAATCGAGCCTGACAAGTTTCGTCGACTCTGTTCTTGCCCACAACAAGGATCTCAAGGCGGCACAGGCTCGCATCGATATCGCTCGCGCCAATGCCCGCATCGTCGGTGCTGACCTCTATCCGCAGATTAACGGGAATTTCTCCGGACGCCGTAATCTGCAGAATTTCATTGGACTCCCCTTCCCCGGTGCCGGGAACAGCGGAGTGCTATCGAGTAGATCGAACCAGTTTGGACTCTCCCTCGACATGAGCTGGGAGCTCGATCTCTGGGGACGCATCGCTGCTGCAAAAAAGGCTGCCATCGCCGATTTCGAAGCCTCCCAATTTGATCGCGCCACTGCCGAGCTTTCGCTGGCAGGCCAGGCGGCGAAAGCATGGTTTGCTCTCGCGGAAGCGCGGGACCAGGTTGAGCTTTCGAGTCGGGCGATTTCCATCTTTTCCAAGACCGAATCGGTGATCCGCGATCGCTTCGAAGCGGGCGTCGCTGCCAACGGACAGAACTCCGCATCGCAGCTGTTGCTGGCAGAAGCCGATGTGACCACGGCGAAAGACACGCTCGCTTCGCGACGTGAACTGGTCGGTCGAACCTCGCGTCAGTTGGAAATTCTCGCCGGGAAATATCCAGCCGGGCAGGCAGGTTCCTCGGCGCGATTGCCGTCCTATCCGGGTCAGGTTCCAACCGGGCTTCCGGCGACCTTGCTTGACCGCCGTCCTGATCTCGCCGCGTCGGAGCGACGAATGGCTGCAGCCGATGAAAGACTTTTTGAAGCGCGGCGATCACTCCTGCCCGCAATCAGCCTGACGGGAAAGTTTGGTTCAGCGAGTAAGGACATCAGCGATGTGCTCGACGGCACCTTCAGCGTCTGGTCTATCGCCGGCAACCTTGCCCAACCGATCGTCCGGGGAGGTGCGCTCCGCGCCAACGTGAAGAAAAAAGACGCCGAGCTGGAGTTGGCTGCGGCTGAGTTTGAGCAGACTGCACTGACGGCATTCGGCGAAGTCGAAAATGCTCTTGCTGCAGAAAAGTTTCTCACCGACCGGGTCGCCGCACTCGTGCAGACAGTTCGCCTTACCGAAGACGCGTATGACCGTTCTCTTTCCGAATTTCAAAGCGGCACGGGAGACCTGCTGACCGTTCTCTCCGCGCAGCAGCGACTCTTTACAAGCCGAAGCCAGCTGCTCACAGTTCGTCGTCTCCGGCTCGACAATCGGGTCGATCTCTATCTTGCCCTCGGCGGCAGCTTTGATCCCAAGGAATTACCACCCGAAAAGTCGCCTACCTCATGAAACAGTTTGCCAAGCGCTTTGCCACGGCCCTGATCGCCCTCCTCATTGTCGTTTTGGGCGTAGGATTTTCCCTGCTTCTCTGGAAGACTCGCCCCATCGCGGAACAGAAGCTATCAGAGCAGTCATTTCCCGTCGTCGAGTATCGTGAAATTTCCTATGCTCCCCGGACATTTTTGATTCCCTCGCAGGGGATAATCGAGTCTTCCCGCCGATCGGTTCTCGCTTCGGAGGTGGCCGGAAAAATTATTGAAACATCCGATCGCTTCGACCCCGGTTACGAAGTCAAAAAAGGCGATATCCTCCTGCAAATCGATCCCGTCGACTACGAAGCTGCCGTGGCCCAGGCGAAATCTACTCTCGCCGATACAGTGGCTGCACTGGAAATGGAAAAAGCCCTCGCTGCTCAAGCCAAGCGCGATTGGGAACAGCTCGGTCGCGGGGGAACTCCAACCGATCTCGTTTTGCGCGGTCCCCAGCTGCGAAGTGCCGAAGCAAAGCTGGAAGCCGCGAAATCTGACCTCGTCAAGACCGAAAACGACCTCAAGCGGGCCACAGTGCGAGCACCTTACGACGCGATCATTTCCTCCACCTCGACAGAGATCGGAAGCTACCTGACTCCCGGATCCCCCATCGCCGAAGTCTTTCAGACCGACCCATACGAAATCCGGCTCCCCCTCTCAGTTGACGAAGTTTGGTTTCTCGAAAAAGGACCCGATGGAAAGCCTCAAGGAGAGGTGAAAATCCAAGCCGAAACTGCCGGAAAACGTGCTACCTGGACCGGGGATATCGTTCGCACTGAAGGCGAAGTCGATCGCCAGAGCCGGTCCGTCTATCTCGTCGCGGAAGTGAGCGCGAAATCGGACGACGGCTCAGCCACTCTGCAGCCAGGGCAATTCACTCGTGCGGGAATCCCGTCCCGGGAGATTCCGAATCTCGCAGCGATCCCTTTCAGTGCCTTTCTCGACCTCGAGCGCATTACGATCGTCGACGAGGAAAACAAGCTTCGTATTCGAACGACTGAAGTCGTTTTCCGGGAAGGCGAAACTGTCTACATTTCTGGTGGTCCAAAGGAAGGCGAGCGTCTCTGCATCACCGAACTTTCGCGAATGATCGAGGGTGATCAGGTCGAACCGGTCAAAGCGGGAAGCTTGAATGCGAAGGAAGAGAAAAACCTCGAAGTGGAGGTAGAGCCGTGAACGACGAAGATCACGGGCTCATTCACTGGTTCACGCACAACCATGTTGCGGCGAACTTCGTCATGGCCATGATTCTACTCCTAGGCTTCATGACCTGGGGCAAGCTCAAGAAGGAGATTTTTCCCGAGACATCGATCGACGCGATCATGATCTCGGTCCCTTACCCCAACGCGACTCCGGAAGAGGTCGAGAAAGGGATAATTGTTCCCATTGAGGAAACGATTCAGGACATTGAAGGGATCGATCGAATCCGTTCCACCGCAGATCAGGGTAGCGGAAATGTGCAGGTCGATGTCGAAAACGGGTTCAACACCCGGAATGTGATGGACGACATCAAGACCCGCGTCGATGCGATCCAGAACCTTGCCGAAGAAGCGGAGAAACCACTCCTCACCGAGTTGCTGATCAAGGCTCAAGTCATGAGCATCGCTGTCTCCGCGGAAACCGATGAGCGAACCCTCAGGGAAATCGCGGAGCAGGTCAGGACCGGACTCCTCACCTACAAGGGTGGCGAAATCTCCGTGACCCAGGCATCCCTCGCCGGAGTGCGCGACTACGAAATTTCCATCGAGGTTTCCGAGGACACCTTGCGCCAATTTGGCCTCTCGTTTGATGATGTCGCAACGGCGGTTCGCAAATCGTCTCTCGACCTTCCCGGTGGTTCGGTTAGGACGTCAGGAGGCGAAGTCCTCATCCGGACTGAGTCACGTCGTTACTCAGCAGAAGAATTTTCCCGCATCACCGTGGTGACTCGCGAAGATGGCTCCAAGGTCACACTCGATCAAATCGCAACGATCCGTGACGAATTTGAAGAGGACCCAATAGAAACTAGATTCAACGGGGAATCCGCAATTCTCATCAATGTCTTCCGGGTCGGAAACGAAGACACCATCAAGATCGCGGACACAGTGAAAAAATACGTCTATGAAGTGGCACCACAAAACATGCCCGACGGGGTGACGCTCGATATCTGGAAAGATGATTCGCGTTACTTGTCCGGTCGTCTCAGCCTGTTGGCCAAAAACGGCATTTTCGGGCTGCTTCTCGTAACCGTTGTTCTGGCGCTCTTTCTGCGCCCGAGCCTTGCCCTGCTTGTTTCGATCGGCATTCCCGTCTCTTTCGCCGGGGCGATCATGCTGATGCCCTATACCGGGATCTCCATTAACATGATCTCGCTTTTCGCCTTCATCCTCGTGCTCGGGATTGTCGTCGACGACGCGATCGTAGTAGGAGAAAATGTCTACAGCCGCATTCGCCGAGGCGAACATCCCCGCCTCGCTGCACCTCGGGGAACCCGCGAAGTGGGAATCGTCGTGACCTTCGGAGTTCTCACGACGGCAATGGCATTCACTCCGATGCTGGGACTCAGCGGCGTCAGCGGAAAAATATGGCCTAACATTCCGCTAATCGTCATCCCGACTCTGCTATTTTCCCTCATTCAATCCAAGCTCATTCTCCCCTCTCACCTGGCATTACTGAAACCCCTCAGCGAACAAAAGGAGCCGGGACCAATCATCCGATTTCAGCATATCTTTTCTCGAGGCCTCGAAAAGTTCATCGAGCGATTCTATCGCCCGTTTCTCCGCGTGGGCTTGAGGAATCGCTATCTCGTTCTCACTACCTTTGTCATGCTTTTTGCGGTAACGGTGATGACGGTTCGCAGTGGCTGGATTCGATTCCAGTTTTTCCCGGATGTCGAGACCGATGTTGTCATCGCGAAGCTCAAATTGTCGCAGGGCGTTTCTTTTGACAAGACTGCCGTGGCAATTGATCGCCTCGAAGAGAAGGCCTTTGAGATGAACGATCACTTCCCGAAGATCGATGGGGAACCTTTCATCAAGCACATGCTGACCAGCATCGGAACACAACCCTTCATCGAAGGAATTCAGGGATTGGGAGGAGCCCCGCGCGATACCAATATCGGCGAAGTCACGATCGAGATGCAAAGCGCTTCGAAACGCAATTTTACGGCCAAAGAAGTTGTTTCCAAATGGCGGGAGCTGGTCGGTGAAATCCCGGGCGCAGTCGAGCTCACCTTTTCCGCCGAGGCTGCCGCTGGGGGCAATGCTCTCGATATCGAACTCGTAGGCGAGAACCTTCAGGATCTTGAGGCTGCGACGGAAGACCTGAAGTCCGCCCTCACAGAGTTTACCGGCGTTATCGACATTTCCGATTCCAATCTCGAAGGCAAACGCGAATTGAAGCTCGAGATTCTTCCCAGTGCGGAAGCTCTTGGGCTACGATTGGAAGATGTCGCTCGTCAAGTTCGCCAGGGATTCTACGGAGACGAGATTCAACGTCTCCAACGAGGAAAGAACGAAGTCAAAGTTTTCGTCCGCTATCCGAAAGAAGAGCGCAAATCGATTGCAGACCTTGAGAACATGAAAATCCGACTGCCGAATGGCAGCGAAGTTCCCTTTCCCGAGGTCGCTACCGCATCGCTAGGACGAGCTTATGCCAGTGTTCAGCGAACTGATCAGTTGCGAGCTGTGAAAGTAACTGCCGATGTCGACAAAACCCAGGGAGCTAACGCAAATGAGGTCGTCAGTGCCCTCATCTCAGGTGCCGGGGCAGAGTCCAAATCCGATTTGTGGAAGAAGAACATCAAGAATTACTTCCGCACTCTTCGAGGATTGGGGCCGACCAAGGAACTACCCAAGGGTGCCCTCGTCGAAATCACGGAACGTTACCCTGGAATCAGCTACTCTTTCGAAGGGGAGCAGAAGGACCAGGCTCAATCGGTAAAAGAGATGGGCCAGAAAGCGTTAGTCGCTTTGCTAGGCATGTATGTGCTCATGGCTATCCCCCTGCGCTCCTACATCCAGCCCATGATTGTGATGTCAGTCATTCCATTCGGCCTTGTCGGTGCAGTCGCCGGACACATGGTAATGGGCTTTTCCCTCAGCATCATGAGCATGTGCGGAATCGTCGCTCTCGCGGGAGTTGTCGTAAACGACAGCCTCGTTCTCGTCGACTACGTGAACCGACATGTCAAAGATGGGCAATCACTTCATGATGCAGCCTGGGAAGCAGGAGCGGCGCGCTTTCGGCCGATTCTACTTACTTCGATGACCACCTTTGCCGGACTAACCCCGATGCTTCTTGAAACGGATATCCAGGCGAAGTTCCTCATCCCCATGGCAGTATCCCTCAGTTTCGGAATTCTTTTTGCGACGCTCATCACTTTAATTCTGGTACCCTGCATCTATCTCGTCCTCGAAGATATCAGCCAGCTTTTTGGCATGGACCGGACCAAGCACCTCAGGAAAGCCAGATAAGCGTTTGTCATCCGCGAGAGAAGGTCCATACATTGTCACCCAGTGAGTGGGAATGAGTAGACGCGCGCGATGGCTATTGAGACGCCTGTTGCTTCAGATGAAGCAATTTGTCGGCGACAACTCGATTGAATTTTTTCCGATTCGGAAAGGCTTTCGCGGCTACAACGGAAACTCCCTTCGTTCTGATACCGCGTCCGGGATTAATGTCGCGCTTCTCGCCTTTCCACAAGGGATGGCCTACGCGGTCATCGCTGATCTGCCGATTCAATACGGAATCGTATCCGGAGCCGTCGCCGCGATTATCGCGCCGATGTTTGCCGGTTCGCGCCACACCATTCTCGGTCCGACCAACGCGACGGCCTTCATGCTGTTTGCCAGCTTCGCCACCTTCTCCGCTTCTGATCGACTTTTTTATCTTCCCCTGCTTGTGCTGATGATTGGGCTCCTCCTCACCGTTGGAGCACTTTTCCGAGTCGCAGAGCTGGTGCAATATGTGAGCCGCTCAGTGGTCGTGGGCTACATCACCGGGGCTGCCATTCTCATCATCGCCAACCAACTGCGCCACGTCCTCGGCGTAGAACTGCCAGCGGATTCCATCGCAAACCAGGGACCCAAGACATTCTTCACGATCCTGCAGGGAACTCTTGCCGAGATCCCTCATGCCCAATGGCAGCCCATTGCGCTCTCCGTCGGTACATTTCTGGTCTGGTTTTCCCTGAACCGAAAATTCGGAAAATTGCCTGTCTTCGCACTTACCCTCGTCCTCTTTTCAACGGTCTACTACTTCCTTCATCGCCACGCGGGATGGGAACTGAAGACCTTCGAAGCCTTCGCTATCTCGGATCTGAAACCTCGCATCCCCGAGATCAGCGCCCGTGGTTTTTTCTGGGACGTAAGTCATCTTATCGGCATTGCGTTCTCGATCGCCTTCCTTGCCTCTCTCGAAAATTCGGTCATGTCTAAGACGCTCGCGAGTCGGGTCGGAGATCGACCCGATGTGAATCAGGACATGCTCAGCGTTGGCATTGCCAATCTCGCCTCCTCGGTCACAGGAGGGATGCCTGCTTCGGGCTCGCTGACTCGATCCGCCCTCAATTTTTCCAGCGGCGCGACGTCCCGGCTCTCCAGCATCATCAGTGGGGCGCTCTGTATCGTGGGCCTGCTACTCCTCGGAAATCTCATGGGCCATGTGCCCAAGGCGGTGCTGGCCACGCTCGTCGTCTGCATTGCGGCTTCTGTCATTAATCGCCACCAGATTCGAATCTCGCTCTACTCAACACCCTCTGACGCAGCGGTTCTTATTACAACCTTTCTCGCTGCGCTGCTCATGCCACTGAATGTCGCGATCTTTCTCGGGGTTGGCATTTCCATCATGCTGTATCTGCGAGCCGCGAGCCGTCCTTACCTGACCGAATACGAATTCTCAGAAGAAGGCGAGCTGCGGGAGGCAGGAGAAAAACGCCAGCGCCCTCTCCCCGCCATCTCCATCGTCCACGTCGAAGGCGATCTCTTTTTTGGCGCGGCAGAGCTATTCCGAACACAGATTCAGAAAACCTCGCTCGATGAAGACCTGTGCGTCATCATTCTGCGCATGAAAAACGCTCGACACCTCGATGCAACGAGCGTCGTGGCACTGGAGGAGCTTGTGCAATTTCTAAACACCCACGACCGACACGTCATCATCAGCGGTGCCAGCAAAGAGGTTTATCGTGTTTTGAAAAATGCCGGAACGGTTGATGTTGTCGGGAGAGAAAACATCTTTCTCAACAACGCTCGCAATCCGAATCTCTCGACACGCAACGCCCTCAAACGAGCACAGGAACTCCTCGGGACGAAAGAAGCCGACATCCGGATCTTTTATGATCCTAACAAGGACAAAAAATAAATCAGCTTTCCACGGATCTTCGTGCTCTTTCCTGGCTTTTTCGTTTGGAAAACCATTCGAGTTCATTCGCGAGGCCGCAGGCCATTCTTTTCCATTCGCGGTCTCTGCGTATTCCCTCGCGAAAAACTTGGCGCACCCTTGCCCGCTCGGCGAATCGGCAGGGACGCCTCGCCCTACCTACCTTACCTCCGTCGAACGATCCGACGTCTCTTGCGAATGCCGCTGGCTTCTCCTAAATTCGGCAATGGAGATTCTTGTTCGAACGATGAAATGGCATTTACTGCTACTGGTTTATCTCTTCTTTTTCCCTCCTCTCACCCCTGCTCAGGAATCTGATTTTGCGCGGAAAATGGAAAAGGCGAAACTCCACCGACACGACGGAAAGCGCTTTCGCAAAGCCAGGCTCGAGAAGAATCCACAATACTTTCTTCTCTACTACTCCGCCTCGTGGTGAGGCTCCTGCAAAGCGAGTGCTCCGCAGTTGGTGGAGAAATACCAATCCGAAATTGCTGACAATCCCGAGATCGCATTGATCCAGATTTCGCGGGACAAGCGGGAAGGAGACGCATCCCGATGGGCAAAAGAGGCAGGCCTCCCGTGGCTTACGGTTCTGCCAATCAATGTCGGCCGAAGCAAACTGATGGATTACCGGACAGTCGACGCGACGCCGTTTTACACGCTTCTCAACACGGAAGGGGCAGCTCTTGCCACGGGAGCCGAAGAAGTTTTCAGCAAACTCGCTGAACTCACCAAGCCAGAAAGCGAGTAGTTCACTTTCCGCTGAAAGACTCCCCAGTCAGATCGTCAGATCGACTTATAGGTCACCTTTTTTCCGTCCTGTCCGGTAGGACGATCATCAACGCGATCTGCGTTTCCTTCGGTAATATCATCCGCTTCGGAATTGAAGCGACGGGGAGCAGCGGGACGATGGCCCCGATCTTCTGCTTCATTGACGCGTAGCTGGCGACCTCCAACGGACTCGCCATCGAGTGCTTCGATCGCATTGTTTCCCTTTTGCTCATCAGCCAACGTAACAAAGGCAAAACCGCGGGGCTTGCCCGTCTCACGGTCAATCGGACGCACAAATTCGAGTATAGGCTCATAGGGTTCAAAGAGCGCTCTCAATTCAGGTTCCGTCGTGTCGTAAGATAAGTTACCAAGAAACAATTTCATAAATTCTACACCAGACTATCCTGAGCGAAGGGGAAACACCAGCAACTTTCGGAAAAAATTCTATCCCCACTCTCTCGACACAGAATCTGCCGTGTCCGGCAAATACATTTCGTCAAAACCTTCGTTTATTAATAGTAACAATTCTATGAAATCCCTGCTGACCTTTTCACTCTTATTCCTGCTTTCCCTCGCCTCGGCGGAAGACGGCTATCGCTCACTGTTCAACGGTAAAGATCTCACCGGATGGGATGGAAATCCAGAACTCTGGTCCGTCAAAAATGGTGAAATTGTTGGGAAGACCAACGGCCCTGACCATCTGGATTACAACCAGTTCCTCATCTGGCGAGAGGGCACTCTGAAGAACTTCGAACTGAAGGTAAAACTCAAGATCACGGGGCAAAACAACTCTGGCATTCAGTATCGGTCCAAGGAAATGCCCGAGGTCGGGAAGTGGGTTGTTGGTGGCTACCAGTGCGATGCCCACTCCAATCCCCCCTACAACGCAATGATTTATCACGAGCGCGGTCGAGGCATTGTTGTCCAGAACGGCCAGAGCGTGGTAATGGATCCTGATGCCCGAAAATGGCTCGTCGCGGAACGCGATCCCGTAGCCGTCGACATCTCCAAGTGGCACGAATACACCATTATTGCGAAAGGCAATCACATCACCCACAAGCTCGACGATAAGCTCACGATCGAGCTGCACGACTACGACGAGAAAGGTCGCTCACTCGAAGGGCTTCTCGCTTTCCAGGTTCATCGTGGACCTGCCATGGAAGTTCGGATCAAGGATGTCCGCCTCAAAGTTCTCGAAGACGGAGGGGTCACTCCTTTTGCAAAAGCCGATCTACCCAACGACGCCCAGGAAATCATCAAGCCAAAGCCAGGCGGCAAAGGGAAAGGCAAGGCGAAGGCCAAAGCGAAAACTGCGATGAAGGGCAAGACGAAGGCCAAGCCCAAGCCTAAAGGCAGACCGAAAGAAGTGGGCCCTGCCATTGGTCAAAACAAAGCGACACCGGTCGACCGCATCAAGGCCCTCGATGGATTTAATGTAGAGCTTCTCTACTCGGTTCCAGGAGGCGCGCAAGGCTCCTGGGTGGCACTGGCTCCAGACAACAAAGGCAACATCTACGCGAGCGACCAATACGGCGACCTCTACCGTTTTCCAGCTCCCGCTCCGGGCAAAAAGCTCCAGCAGAAAGACGTCACGAAAGTTCCCGTCAACATTCGTGCGATCAACGGAATGATCTTCGCCGACGGCCACCTCTACGCAGGCGTGAACGACTACGAACAGAAAGCGACGAGTGGATTCTATCGTATTTCCGACACAGACAACGATGGCGAGCTCGACAAAGTGCAATTGCTACGTGCTTTTCAATCCAAGAGCGACCACGGAGTCCACGCGATTGTCCCTACGCCCGACGGAAAGCATTTCTATCTCATCACCGGAAACAACGCAGTGATCGAAGACGGACCCTACAAAGGAACGCCCGACTCCTCACCTGTCGCGAAGATCTGGGGCGACGATCACCTTCTCCCCCGCATGCCTGACGGACGCGGCCACAACCGTCACGTCCTCGCTCCCGGCGGAATCGTCTATCGCATTTCGCGAGATGGCAAAGACTTCGAAATCTTCGCTTCCGGATTCCGCAATATCTACGGCGGTTCACTGAACAAGGATGGCGAGCTTTTCACCTACGACGCTGACATGGAATATGACTTCAATACCCCGTGGTATCGTCCCACCCGCGTCAACCACGTCGTCAGCGGGGGTGAATATGGATGGAGAAACGGAGCAGGAAAGTATCCCGAGTTTTATCCTGACACTCTCCCATCAAACCTGAACATTGGCCCCGGGTCTCCCACCGGAACTCGCTTCGGTTACGGTGCAAAATTTCCTGCCAAATACCAGAACGCCTTCTACGTACTCGATTGGAGCTGGGGTAAAATCTACGCCGTTCACCTCGAAGAGGACGGATCTACCTACAAGGGGTCAAAAGAAGAGTTCATCACCGGGGCTCCCCTCCCCGTCACGGATGCGATCATTCATCCAAAAGACGGAGCCATGTATTTTGCCATCGGCGGCCGCCGTGTCCAGTCCGGACTGTATCGCGTCACCTACAAGGGCGAAGCTAGCACTGAGCCAGCTGACCTGACATCGACTGAAAACCCGCACCGGAAACTACGCCACAAGCTGGAGAGCTTTCACGGCAAACAGGACCCTGCTGCGGTTGGAAACGCGTGGCCTCACCTCGATCACAAGGACCGCTGGATCGCTTCCGCCGCGCGCGTCATTCTTGAACATCAGCCTGCTGACACCTGGGCCGAGAAGGCTCTTTCTGAGAAAGAAGCCGGAAAACGCCTTCCCGCCCTTCTCGCCCTTGCGCGACTTACCGGAGATTGCCCGAGCCATCGGGCCGAATCTGGAAGTGAAGTCAATACAGCGATGCGCGACAGGATTCTCGCGTCACTCCTCGAGGTTGATTTCGCGAAGCTGAACAAACGCCAGAAGCTGACTCATCTCCGCGCTCTTCAAGTGACCCTGCACCGTTTCGGAAACCCTGACCAGGCCACCATCGACAAGATCATCGCGCAGCTTGACCCCTCCTATCCTGCAGGAGGCCTCGAGCTGAACTGGATGCTTACCGAGACGCTCGCCTTCCTTCAGGCTCCCAACGCGGCGGCCAAGGGTATGGCCCTCATTGCCAATGCAGAGAGCCAAGAGCCACAGATGGAATACGCCCGCAGCATTCGCCACCTCAAAGCAGGCTGGACTCCCGAACTGCGCGAGCAGCAGCTGAACTGGTTTCTCAAAGCCGCCAACTATCGTGGCGGAGCCAGCTTCACGAAGTTTATCGAGTTCATCAAAACCGACAGCCTTGCCACCTTCACTGATACCGAGAAACAGACTCACGCCGAGCTCATCGCGAAAAAGCCAGAAGTGAAATCCGCTATCGAAAACGTGGGAGCTATCTTCGCGGGACGCACCCCGACGATGTGGACACTCGACGAGCTCAGCAAAGCATCCGAGACCGGAATGAAAAACCGGGACTTTGAAAACGGTCGCAAGATGTTCTCTGCCGCAGCCTGCTTTGCCTGTCACCGCTTCGGAAACGCTGGAGGCATGACTGGCCCTGACCTCACCGGTGCCGGCGGACGCTACAGCCCTCACGATCTGCTCGACCAGATCATCAATCCGAGTAAAGAGATCAACGAGCAGTTCGCGCCCATCGTCGTCACCAAGAACGACGGGAGCGTAGTCTCGGGAGTTGTCGTGAACCTCAACGGAGACAACGTCACCATCAACACCGACCTTTCCGACCCCAACCAGCGCGAGAACATTGACCGCAAGGCCGTGGAGAGCATCGAGGTATCGAAAGTATCACCCATGCCCCCCATGCTTCTGAACATGCTGACCAAGGAAGAAGTTCTAGACCTCCTGGCCTACACCCTGAGCGGCGGCAATGCCGAGAATGCGATGTTCAAGTAAACGCTTTTCCCAAAGCCGACAGGGTTAGGTCGATGACCTGACCCTGTTCCATGCTCAAACTCCCCCTGTTGAGCAGAGTCAATTCACAACATTTCGAAGTGGCTCTCCTCGGATCGCACGCAGGGCTTCCTGAGCGCCTTTTGTCCGAAATTCGTCACAGCCTTCCTCGCAATAAAAAGCGGTGTGCGGATTCAGAATCAATCGATCGTGGGCGGGATGCTCCGCGTCTCTCCATGCCGCCAGCACTGCTGAATCCTGAGGCGGTGGTTCTTTTTCCAACACGTCAATCCCTGCTCCGGTGAGGTGTCCTTCTCCCAATGCGTTCACCACCGCTTCCGTGTCAACAATCCCCCCACGAGCGGTATTCACGAGAAAGGAACCCTTTTGCATCGTGCCGATTTCGTCAGCCCCAACCATGCTTCGCGTTTCGTCGGTGAGCGGACAATGAACGCTGACGACGAAACTCTCCTGCAACAACTCGGCGAGTGAATCGACCCGTCGAATTCCGAGCGCCTTTTCAACGCCATCAGGCAAATACGGATCGTAAAATAAAACATGGAATCCAAAAGCCTTCGCACGCAGTGCCGTCGCTGAACCAATACGTCCACATCCGATAATCCCAAAGGTCTGCCCTCGCAGTCTCGAAATCGGAGCGGCTTGATCCACATTCCACTCCCCCACTCCGCGCCTCAATCGACTGTTCAGAAAGTGCGATCCCCGAGCTAACGAGATAGCCATTCCCATCGCGGAATCAGCGACTTCTTCGGTTCCGTAATCGGGAACATTGCAAACGGGGATCCCTCTACTCCGCGCGGCCTCGCAATCGATTCCGTCATAACCGACACCGGGCCGCACGATGGCTTTACAATTTTCGAGACGATCAATCGAGGTCTTGGTGAAGCGGAAGTAGTGATACACCATCACGACCTTGGCATCTTCGATCTTTCCGATGAGCTCGTCTTCGCTCATCGCATCGAGCGCCACAATTTCGGCACTCCCATCGAGAACTCTCCGCTCGTGGTCGAGTGGCTCGGTTATCAGGTCTGTGATAACGACCTTGGGCAGGGAACTTGAATCGCTCATTTCGACTTCTTCGCTTTTTTTGTGCGCGTTCTTACCTCGGTCGCGCGCTTCGAATTATACTGCGGGTTTGAAGTCAGCATCTGAGCACCGACCTCTTCTCTCCACTTCTTGATTCGCATGTGCAGTTTAGCGACTTTGTCAGGTTCTTCCTTAGAAAGATCTTTGGATTCTCCAATATCACTTTTCAGATCGTAAAGCTCAAGGTCGCCCGTTTCATGAAACTCGATCAGTCGATAGCTTCCAGAGCGTATTGCAGAATACGGGCTGTCACCTCCTGCGTGATAGTGCGGAAAATGCCAGAACAGATCGCGATTCAGTGACGCATCTCCGTTTTCAAGCAGAGGCAACAGGCTTTGCCCATCGACTCCTGCCTCTTTCACGTTCACTCCGGCTGCCTCCAGGAATGTCGGCCAATAGTCAATTGTCATAACTGGTTCATCCGATTCCGTGCCGGCCGGCGTCACGCCAGGCCAGCGAACAATGGTAGGAACCCGGACGCCTCCTTCATAGGCTGAACCCTTTCCTCTTCGCAGCGGAAGGTTTTCCGTAAATTCATCATGCTTGCCATAGCGCTGGGTGAGCCCACCGTTGTCGGAAGTAAACACGACCACGGTTTCTTCTGCCACCCCATTTCTTTCCAACGCGTCAAGAACTTCCCCAACCGCAAGATCCATGCTCTTCACCATGGCTGCATAGATGGGATTTTTGTGGGTCGCGTCGGGAACTACTTTCTTTGAAAATGACTCCACCAGATCCTGCCTACCCTGAATCGGCGTGTGAGGGACGTGAAAAGCAAAATAGAGAAAGAACGGCTGATCGGAATCTTTCGAAATCTCACGAACAGCGACATCAGCGAGGTAGTCCGTCAGATATCCCTCTCCCTCGTCGTTCTTGAGAAAATACCCTTTCGTCCCCGGAGGTTTATCCTGGCTGAAATCAAAACCATGCTGGGTTGGATCGGCAGGCTCATTTGGGAAATTGAGATGCCACTTCCCGACATGAATGGTCCGATAACCTGCTTCCCGAAGTTTCTCGGGCAAAGTCTCGTGTCGTTTCTCAAGCCCTTTGGTCCAGTCTGGAACATTCAGCTTCGCAAAAGGACGTTCCTGGCCGGGGATGAAGCTGGTGAGGTGCAGCCGCGCTGGATATTTTCCCGTCATAATCGACGCCCGGGTCGGTGAACAAACCGTGCAGGCCGCGTAGGCATTGGTGAATCGCATTCCCTCTCTCGCCAGTTGATCGAGGTTCGGCGTTTCGTAGAAGTCACTGCCAAATGATCGAAGACCCGTCCAACCAAGGTCGTCTGCTAGGAAGAGAACGAGATTGGGTTTCGTTTGATCAGAACCAGGGCTTGGGAAAACAATTCCGAAAACCACCACCAGTCCGAAATAGAGAATTTTCTGCATTGCGGCAATGCTGTCGGAAAAAACAGAAGCTTGCAAGAGTGAGCCTGCAAACTTTGAAAGGTTCTTCGCTAAGCCCCGCTTCCAACGAGCATATAAGACCACTTGCCCCTTGTTTACTAGTCTCCCTCATTCCTGGGCGGATGTTATTCCCACCATCGGCACCCTCAACCAAGCCCCAAAAGTCCTCACCAGGGAAACCGAAAGCAGCCTGCCAACGGTTGCAGCGGACGCAACATCCTAATCGAGTTCTCCCAAAAAAACGACGGCTTCTCACGAAGTCGTCGCGGTGAAGCGAATCGCAAATGAAGCCACCGGCTTCCCATCATACCTTGCCGGACGATCGATCAGATATTTTCTGGTGGGCCAAAGATTCGAAAGGCAACGATCGCTGGGGCTAGCGGAAGGAGTTTCTCAAATTGGTGAAAGAAGCGGGCATTTGATTGCTACTCTTTCGCGGTTCGCTCCTTCATGAAATCGAGAAGGAGCGGAAAGGCTGGCTCCGGCATACCTCCGTGATCAAAACCTTCCAGCTCAGCTAATGTTGTGTCAGGGTGCTTTACTTCCTGCATCATTCTCCAGAAATAAGCCGTCTCTTCGTAGCGTCCGTAGATCTCCTCGTCCCGATCTCCGGTAATCAGGAGAAATGGCGGAGCATCCTTTCTGACATGATACAAAGGAGCCATCTCATCGACGACGGCCTGTAGTCCACTGATACCCCTTTCCTTTCGGATCGTGAAGTGGGTGATCGAGTGCCCGCTGAAGGGAATGGCACCCGCGAGATCATTGGTCGAAAACCCATGTGCTTTCAAATACTGCGGATCCAGTGCCACCATACTCGCGAGATATCCTCCCGCGGAATGCCCGCTCACGAATACGCGGTCAGCAGAGCCTCCAAACTTTTCGATATTCCGAAGCGCCCAGGACACTGCCGCAGCGGCATCTTCAATGTAAACAGGAGCCTTCACATTCGGACTGAGCCGATAATTCGCGGAGACAACAATAACTCCCTGATTCCGAAGCGGAACAGGAACATAGCGGTGTCCTCCTGTGATTCCCCCACCATGAAACCAAACCACGGTCGCATGATCTTCGCCGCGAGCCGGGGCATACACATCGAGACGACAGCGAGTTCTCTCGTATTCGGATAAGGAATCTCCCTCTCGATAAGGAATGTCGCGAGACAGCTGGTAGCGGGATGCTGAGCTTGCCTTATCCGTTTGAAATCGGTCAGAGCGATCTTTCGAATTCACATCCAGTGCCTCAAGCATCGCTGCTGCTTTTTCACATTCCCCAGCAAAAAGTGCATTGGAAGTGGCCGCGACATCGAAGCCTCGCCGCCTCAGGTGAAGAAGACGCTCCGGTAACCTGAGATCAACAGGAGAATACTCGCTTCCGAATCGCCGCTGCAATTCCTCCAGATGCTTGTAGCCGTTTTTCCAACTGGGCTCAATCACGGTGCCTTCCCCGTAATCATTCCACGTCGCGATCTGGATCATCGGAGTTTTCAGCTCCAATGCGAGGTCCAGGGATTCGGAAAATGTTTTCCCGCTCCGGGGATCAATTCTCCCGTAGCTGTCATGCAGCCCCGCCTGCTGGTAGATGTCCTGAAAGCCAGGAAAAGCGACGGGCAGATGAAAATCCGTTTCGGCTTCCGCGTAACCCGATAGTGCTTTTTTCCATTCCTCCATTGAGACGCTTTTCCCTCCGTCAACTGGAGGCCAGGCAAAGGATCCGTTCACTTCACTATTCTCCCGCAAATGAGGCAGGACAGAAACAATCGGATTCGTTGAAAGCCCCGAAAATACCTGCTTCATCTCCGCCCCCGCCAGGTAGCGCGGACCGAAGACCAACAGGATGGGTTGCCCCGCGTGTTTTGCGTAACTGTCGCGAGTAAACCAGTTTTTCTCGACCCACTGCAAATGCTCCTGACCCGCCGCCACGGCAACTGATCGATCCAATTCCCGCCGCTTGGCAATTTCTCCGAGAACCTGATCTTCGTAACAGATCGCGAACTTCATCCCCGCCTTTTCGAGAACCGAAATCAGCGCCTCGGTGTTGCGGTGAATAATCGCGTAGTCATTTACATCGTCGGTTCCATACCAATCGATGATGACCCCATCAATCCCCGCCAGTTTCATTTGCAAAACTTGGCACTCAAGCGGTTCACTGCTGTCGTAGGGGCCTATCAGCGGATAATCATGAGAAGCAATACGGCGTCTTCCATCCCAGCGTATCTGCTCCGGATCATAGTGGTCCATCGTCCAATGCCATCCCCAGTTCCCGGACTCTGCATCGGCGGAATACCATGGCATGAAGTGAACGAATACTTCCGGCTCGCTATCCTCATTGGCAGGACAGACGAGGACAAAAACAAAGAACGAAGCGAGGACAAAAATCCAACGAGGGACAAAATGCATAGGCCAGAACTTTGCCCGAAATTTTCCTCTGTCAAAAGCGCACTCCGTGCCTATTTTTCTCAACATGAGCAATTCCACCAACGACGCCAAAGATGGTTCTTCCGGTCAGAATCCTGAATCCGATGATTCCATGGTCTACGGCATGCTCGGAGATGACTCGGAAACAACTGCTGAAAAGCTCGAAAAATATACAGGGGTGGTCGAGTGGGAAATTCTTGAGCCACACTACAAAAGCGAAGCCCTGCTTTGGGTCGATCCATCTCTCGACCTCACCGCCGTCGGCGAAGCTATCGCCAACGATGAAGCAGTGAAAGTGAAGGGCTGGAAGGAGAGTGGCGACCTCGTCACTCCCTCTGCACCCCACGCGTTTCACTGGGAGGAAAGCGAGGCCCGCTTTCGAGCTCTTGTTGTTTCCCCTTTCGTCCTGATTCAACCGGCAGAAGAGAAACCAGACGAGTAATTACTTTTCCACAGGCTGACCGGAATCGGCCCAATCGAGAAAGCCGGTGTTGAGGTGAATGACGCTTTCAAACTTCAGCTCTTCAAAAACTGGCATTGCATTGCCACTGCGACCGCCGCTCTGACAGTGCATCAGGTAGGTGACCCCGCGGTCGAGTTCAGAAAGTTTGGCTTTAAAATCACCTGCGGTAAAATCGATGTTTTTCGCTCCCTTGATATGGCCCACCACAAACTCTTCCGGAGTCCGCACGTCGATAACCACGATCTCCGGGGCCTCCTTCATCATCGCTGCCGCCGCCACCGCATCGACTTCAACGGATGGATAGACCTCGGGTATTTCTGCCTGCGGTTTCTCGACTGTAGCCGTGTCAGGATTTCCACAAGCAGCGAGTAAGGCAGCAAAAAGAATGGCGATGAATGGAAGAGGTTTCATACGAGACTATAGCTACGAACGCGGTCGCCTTCACCGGAATCGTTGAATTATTCGTAATGGATCTGCAACCCGATATCGGCGTAAGCCACCTTCATCGCCTGATCCAACTCTGCCAGTTCACGCCCCTGCAACAGGCCCGGCAGAGAAGCGTGCTTGACCATTGCAGCGAGATCAATAACTCCACCAAATCTGGCCGCTTCGATTTCCGGAGGCACATCCAGTTTTTCGGGGGCCGGTGGCTCCTCCGGCACCTCGCCGACCTTGATGCGATCTTTTTCAGGAACGCCTGCTTCTCCCTGTTCATTGTATTTCGTAACCCGATCGTTATAAGCGGCAACTTCAACTCGGTATTTCGTCAGAGCGGCGTTGAAGCGATCAACCCCTGCGTTATAGACCTCCACCTCTTTCTGAAAAGTCTTCAGCAGATCCCGCACTTTCTCGGTGTCGTCCATCGAGGAATCAACCATCCGAAGGTAAGCACCCACAGGCGCTCCCGCGTTCCTCTGGTCGTAGAGATGCATGAAAAAATATACTGTGAGCATCGCGTCCCGATATTCCTTCACGCTTCCAGTCCATCCATCCGGACCGGCTTGACGACCTGCCGAGCTGGCAGGCAGAGATTTGGTTTCTCCGTTAGGATCTTCAACCGGCTTCGGATTCTTTCTTTGCGGCGGGGACAGGTATTTTTCAAAATACGAAGAAGGTGGAATCACCGAAGTCACCTGCCCTTTCGCACCATAGTCTTTCTCGAGTCGATGGAGCAAACCGCTCTCTGCCTTGGAAAAATCGAAACGCCCATTCTGATACGGCACCGCAGAAATGTATTCGGCCATCCCCTCCGAAAACCAAGTCGGAATGACCGGCAACCACTCGTGCATGATCTGGTGAACGATTTCATGAATGAGTGTTGTCGTATCGCTCGATTTACGAAGAGAAAGTCGATCTCCACGACGAACGGCACCTAGCGAGGAATAGGGCACGAGCAGTTGCTTTTCTTTCGTGAGATACAAGCCCACGACTTTCTGCCCAGGCAACGACTGCATTTTCGAATTGGCAATTTGATCAAAGACCGAATCATTCATAAATCGGCCCCGAAAATGGGCCTGTCCCTCCGCAGGAGAAAATTTAAGTCCCAGCGGCAGACCATTCAGTGCGTAGTAGGTCCCTTCGTAGACTCGAGCCGCTTCCGCAATGAATCCACGCAAGACATCCTGATCCGTTTCAAATTGGAAATGCGGTGTCGTAAAAACGCGCGGCCCACCGCTGACATCGAGTTCGCGCGGAGCCTGAGTCGCTCCTGGCATCGCCTCTATCTCGAAAGCCTTACCCGCCTTAAGCTTTGCCGCGATCAGTTTTTGATCGGCTTCGACGAGACGAGTCAAAGGCACCTTCGCCTCACGGCCACCCTTCATTTTAAAAATGGCGTTCGTCGAATCCGCGTGGATCAGACAGGCGCTCAACTTCTTCCCATCTGTGCTCGTCCATGTCCGGAACTGCTCGCCGAAGGCGGGCTGCGAGAGCAGGCCAAGGAGAGAAAGGATGGATGCCTGAAGAAAGAACTTCATGGCCAATAAGATCAGAGAATTTCGAACCTCAGTCGAGGATAATTCGCTCACGCAATTTGCGATTGAGTGCAAATCGCCTGTTCTTCGGCGGAGAGCCCTAAATGTGAAACTGCGTTCGTTGCAGCCTCATAACTCTCGTTCCCTTGATCTTTGACCGACCAAGTCAACCTTTAGGAAGTAAGCCTTCCTTGAGGGCCTTGGCGACAGCGCCGGTCATCGTATTGACGTGAAGCTTGGAATAGATTCCCCGGATGTGCTTGTCGACGGTGTGAAAACTGAGGTCCAGTTGGTCTGCAATCTCCTTCTTGGTGAGACCTTCCACCATTTGTTCCAGCACCTCCTTTTCGCGATCCGTCAGACCATAGTCGCGACTCTGCGGAGCTAGATCGCTGAACATGTCGAGAACCCGACGGGCTATGAGCGCATTAATGGGAGCTCCCCCGCCAAGAATTTCGCGAATCGCATCTGGAATCTCCCCCATGCTGGAAGTCTTAAGCAAGTAGCCGGAAGCCCCTGCGCAGATTGCGTTGAAAACCTTTTCGTTGTCGTCGAAGACGGAGAAAACAAGAATCTCGATCTCAGGAAGAGCCGTCTTGATCCGGCGAATGCCTTCGATTCCGCTCATCCCGGGAAGTCCGATGTCAAAAAGCATCACATCGGGACGCTCTCCTGCAACCAGGGCTTCGATCGCCTCCTCGCAACGTTCAAATTTGTGGACACATTTCATGTCCTTTTGCCGATCAAGAACCCGCGCAACGGTTGTTGCAAGAGTCGTGTTGTCCTCAACGACCCAGACGCGGCTGGGTGTTTTGGGTTTATTGTCTTCGGATTCGGAATCTTTTTCGTCACTCATGTTCCTTGCAGTAGTTCTTTAACTTGGCGTGGCAAACGGGTTTTGCATCCGAAATTTCGTGCCGTTTTCAGGTAGGACGGATTCACGGCATCGGTACGGATAGGTGAATTCTCGTCCCCTCCGTGAGAGCACTGCGCACTTTGAGGTTCGCACCAATCGCCTGTGCCCTCATTCTCAGGTTACGCAGCCCGTTCCCTTCCCGGAACTCATGATCGAGATTATTGAAACCAATTCCGTCATCTTCGATCGTTACCTCGAGGCGACTCCGTCGACAAT
>Ga0255781_10000537_pt1 | contig 30264 bp, 37 predicted proteins | sample 101ome_21_FD_179979 | JGI IMG/M metagenome (GOLD analysis project Ga0255781, IMG submission 179979) | Coastal salt marsh microbial communities from the Groves Creek Marsh, Skidaway Island, Georgia - 101413BT metaG (version 2) | ecosystem: Environmental > Aquatic > Marine > Intertidal zone >... | reverse complement strand
TGCAGCTCTTCCATACCATAAGCAGAAATAACGCCCATGATTTGTGCTGCGGCTTGCTCTCCAGTACCGCCAGATAGTGCTACAGCCGCTGTGCGTTGGAACGCAGCGGTCATATAGGTAAGTTCACGATCTCCAATGTTAGGGTTGTCCCCAACGTATTTCTTAACAAGATCGGTGGTAATCAAACCACGTGTGACAGCGTTGGCTATAAGCTCGCCATTTACCTCGCCGCCCGTTAATTCAGCGGCAAGTGAAGCACTAATAACGTTTTTAACGACGTTTGGAAGTGCTCGTGTAGTCGTCTGCCCTGTATCAGGGTCAGTAACCTCAATTTCAAAGCCTATTTGTTCAGCAATCTGCCCCATACCTGCGGAAACCGCAGCGGTAATACCACCTCGGGCAAACGCTTCTAGCGGGTCTTCTCCATAAATGATGGCAGAGGTAGCGGCAACCGTACCTTGCGTGATAGATGCGACAGCAACCTCTTTCAAACCTGCGCTGAGAGAGTCGCCGATAACATCATCAACAAATGGGGCGGTGTGCTGAGCAATTTCACCACCAATCGCTTGCGAAACGTAGGATACAGCAACGCTTTCAAGCACGTCACCAAGGTCTCCACCGTTAGCAGCTACGGAAGCTCCGTCGATTAGCGGTATAGCCCATGCGTTACCCGTCGCCACGGCTACAACTTTTGCTATTGTTTCGAGGGGATTGTCTAATAAAGCCTCTACCGTGTCGCCAACGAATGAAACGACAGGCTCAACGATTTCATCGAAGACAAACTCAACAACGTCCTCAATGGCACCAGCGACCCAATCAATTACATCTGTAATGGCGTCAACGATAAAACTCAATCTACAACCCTCGCATCAATGGCTCTTTGCCTAGCTTCATAAACACGACATATTTGTCGGTGTTCCGATACTTACCAATCGCAATCTCAGTATCCTGCTGGTCTGCACGGCGCTTAAACAGCTTGAAGCCATTTAGAAATACAGGCCCATAGAACTCTGTGGTATAGTGCGTGATGCCCATTTTTTGTAGGTACGTAAAGTATTTGAACCCGTTGACAATGAAGTTCCTACCTGTATCTACGTTGAACGCTCGCCCTACCATCTTTTTTCTGTTTTTCTTGCCCTTACCCATGTGACCAACAAAAACAGTATTACCGATCTGCACGAGATCAGTACGTGGCAAAGTGAACTCTGCGGCAACTGCACCCAACACAACTTCTTTTGGATACTTTAGGTCTGGCATGTTGTATGCGGACATAGCAACAATTTCAGGCCCTTTTAACAATTTCTCCTTACTGTTGACGATTTCCATCTTACACCTCCCGTGAAAACAACGCAGCCGAGTAAATGTTACCCATGCCAGCGGCAAGGCTGAGCATTAGGCCCTCGGGAATGGGGGCGTCAGAAGACAAGAACACAGAATCATCCTGCGTTCGGTTTAGGATTTTGGGCACAAAGCCCTCTTGTAAGTCGCGTAGCAACAAACCAGTCTCCAATAGTCCGCTAGCACCCATTGTATGCCCAATACGGGGTTTGTAGGACGTTGCCACAAACTCGTTTAGGGAACGTAGAAGTGCCGATTTTTCCGCAGCATTGTTGACTGGCGTGCCAGTTCCATGCGTTTTAACTAACCTTACATCATTTTCATGTGCTTTGGCTACAAATAATGCGCCTTCGATAGCTTTACTAAAGCCCGACCCATCGTCTCGTTGCCCCAAAGGGTTTGTATTGTCCTCTGCGGAACTATACGCGCCAACGAATTTAGCCATTGGATCAGCCATACCAGCATGTTCTTTTTCAAATATAGCGACCACAGCACCCTGCCCAATGTGGAACCCTTGGTTGTGGTCATCGAACGCAGAAGGCTGGCGCTCTCCTTCGTCTTTGTATTGCAGACTTGCGCCTGCTTCGCCAAAAAACTCAAGTACGAGGTTGTTTACGCTATCCTCGCCGCTAAACACGATAACACGGTCAAAACCGTAGTTATCCATCAGAGTCTGCATATTCATTAGTACATGTAGGCTAGATGCGCAAGCGCTAGCATCTGTTGACACGTGGTCATGTACACCAAACATACTTGCGATACGCCCTGCATAAATGTTGGTAAGCACGATAAACGGTACCTTCACCTTATAATGCAGTTGTGCATCGGGGTTTTTGTCGTACCGCCCATTTGTACCCATCCAGCCTTGGTTTCCAGCGGCGAAAATAAACCCAGTCTTTCCTTTGACGGGGTTGTCAGCAACGTAGCTTAGTAAATCTTCGTCGATCAGGCTCTCAATTAGCACGTGAGGAGGGTATTTCAGCCCAGATTTGGCTCTACGAAACGTCTTCGGCAAGATATGAGCGTGTTGAGGGTACGGTATATCATCAATCAACGTAATGTCTGTGGTGCACGCTGTACGGCACTGCGTCATGTAAATCATCCTAGCTCCTTAACGAGTGCTTTAATGGAGTCAAACTCGTCTTCAGGGTCTTGTGTCTTATGTTCTTGGATAAATTCTTGCAGCAGCTTGATGCTTTCCCAAGGCCAAAGGTCGTTAAGCTCTTCTTCCTCGGGTATGCCGTATGCTTCACCAAGCACAAAAAACGTCAGCGTTACATCTAAACTGTCAAGATTAAGCGCATCTTCTGTAATTGGAGTATCTAGGGATTCGGCGGGTCTATAGTCTTTCGTGACTATTTTTTGCGCTGCACCGACAGCGTTAAACAATTCTAAAAAATCAAAAGCCATTTGTCGCTCCTATAGTTAGGGTAGATTAAGTATAGACATCTCCCCACTGGAGGCAACCACACACTATGAGTTGCTAACATATGACACATCAATCGACGCTGACGGAAGACCGGGGTGAGGGGACGACGCAGCTTCTGTATGCAAGTTAAGCTGTGTGTCACCAGTAGACCAATACACTTCGATGTAGTCGTTAGCCGCTAAAACCACGGTAAACCCCCAGTGAATCACGTAATCATCGTTGCCTTTTACATCAAATTTATGACCAGAATACGGGATAGCAGTGCCGTTTTTCTCTTCCCAGATCGTGACATGTGTTTCACTAGAATTATTATGCTCAAGCTGTAGTGTGACATCAAAGTGGTACACACCAGCGTTTGCTACATTTATGCGGCTATTGTTAGATAAAGTAACATTACTACTATAGTTAGTATTATTTAGCGTAACAGCGTACCCTGTGTTTGTAGCCGCCGCAGTTTGATCCTGCGTGCTATAAAAAGACCCCCGTGGCGTGTATAAAAACTTACCACCATCGTCGGTGCTAAACAGCGTATTAAGAGAGTTTACGATACGATTGAAGAACAGACGCAGGACATTGCTGTTCTGATCCATAAACGGGCGTCTGTACTCTTCAGGGGCCAGTGGCAGAGCAGGCGGCTCTGCTCTCTCAATTTCGTTAGCCATTAGCGCCTCCCATCAGGGCGCATATCTACTCTAGGCGATCCAAGTTGCCACTTAACTCCAAGCCCAGTGGACTCCATTTGTATCGACATTTGCCGCCCACGAACGCGAGTGTTTACCTGTCCTGTAAACTGTTCAATCGGCACGGTGGCTGTGCGGGTGACGGTGCCTACGGCGCTACCTCCCTCTGAATATGGGTTGTTGTACCCCGACCCTGAGTTTGCAAGGGGGAGCAGCGTCATGGTCGCAGCGGGGCTAGTCGCCGTAGACCCGTCAAAGGTTACGTCTGGCATAATACGCCAGATAAAGGCAAAACGATCCCCGTCGTCTATATCAAACTGTCCTGACGTAATCGAGGCTGTAATAGCAGCAGGAGTACCTGTTTCGTTGTCATCAGTACCTTGCTCGTGGTTAACGAGGTTGTAGCTGTATGTTGCAGCCAGTGGGTAATCACGTAGACCTGAGTCCAGCCATGCTGTGCGGGCCATATTTCCGTAATACCACGTCTGTTCTAGGTAGTTAAACACCACGTACTTATCGACTGTTTCGCTACCTGCGGAGCAGTAAAACCACCAAACTTCGTGGAATGCTTCATTTGTGCCTGCAAATACTTGGTCATACTGCAATTCGTTAAAATCGTTAAACACGTAACGGCGAACATCGCAGGGGAGAGGCTGACTACGCCCATCATACATATAGAACTTATCTTTACCCATCCAGAACGCAATACCGCTAGCAAACGCAACGGAGTTCATAGATGCGATGGATATGTTATCGCCGACCAACTGGGCACCCCATACGGCGGGTGCGCCCTGATACTGCAATGAATACAGCGAAGAGTTGGTCCAAACGAGGACCTCTTGACGTGCTTGTTTAGCCGCGACTATCTCAGTTCCCCGTGACAGTCTCAAGGACCCCGCTTGGTTCGTAGATGCTGGTGTCCAATTTGCAGGGTCTTCCTGATCGGACCAGCGGATAAGCATTGGGTCTACCGTAGCAGTACCCACATCGTTCGTACCCATACAGAATACAAACCGATTGATGTCAGAAACGATTATGACGTTTTGTTGAGTTGGTACGTCAGAAGCACCTGCTAACGTGTTTAGGTACACACCTCGTGTGTTTACGCCGTTTGTAGCGTCCCAATAGAAAATATCACCCCCGCGAGGACCAAATATAAGGTCTTCACCGAAGTTAGACTGGCTCCAAAGACGTATGGATTCAGTGGAAATACCACCTGTACCCCATACACCTGCACCCCACGTGCCGCCACCCCAACCAGAGAGTGGGACTTCGTACGGCTCACCAGTACGTATTTGGTAAGCTCCGACAACGGATGATCCACCGTTACCTGTGTCCGAAGAGTTAGCTGTTGCAGTCGCTGTAATAGTGTATGTGTTATCACTAGGAACGGTGACGATCTGATACTCTTGATTGAGCACGTCAGCAGTAATGTTACCGCCAAGTGTTACCGCACCACTGAAGGTAACAAAATCATTCTCTCGTGCACCATGTCCTGCGTCGGTAACAGTTATTGTTGCAGAGCCATTTGTAGCAGCAAATGTCACATCGCCAGCAGCGGTGGTAGACCGTATAGGCGTAATATCGTTGTACCCACCACCCTGTTCTAGGTAAAACTTGAGGTGAGTACCCACACCAATAAGGTTGATACTGCCCAGTGTTACCCAGTTCCAAAGAGAGCGGCACGTACCAAGGAATGCCGTACCTGATATACGTTGCCACCCGCCAATCTTTTCGGGGAACCCTTGTCTGAAGCGTACTTTATCGCACTCGTACCAACCAGCTTCGTTGGAATAACGTGTTATTTCTCTGTTGATACCGGGCTGAAATACTAACTTCTTTAGGGCCATAGCTCACCTACATACTTTCGCCAAAGATAGAGGGTAACGTAGTAACTTCGATAGCTACATGCTGTTTTAGGTTTAGCGGCGCACCGCAGTCAGAACATGTATCTGCTTCAAGCTCGGCCTCATCAAGGTCGTAGCCACAATTCGCGCAGACAACGTGCACTGTGTGCTTTGGCTCTACACCATCCTCAGTCTCTCTAGCTTCTACTGTGGTCTTCATATTATACCGCCAACTCGAAATGTGGCCCATCAATAAATGGACGCTTACCTTGGCTACGGCGTAAATCCACGTACGCATTCATAGCTTCTTCCATTGTACCGTCCCACTCACGGATGTCTGGGATATGCCATGCGGCACCCCAACGGATACCGACTCCAGCGGCTTCAGCACCCTCTTTCATAGCGTCAGCAAGGTCGTCGTACAAATTCAACTCCCATGATCCTCTCGGCCCAATATACGCCATAAGGTCTACAGCGTGACCGTCAATATGCTTCGATTTCATGGTTTTACTTGCGCCTTTAGCGACAAGTTCTCGCTGTTCTTCGATGGTTCTGAGGCCACAAATCACACCAAAATCGACTTTTGTGACGGCAATAGCATAGTCAACGACTGCGATTAGCCCGACATCTACGCCTTCGAGCCTATCTCGGCTACGTTGTGATAACTTAAAACTCATTTTGCTACGCCTTTCGTCTTCTCGAATGATCTGAGACCGCCCAGACCTAACATACCCATTAGAACGGGCATCATCACGCCCATGTCGGCTTGCGGAATGGTTACACCAAATCCTGCTGCGATGGGGGATATTAAGAAATTTACGGCTAAACCAAGAACGCACACATGCCCACATAAGGGTCTCCATGAAGATTGGAAAAAGTTACCCTTTGCGTCTGCGGTATTCAGCGCAATTTGCGCAAGGGCTATCTCCTGCCCGTGCTTCTCTGCCATTGTCCCAATTTCATGGGCCAACTTAGCTTTTTGATCTTTATCCTCGATAAATTTATCGAGCAAACCCGTAACAGGGCCAATTAAATTCTGTAGCATTATAACCTCCACACAATACTACCTACCTCACCTTAGTAGATTATTGCACGATTTGCAAAGATTACTTACATGTTGACGTCTTAACCAGCTAGCCATTTAACCCACATCATAAGCATAATAAAGCCGCCTACAAACAAAGCTGTAGCTAAAAACCAGCCAAAATATTCCCAATTTTTAGCAGACTGTCTGCGCCTTGCTAATTCGTCTTCTCTTCGTTGTCTCCGTGCTTGTGCCAAAAATCGTTGCCAGTCGTCCCACATCCCGGGCCGACCATACAATTTCATCATGGACTCAAGTTCTTTTTCGGTTTGCTTGATCTTCTCAAGCGCCATAAACTCTTCAAAATCGTTCTCAGTTTTACCGCCGAGAATAGATAACACGCTTTTCTTTTTCTTTTCGCCACGACGTTGCAAGTCCTCCTTCGCACCCACCATCTTCCCGATAGCGCCTGCGGCATCAGACAAATCTCGCCCGTTGGCGATAAATTGTTTTACAACAGAGAATCCCGCATTAAACGCGGCTAATTCTGCGAGCATGTTCCCACCTGTGTTAGCTTAGAAATGTCGCAGCGCCAGTGCGCGGAATTGGGTTCTAACCCATCTTTGTAAGAATAGCCACTAACATAGCAATAATGGTACCAGCCGCACCGATCAAGATGGTTTCCAAGCGCTTGATTCGAGTGAACACTTCCTTGAACTGGATATGCACCTCGGTCTCCAATCTTGTTACGCGTGGTTCAATCTCATCTATGCGACGGTGCGCATCGTTTACAGTACGGCTCATCTGCTACCCCTCTTACCACGGCGTACCGTCAGAGGTGGTGGCGTTTCTTTGAATCTGGGCGTCCACTTTCTCTACCAGACGGGTTTGCACTTCTTCTTTGGTTTCCCCGTCAAGGCCATCGGCCCATACCCAACCTAGTACATCGTTTTCGGTCAGGTTGTCGTAGGGGATGAAACCCGGCGCAGACGGATCGGGAGTGCAAGAATACTTACCCCCTGCGGTAGCGGTTTCAGGACCACTGTCATTTTGGGCGGTGCAGGACCAATACACCAAAAACACGCCACCGTCAGAGTCGTTGTGACGCATGTTATTTACGGTCCAATTCGTTGCTACGGGCATTATGCGGCATCCTTCACGTCTTGGGGTGTGTTATCGACGACCTCTTGCGCGGCTGCGCGTTCGGCTTCGTCTTCGGTAATTAGAGGGTTTTGAATTTCACGAGGCACAAATTGGTCTGTAGCTTCATCCCACACATCAACTTCAACCGGCGTAGGAGCAGGCGCAATGTATTTTTGCACCACAACCACAACCATCACAGGTTCTACATACCCTGTTTCTTCGTTAACTTGAGTGGCCCCTGTGGGGTCAGGAAGCTCCGTAACAATTTCGGGTTGTCCGTCAGCAACAATGTACTGATCCAATCTCGCTACCGCTTTACGGTAAGCAACAAGCTGCTCGTTGAACAGTTTAGCGTCCGCATCGGTTTGAACCTGTGCGGGAATATCACCGTCAAAGCAAGCTGCACCTTCTGCAATGACTGCGTCTAGGACAGTTTGGTAATCTGAGTTTGCAGGGTCTAGGGGCGTGAACTTTTCTGTAGAAGAGCAGTACAAACTAGTTTCGCCCATATCCGATGTAATAAGTGAATAACTCATAATTCTGCGTCTCCTGCTATGCTGGCACCGTGTGCATACACCATTTGATTAGCAGAAATACTAACAGCGGAATTTACTTGGCATCCGTCTTTGCTTATCCCTGCGTAGGATAAATCGCCGCTATACCCTGCGCTTGTATTCCATGTACCAACAGTAGACATTGTTGGAGCGGCTCTCATATAAACTGGATGATTCCACCAAGCCAGACCAGAGCCTGTATTATTATTATAACGACCGAGATTTAAGTATCGGATTATGTCTGTCTCGTAATAATAACGCTGACACAACGCCAGTTCTTCACCATAAGAACGATACTCGAAGGGGGTGGCGACTTTGCCTAGTTCTAGTTGGACACCTGTGAACTCAATGTAGTCATTTGCAGACACAGAGACAGCACCAGCAGAGCTAGTTGCTATTCTTGGTGAAAGTGTTAATCCTGTTGCAGATGCACTAAGCGTAATAGTTCCTGTGATGAACTCCCAATTTCCACTACCACTGTGAGCATCACCTACTGCGTTCCATGCTGAATTATCTGAAACTAAAAACCTTGCATTTGGGTTTGTGGACTTCATCCAACCACTAACTGTTAATTCCTTGCCGACAAAGAACTGATAGTCCTCGATTATTTGTGAAGCCCCCAAGGCTATTGTACCGCCAGACGAACTAAGAATTTTAATACTTTTACTTCCCGCCAGTGAAGATGGTTGACTTGAAGTTACTTGCTGTATTGTATTTGTTCCGCCAGATGCATAAGCTTTCCATCTATCAATATAATAATTATTTACGGTCATTGACGTTGCTGAAGTATAGTCACCTCTTTGGCTTACCTGTGCCAAACCATTGATGATAAAGTTTCGACGACCAACCCCAATCAACGCCTGTTGTTCCTGTGGTGTCTCAGCACGAAGCATTGCCTCACCAGCTATGCCTGTGGGCTTGTCAACCTTTGTAAGCGTGTTACGGAGGTCGATACTCGGTTTATTTACATTTACAGTCATCGTTTCCTCCTTACTCGTCGATTACCAGACCGTTGTAGGCGCTAATTTCGTCGCTTACAGCATCGGTCGTGTTATCGACTCTAATTAGACCTTGGAAGACAGAGCGTCCGGCAGACGTGCCGACGTGTAGCTCGTCTTTTACATTGTCATAAGCCACGGCTGCTATAGTGCTGCTAGTCCCGTACACAGTGCCTTGGGCATTTTCAAAAAACAATTTTATTTCGTCCTCGTAAATTTTGCGGATTTGAGCTTCGGACGCAGCCATTGCGCTCATGCGCAATAGTGCCATTTCTTTGTTTTGGCCTCCGTTGTCTCCGTTGTAGTTAGTCCCAACAAACGTACCGTCTCCACTAGAATTTGTTATTGTCCCGGAATTTGTGCCGCTGCCGACCTCTTTCCCATCAAGGTAAAGCGTTACAAAGCCATTTCGGCGGACTGCTGCAACACACACCCAAACATTGTCTTTAGCAACACTACTTGCGGTAGTGCTGGTTCCACCTATGCGAAGGTTTAGATGGCTAGTATTCCAGTAAAACTCCATGCGGCCTGCGCTTGAACCAATTTCAGCTCTATCAATAATGTCCGAATAGGTATCGGTATAGGCACTTTGCTTCATCCAACAAACTATGGTGAAGTCATTCGTACCCCAATCTAAATGACTTTGATATGGTTGCAAAAGATAATTGTTACTTCCAAAACCACTAAACGACACAATATCCGCGCCCGTGTTTACAACTGTGCGGTTAATCGTGCCATACACTCTAAATGGGTCTTCCCAGCAGCTACGATCTGGTTGAGCCACATACACCGACACATTGTCAAAAGTTACAGTGCCCGAAGCAGTGTTAAATATTTCGATTTTAACCTGAGTAGAAGTGCTGGTGGCTACATGCTCGGCAAAGTAAGTTACGCCAGTAGTATTTTGGATGCCGCTACCGCTAGTACCGCCTAAAACCCCTTGGATATATGCGCCACCCGTTGTGGCAATAAAGTCAAAACTTAAAAGATAAGTCTCGCCAACTACCGTAGTGATATTTTGAATAAGAGTGGCGCTTGTACCGTTACGGGTAAGCACACATTGCGATGAAACAACCGCGGCACTTGCCCCGGTTCCTCCTACGGTCCAACCCGTTAGATCAGTAGTAAATGTACCGTTAGTGACAAGCTCACCGCCAACCATATCGGCTGTTTTAGTGTCCATCAAGGTTTCAAACAACGCACCACGGTTTGCGTAGCCCGTACCCAACGTATATGCCTTATCGCCGCCAACAACCCAACCTGTATTGTGATCGTGACCAATGGTGCAGATCATACCTGCGCTTGGGTATGAAGGGTTTCGGTTGATAAGCGCGACACCCGGACCGGACCCGGAAGCTGAACCTGCGGCGATGTCATCGTTTTTAGTAAGGCATATACCGCCGTTGATAGCGTCAATCCGTAGTTTCATCGACTGCTGGGTGTAGTCACTGTTGTTTACGCAATGGTACATCTCGTCGTCACCAGTGCCGTTGTAACCAGTGTCCTTTGTAATATTGGCATACGGGGCTTTATGGTTGACGTGAATCCAACGCTGGTTAGAGCTATTGTCCATGGTGTAAGCGTTTAAACCTGTTTCAGACATCGCAACGCAACGACTAATGTCGTAACTGCTATGGAAATAATCTACGCAAGTTTGCCCGTCACCATTTCTGTCAGTGATGAAGCTAACGTCAGTGTCTCCGCCAACCATGATGGTAGGCTGCGGAAGCCCAGTAGCGGTGTTGATTGGGGCATTGTCTAGCACCGCCATACGAACGCTGTTTGGATCATCATCCGTAATCGCATAGTTGGAATTAGTGCGAACATAGGCGTCGGTAGTATTACGCTCGGATATAGGTTTGAGCCAGTCACGATACTCGTTAGCGTTAGAGGAGTACGCCCGTGCGCTATCGTCAATAAATGAGCTGTAGTGCATAAAGCCTGTACCAGCCTTACGTCCGATACACAGAATACCGTTTAACATGTAAACCGACGTGGTAGAGCGGCTGTTAGGTGCCAAAAATGTGTAAGCGCCTTGGTCGTACACCATCCACATTTCAAGCTCAGGGCCATCAGCATCAAAAATAGTTACGGTGTCTTCTTCTCCAACAATAATAGATACCGCAGGAAACTCGCGGCGCGAACCTCGTGTAGAGGTGTTTAGAGCTTCGTTATACCAAGACGTGTTATGCGTTCTGAAACGCCATGCGCCTCCGTCAGAATCTAGGGACGTATCGTAAACAAACAACGTATTGGCGGTAGCACCAATCGTGTCGTTGTACGCCCCCATTTCAAGGTTGTTTTTTACCTTGAATGCTTTTGTATTAGCCATGGTTCACTCTCCCCATTAAGCTAGAAGTTGCGTGGACATGACTTTGAAGGTCATGCTGTTCGATGATGCAGGCGTTGCTCGTAAACGAACATAATCACCTGAGATGTCTACGTTGAACGTAGCCAACACAGTGTCCGTAGCTACCTGACCGTACTCTGTGGATACCGCAGTCGTGCCATCATGTGTTACTAGGATTTCGGTAATATAACGCTCTGTATCAGTCGTATCATCCACACATACTAGGAGCTTCGCTCCTGTGCAGGTGTTTTTGTTAAATGTAAAGACGTTAGTCTCTGTTGTAGATGTGGTATCTGTTGTTTCTGTTGCGAACTGGGAATCGCTTTTTAGCTGTATTTCGCCAGTAGATTTGATGCGTAACTTCTCAGCTTTTGTATTGCTGTGTTCTGTAACAAACGCCATATCACTGGTTGACGCTGCAGTACGAATAGCCGCAATACGAGCAATCGCTTGTCCTGTTCCTGCGAGATCAAATGCTACCTGCGCAAAGGTATCATCCCCACCGTTTTCGTTTCTTACGTTTATTGTAGCGGTATCACCGCGTTGAGCACTGTCGTCTGTAGCGTCGTATACTGTGCTATTGTCTTCTTGGACTTCAAGAATAGATTGAGGCGCATTGTTACCAATACCAATCCGATCCTCCGAAGCATCGACGTAGAACATATTGTCTACGTTGTTAGATTTTACTTGGAAATCCCAAGAGTCTCCGTTGTTGTTAAATATCGCAGGCCCGTTAACTTTTAATCTAAACCCGTCAGCTACGCTGGCGTTTTGCATCAGAAGTTCGTAAATACCACCAGAAGACGAGCCTTCCATAGAGTAGGTACGTGTGCCAGTTCCTTTAAAATTTAGAGTGTACGCAGTGGTAGAGTCATCATTGATCGACAATGTGCCCGGATCAGACGTACTACTACCAAGGATCAACGTGCTACGGACGGATGTAGTGCCGTTGACATCTAATTTATAAGAAGGCGTCGCGTCACCGATACCAATTCGATCTGTACTAGCGTCAGCAAAAAACAACTCTGTATCGGCGTCGCCTTTTATGAGTAAGTCTTGGTTTACCGCACTATCATTGAAAACGACCGAAGTTCCTGCATCGCCTTGGAACCTAATGCTCGTGCCTTCACGGGCTACAAATTCTGCAAAACCGCTAGTGCTTGTTCCACCACGGATATGTAAAAACTCTTCGAGAGTGCCATCATTATCAATATCCGCTTGAAGCGCGATTAAGGCCCGTGTCGAAGCGGTTTGTGTTGTATCTCTGTTACTAACCTGAAAACCGACATCTCCGCCAGCAACAGTTTTTCGGACGTTTAGATCATAAGAACCCGTAGTATCGCCAATATTTACTTTGTCGTTCGTCCCATCAACCATCAACATAGAAGCGTTGTTATCGGACTTAACAGTGAAGTCTTTGGCGTCTTGGTTGTCGTTGATCGTGGTGCCAGCGTTTTCGTCGTACACGAAACTCGCATTGCCAGAGGCGTCGTAGAAGGTGATGTCGCCGTTGTTGGTAAAGTTAGCGGTTAGTTTGTAAGCCGTTGCACCATCAACATAAATTCTTACGTCATCGCCAGCACGTAAATCTAACTTATCGCCTGCCCCTGCGCCCGCAGAAACCTGCATATTCTGACCAGTATCGCCTTGTATGTTTCCATCAAGGTTCAAACCATCAGCCGTAATAGTGCCATCCACATTCAGCGACGTATCAATGTCCACCGCGCCTGTGCTGTCGGCAATGTTGATGGCTGTGGTGCCATCGTTAGCTGAGATCGTAGATGTCTCAATATCTGTGGCGTTAACTACGTCATCCTTTAGTAAAACACTATCAATCGTCACACCCCCAGCGGATGTAATCTCATTGATCGTATCAACGTTGAGGCCACCAGTCGCAGTGGTTGCGCCAGTGACGCCAAGAGTGCCTGCAACAACTGTGTTACCCGTAGCGGAGGCAACGGTAAACTTGTCAGTGTTTACGTCAAAATTACCGTCAACACCAAAGTCGCCAGTAACATCAATACCGCCTGTAAGAGTAATATCCCCACCAACAGTGGCGTTACCCGAGAGAAACAAGTTACGAGGGCGAGTGGCCCCAGACGCGCCAATGTCGTAGGTATTGTCAGTAAAGATAAGATTCGACGTAACTGTAGACGTTACAGTCAACGTATCTGACGCGGCATCACCAATCGTTGTGTTGCCAGAAATAGTCAAATCAGTCGCTGAAATGGAACCCGTCAGTGTTGGTGACGAGATCGTAGGTCCTGTCAGAGTCTTGTTTGTAAGCGTTTCAGTACCATCAAGCGTTGATAACGTACCCGTCGTGGGAAGTGTTACGTTAGTTGCACCTGTAGTTGTTAGGGTGAGTGCATTCGCGCCAGCCGTTGTAAACGCCGCTGCGGTTGTCAAAGCCCCCGCAAGAGAAACTGTATACCCTCCAACTGATAATGATTCGATATTTGTAACGCCTTCCACGACATTTGTGCCGTCGCAGAAAAGAAGCATTGTCTTACCGTCCGGTATAGCAATACCCGTACCACCAGACGTTTTAAGTGTGGCAGCTTGCCCTGAAGCATTTTTAGCAATATAGATTTTAGCGGCTGTAGGACATACGACAGTCGCTGCCCCAGTCAAATTCGTGCCCGTGTCCGTGAACTCTAGCATCGCGCAACGCGATTCAGAAGTTGTACCATCGGCGGTAGTCAACACATGGGAGTTACTCGACCACGTGTTAATGACTGCACGTCCAACGATGGCCTCTTCGATCATGGATGTGATATTGTCGTTTACTACATCACCCCACGTACCGCTAAGTTCCCCTTGGACAGGAAGGGCTAGTTTAAGTGTCGAAGTGTACTGTGTTGTCATGTTTTAATCCTCACGCGGCTATATCTTGCCAATTCGGAGTCTGTCCTGTTGAAACATTACCCCAAGTTGGTGTCTGTGCGCCAGTAATATTTTGCCAATTTGGATTTTGGTTGTCATCGACATCCCCCCAAATGAACACTGTACCTACCGCGCCCGTTGCATTTACGCCCGTTACTGCTACATCTGCGTTAGCGGCAGCAGTGACGTTTCCTAATTCTGATTGTCCGTAAACTCCTGTTACTTTCTCTACAATCCCAAAGGCTACCGACACAGTGCCTATAGCACCCGTAGCCGCAAGTCCTGATGTTGAGACGTTTGCGTCTGCTGTAGTAGTAACAGTGCCAACGGCACCTGTGGCGCTTACCCCAGTTGGGTAGATATTTGCGTCGGCAACGATACTTACCGTGCCTACACCACCAGTGGCAGCTAGCCCCGATGGTTGAACATTTGCATCGGCTGTAACAGATACAGTACCAACTGCACCCGTAGCCGCGTTTCCTGTTACCGCGACGTTTGCGTCGGCAACAACCGCCACCGTGCCTAATGCACTAATGGCTTCTAACCCTGATGGCTGTACGATTGCGTCCGCAGTGACGGTAACACTACCCAACGCGGTCGTACCCGCAACCCCCGCAACAACTACATTAGCCGCTGCATCAACGACTACGGTGCCTAGTGCTCCTGTAGCCGCAACCCCTGTTGGGAAGATATTAGCTTCCGCAACAACACTTACAGTCCCTACCGCTGTTGTCGCTTCTAACCCAGCGGGTTGAACAGTGGCGGCACCGCTAACAGATACAATACCAACTGCACCCGTAGCTGACGGCATCTGTACATCCGTACCCCACGCGGTACTACCCCACCCACCAGCGGACCAGCCTTTATAGGTTACAAGTACATCAGCCATGAATCATCACGCTATTCGGATGATTGCATTCGACGCGTCCGCAGTTGGGAATTGGATGGTAAAGTCACCTGCTGTAGATGTCTTATCGGCACCAAAATCAAGAACTGCTACGGCTGGATCGCCGCCGCCCGACTTGTATATCAACGCTCCACGCGCCGTAATCGTTGCTGTAGACCACGTAGTATCGCTAAAATCTAGGTAAGCTGTGGTACCAGATGTCGTTGGAGCGACAACGGTTAACGTGTTACCACCCGCTGTATAACCCGTACCGGATACTTCATTTGTTGTACTATACGCTGTTGTCGCTGCACCCAGTGTTGCGGATGAGGTAAACAGTGCGATCTTAAATGTTTGTGACGTGTCACCGCTAAAGTCCATCTCGCCATCGAGAAGGGCCTTTTTGAAAGACGTGCACATTGCTTGAGTAATTGCCATTTCTAGCCTCCTATTCTACTTCCATTCTGAACTGCCCAGAACGATAAGTGTCTTCACGAAGTTTGCCGTCGCCAAGGGTTTTCAGCAGTTGTAACGCTTGGACATACATGCGCTCGTATACTTGAACCATGTCTGGTTCGCCCTTCATAAACCTTAACGCTTCCAATAGCGCACCGTTAAGTAGAGCAGAATCAAACTCGTCCCCAAGCCATGTAGTGTTAGCAGTAACGATGGATTCAGGATAATATCCGTAATGTAACTCCATTGTGTAGTTACTGTCTGGGGTAGGTCCGAGGATGATTGAGTCGTCGTCAAAGTACGCATAATGTTTTGGCAACCCTGTCGCTGTAGGCGTGGGGTATGCTTCCCTAATAAAGTTAACGTCTTTGTTCAACAGAAAATGATACTCCCCGCTACCATCTACAACCGCGAGGCTGTACGTGTAGAGGAAGTCTGTCGGTGCACCAAGATACTTATTGCCCGAGCTTAGCGTACCAGTCACATTCCTGCGTAATGCGGGAATCTGAACAGTGTTGTATATCTTCTGCTCCGCCTGTTCTGTGAACATAGCAAGCTGGGCATCAGTGAAGGTATTTTCAGTGATGTCCTCGATATTGGCTTTTAGCTCGGTGTAATTCATGGTTTAAGCCATCGGTCCACGGGCGTATAGCCCTTTTGTTGCCGCGCCAGTACCACGAACTTTCACCTTACCACCTTTTTTGTATCCGCTCTTCATACTCTGGCCCGTCTTAGCTGCGTATTGTTTAGCAGCCTTTTTGCCTTTAGCGTCGTATGAGAACGTTTTGTTTCCTACTTTTGGCATAGTTATCACTCCTATGTAATTTGTACCGTAACTTGCCCTATAAATCCAGTCCCAACCGCACTGCCGCTGTCCTCTACACTGCGAACAGGGATAATTTGCGCACGACTGGCTGCAAACTGATTAGAATCTGGCCTTGGGTCTCGCAATGCCTGCGGGTCATGGACCGGAGTTTCCCCCAGATTTAACTGTGGGTTATCTGGATTCCAACATTCGGGACAGGCTTTGATGTTCGTATCTCGGTTTTTGCGCACCAGATTACGAAGTTCGCGCAGGCGGTAAGTAAACCCACACACATCGCAAACTCCAAGAGCTTTTTGGGCTGATGCAAACCTAGTTCCCATGCTAAATCCTCGCTACACGAGGAACAAAGCGAGCGGGAGTCTTTTCTCTGTCTTCACCTGCGGCTAGTTGGAACTGCTCCTCGTAGACTTGCTTCAACAAGCCCACACGTTCCACCAGCGTAGGTTCTTTAAGCGCTATGTTATAAGCCAAACCAGCAACGAGGCATGGTAAGAACCTAAAGTTCATATCCGCAGTCTGAATACCACTGCCAGCGTCCTGTATGCGGCGCATACGCCAATAACGGAAAACGTAGTTATCTGAGTCAGGAACGGGCCAAACGTTGATCTTAGGGTTGTCACGAAGCCTCTCGATCCACACTTGAATAGGTCTACCACGTGATAACTTGTTCGGAATCGAAGCGTAAGTGCTTACACTAATACGAGTTATACTAAGATCAGATTGTGTTGATTGATTACCTTGCCCTGTACGTATTACTTGTTCTAGCAAATCAATCGTATCCGCTGGCAAATCATACTCAGACGTGCCTGCTGTTAAGTTTACAGACCCTTCGTCAATAGTCCAAAGGTTTATACCACGGTTCTGCCATTCAATCGTTAGCAGGTTCATGGATCGACGTGCTGTACGTAAATCATAGCCCGACCGCATTTCACGGCCCGCACGTTCCCACGCTTCCTCAGCGATCTCCGTGAAGTCCATGTCAAATGAGGTTGTGCCTGATGTCGTCATGATGTTGCCCAATCACCTTTGAAAAACGATTCAACCTCTTTCATGAGGCTGTCTTTACTTTTACGGCGGTCCAGCTCAATGCCATATTTGCGCATCAAAGCCTCAAGCTCTTTCTTAGTCATACCCTGATAGTCTGGGACTTTCTTAGCTTTTGGCTTCGTTTTTGCTTTTTTCGCCACCACAGGCTTTACGCCCATAGATTTAAGTTTTGCCTCAGCCTGACTCTTAGTCATCAAGTCAAAGACTTTAACGTCGTAAGTACCATCGGCGTTTTTTACACCTATCTGATACACTGGCTCCCCTGTAGAGAACCTGCCATTCTGGAAGATTTGCATTATTTCTTCCCTCTCTTTCGTTTGGCTGGAGATACTCTACGCGGCTTTCCAGCGGGTTGCCCCAGCCGTTTCTTTTCGGTGATTTTTTTGCGTTTCTCAGAAGCGCTCATCTCACCGCTAGTTTTGGGAGTCTTGCTGGACACTTTCTTTGTAGGTCTACAATAAGGTGTCCCGCGTTTCTCCCCCTTTTTTCGTCCACAAGCCTTACCAGTACGCACGTCTTTCCAGTCCTCTTTGAACCAGCGTTTAAGTGCAGCACCTTTTGCAGTCTTGCGAACAGCCATTACTTACCTGCCTTTTTCTTTCTGCATTTAGCAATGGCACCTGATGCGTAAGCGGACGGGAACACTTTGTACGACGCCTTTACCTTGCGGTAGCAAGCATCTTTTACTGTCCCGCCCTTTTTGTAGCTTTTCTTACTACAACTAGAACATCCGCAGCCATCGTTGCGGTAGTATCTACGCATTAGGAACCCTTCATCTTCACCATTTTACATGGACGAACAGCGCCACCACGAGCCATACCGCAACCGCGAACCTTGCCGCCTTTCTTCATCATGGGCATCTGAGGCATCCCGGGACCACCGCGTGGACCTTGGCGCTTCTTCTTAGGCTTGCCGGGCAACGGCTTTGGAGGAGCCAGTGGCGCATCTGGCATAGAAGGCATACGGCGCTTACGACCCTTCATCAAAGACTCATCTTGCGGTGCTTGACGCATTTGGGGCATTCCACCCATCTGGTATTTTTTGGTTTTCATGAACTTTTCTCCTACTTTCTTAGGAACCCCTACTTCTTCAGCGAACTCGGGGTTGTTTGCTACTGCTGCCATAAATCGTTGTTGTTTCTTAGATTTAGCGGGCATCCTGTCACCTCTTAATTGAGAACCCATCTGCGAACGAGTAATTGCCATATCAACAATTCCACTTGCGTAAGCTCTTGTTAATACGGCTGTTTGGATCATTCGCAGTCTTGGCGCTAGTGTTGCGCTTCTTCATACCCTTCATTCGAGCACAAAATGACTTGCGACGTTTTGCCGCTTTAGAACCTTTTTTGAGTTTGCTGGGCTTAGTTGTCACAGCCGTTTTGAGTTTACTGCCGGGGTTTGCCCGACGATAACTCGCAACACCTTTGGCGTTCAGTCCACCAGACTCACTTTTGCCTTCTTTTCGCTGCCAAGCAGGGCTTTTCTTAACGGAGCCACCTTTTTTGTAGTAAGCTCTCATGCCTGCCTCCTAGCTATAGAAGAAGGTCATGGCAGTAATGTTCGTCGCCGTAGACACATAAACGTCTGTAGAACAACGAATACCGTCGTCAGGAATGTTGATGGAGTGAGAGTCAGATGCTAGAAAGTCAATATCTAGCACTGTATCGCCGCCATTACCGTTGGTAACAGTCAAACGCCCTGCACCCGCACCCGTCAAAACCTGTATCTGACGAACACGCGCTGGCCCTACAGCCAACGATCCTGCCCCAGTAACCCGTTTTGTTAATACATCAGAGGACATGGGCTACCTCCTTATCCAGCAGATACAGTCAGCACACCTGAGTTACTGTACAGTTGACCTGCAACAGACGGATCAGAAGTTGGAAGGTCTTTGAAAATGATGACGCTGTTAGTACCGTCATGAGTGATAGAGATGTTCTCTGTCACAGTGCCAGTGCTTGCAGCTTTAGTGATGTCCTTAAAGCCATTCTCAGAACGGACTGGACCTTGGAAAGTAGTATTAGCCATGTGAATCTCCTGTCTCGGCTAGTGTCAGTTTCACCACGAAACTGTCAGGGATTAGCTTCTTATAGCATATAAAACAAAAGGGGGCAAATAAATTGCCCCCCTCGTCCATTAAGCTCCGGGCGAACCGAAGATACCTAATGGGTCACTTACACCAAATGAGTAACGCTCACGGGCTTTATAGCGACTATTGCCAGTATCAAAATCAGCATCCATAGAGGTGCTCATCGGAGTACGGACAAAGTGCTTCAAGCCGTTAGGAACGTCAGTCATTAGGAACCAAGCGTCTGTGTCAGTCAGATAATGGTTAACAGTGTAACCTTCTGGGATAGAACCATTGTTGCGAATCGCGTTCAGGTCATTATCCGCAGTTCCAACACGCCCTTCGGTTTCGAGCAAACGAGTTGCTACGAACTGAAGATTGGGTGGAATTACCAACTTACGAGGCTTAGCAGCAATCAGCAGACCACGCTCATCCGTCCAGCCTGCAATCTGAATAACGGCGGCTTCAAGAGAAGTCTCGTTAAGATCAGCAGCAACACTGGGTTCGTTTGAGTTGGAGCCACCGCTAACCAATGGGTGATCGGTTGTGCAAAGTGCCTTACCGTCTCCATAAGTTACGCTGGTGTCAAAAGCGCTGTTAAGAATAGCAGCGGCCTTGACCTGCTTGGTATACGCCATAGCGCGTGCCAGAGCCTTTGTATAACGTGCAGAGAGCGAATCGTAGAGATTATCTTCGATTGCTTCCTCGGTGATAGCAAAGCCCATAGCCACGGTTTCGTGCGTATAGCGTGCAGTCCATGCTTCTTGAGCATTGTCATACTCAATCGCGGCACCTTCATCTTTAACAGGTGCTGCTGAGAAGCCAGATAGCTTGGTTTCCTCTTCAAACGAGCGATCTGAAGATTCGGTTTCATAAATTTCGGCGTGCTCTTCGCCGTATTTTGCGTACTCCATTCCGAACAGAGCGTTCAGGCCGGGAAGGAGTTCTTTAAGTAACTGGGCGCGTGAAATAGCCATTGTCTACTCCTCCTTATACGCCAGTCGTGTTGTCGTACTGGTGACCTGCGTTCCACTTAACGTAAGCCTCAGTAAAACCACCCGAGCTGTTCTTAGTTTCCTCAACCAAACCGACAATACGGAATGGGAGAGTGTTGGTAGTTGCAGACGTATCAGAGATCGCACAACGAGAGTTACCCGAAGTTGAATCGCCAGAGTTGTCTACACCCGCGACGTTTGCACCGACATCAGTCTGAGCAAGATCACCAATCGTTGTACCAGAAGATACAACAGCAACCTTAAACAGAAGATCAGTACCATCTGCAATGAATGCTTCAATGTCAGATGCGACCGTGCTTGCAGGATACGACTGACGCCATACCTTGTAACCAAGGTTTGGATCAGTGTAAGTGCAACCAAGGAAAACACCAATAGGTGTCATAGCAGCGTCAAACGTATCACGCTCAACGGTGCCTCCGGTGACAAGTTTCACAGCGTCTCCGTAAAAAATGGAGGTAGCATAGCCACTAGCAATAGGCATGTGACGAGTTACACCCACGAAAGGAGAGCCGCTCAACAGTTTCACCGGAACTAGGCCATAAGGCCCGCTTACAGTAGGATAAGCCATTTTTAGCTCCTATTAAGTTCCGTTACCAAAAGTAACCTTCGTCTTCCTATCGTTAAAGAGAGGCATACGAGGGTCGTTCTCTCGCATGAGGTTGTTGTCAACGGACTGCATCTGCGAATGTGTCTGCTCTTTATAGTAAGCATTACGTTCATCGACGAGTTCTGCTGGAGCTTTACAGAGCAATAGGCCACCAATTACTACGTTGTCTTTGAATCTATCGTTTTCGATAGTTACCAACGTAATCTCTGGATGGTCTGTTGCCTTTACAGGCTCCCAACCTTCACGCAGTTTGGAGGAAACATTCGTGGCATCAACGGTACCCAACGAACTCACTCTAACCCAACGAAATTCATAACCCGGCTCGGGATTCGGTGCGGGTAACACCTCTGGACGCTGCCAAGCCTTTTTACGGGTCGTTTTTTCACGAGATTCGTGTTCTCGATTTATACGATTTTCAGCCATTTTCTTTCCTCATATCTAATGCAACCTGTTTGGCGTACTGTTCAGGGGTAAGACCTAAACGCTTTGACAAAGTGAGCTGTGTTTGCGTGAGCCTAATTTTCTTAGGCGCTGTGCTCCGCGTAGCGGGGGCAACCACATTCGACTTTCTCTTTTGTTTACGTTCTACCTCCGGTTCATCCTCGAAATTCTCGGGGAATAACTGTCGCATACGAGTATCAATTCGCTCGTAGTATTCATCACTCTGAGGGTTTATGCCCTCTTCGTTGACAAGTTTGTTGTGCAGCCCCAAAGCATAGCTTGTCATCTCGATGTCCTGATTGAACCAAGGGTTAGCTTCTTGCCAAGCTAGGCCCTTCTCGTCAATCTGAACAGGCTCTGGAGCGGGTTCTGTTGCAACCTTAGCAGGAGTTTCATCCTCCTGTAAAGCTGGTAACTTGAAATTATTTAACCTATCGGACTTAATCTTAGCGTTCGTTAGGTTTTCTTGTGCAGCAAGGACGCCATCTGAGTCACCAGCTTCATACGCGTCTTTATACTGCTTTTTAGCGGATTCTAGTTCAGACACCGCACTTTTCTTAGCTTGCTCAAGCAGCGCTGACTGATTTTTATTTACGTTGGCTTTGAGTTTTTTATTCTCTTCCACAAGTTGTTGAGAAAGTCTTTCCAACTCTTCACGCTCTCGCTGAGCTTGTTCTTTAGCTCTGCGCTCATCGTGATAGCCCTTGCTGAAATGTTGGATACGCTTACGGACTTTTTCTGAATAGTCCTCCAACTCTTCGTCAGTAACGTCTTCGGGTGGGTCAGATGGTTTACGATTGCGATCCGCTTTGGGCGTGTCGTCAACCACTTCAATTTCAAAGCCGTCGTCATCATTATCCACTTCGTCTGCAACAACAGCTTCAGATTCTTTAGCTTTCGCTTTAGCTTTCTTACCACCTATATCCACCTCTTCCGCACTGGACGGTTCGATGTCTATGACGACATCCTCTTTTTCTTTCTCCCCATCGGGAAATTCAAATTCTACTTTCTGAAACGGCATGTTTTATCTCCTATACTGCCATGATCCCACGGGGATCAGGGATTACGGCTTCGATAGAATCGTCGTTCATCAAACGAAACTCTTTGCCATTTACCTTGAAGCGTGTGCCCGTATTCATACGAAACATCACATAATCACCCTCTTTACACCAAGGGCCTTCAGGGAACCTGTCTTTATCGCTGTAGGCGTCACTGCCCATATCAATGACAACACCCATGATTGAAGTAATGTACTCTCTGTGCATAGCTTCAGTCGTTTTTAGCAGGGTGCTACCTTGGTAGTATTCTTCTACATCTGGTAGGGCAATAAGGACACGGTATCCGACAGGTTTGGGTAGCTGTGCTTCCCATTCAGCTTCGGAGATTGCACGCTGAATTGGTTCAGCGTTTGTAGCTTCAGCTTCTAGCTTCTGCTGTAGTGCATCAGGCACTTCTAATGTCTGAGGTTTAGTCATGGTCATCTTCCATAAAGTTACGCGAGAGGTCTTCAATGTGTTGTTTGCTGGTTTCGAGACCCCGAATTAAACCAACAACTTCTCTATAGTTAGCGTAGTCTTTAGCAGACCCACTACTTAGAAAAACTTGTGCAGACGAGATTTGCTCGTCGATACGATCATTTAGCACGTCAAAGACGGTTTTTGCCATCACTCACCTCGTTTAGGCTTCTCTGTCATCATTTTCGCAAGCTCTAAATCAAGTTTGTTGTTGTCCTTGCGACGGCTTGCCGCCACACGAACACCTTCTTTTCGAGCGTCTAATTCAAGCTCCTGCTGATCCAGTTTGAGCTTCTGTGCGTCTAGCATCGCATCAACCTGATTCTTCTGGGCTTTAAGCTGCAACTCAGCCTGCTTAATCTGCGCCTCCTGCTGATCTTTTGCGGCCTTACGTTGTACTTCTTGTCCTTTAAGCTGCAACTCTGCTTGTTTCTGCTGGAACACTGGGTCTTGTTGCTGTTGCTGCGCTTGTTTCTGCGCTGCTTCCTGCTGATGACCCTGCATAACCTGTGCACCTGCCTGTGCAACCAACCGCGACAAATCCACTTCGATCTGCTCTGGTAGCTCTTCTCCGGGTGGTGGGAGCGGTGCACCCAGCTTGTCTTCGATCTGCTGACGGTACTGGAACCCAAGGTGCTCTGCGATATGCGCTTGTAACGACGACATGATCTGCTGTGCTTGTGGGTTCTGACCAATCATCTGTGCAATCGTAGGGTCTTGCATAAACGAGGTGTGTGCTGCGATATGCGCTTCGTGATCCTGATAGATAAACGCCCGCATTGGCTTGCCAACAAGTGCGTCCATGTTCTCGCTGACAGGATCGGTAGGCTTCGCATCGTCTCTTGTGGGAACAAGTTTGTCTGCGTTCTTCACACCCAACACTTCGATCATCTGTCTGTGAAGCTGTGGCAAGTCGTAAATCTGCGGGGCAGATTGAGCCATCTGTAGGACAGCCTGATACTGCACAACACGCTGTGCCATCGTAGAGGAGTTAGGATCACTGACGGGGATAACATCCACCATCGCGTAGTCCAACTGACGCGCACTGATCTCACCACGGTGAGGCTCATAGCCATACTCTTCAGGAGCATACTCAGCCATGATCTCCTTGAGCATTTTGAACTCTTGCTTCATGGCGTAATGGACGCGGGCTTGTACCGCAGCCATAGGCTTCAACGTACGTTCCAAGAGCGCAAGCGTTGTACCAACAGGCGCGTTGGCAGACATGTCCGAAATGTTCATGTCTGAAATAGCGCCTAGCCTACGTCCTTCGTTCGTTATTTGATTCAGTAAGGCGAGAAGGGTCTGGCTAGGTTCTTTGTAGGGAAGCGGCATGATGTTGTCGCGGATAGACCCGCTAGGTACATCAACGTCCTTCCACTCGCCGGGTTCAATCGGCGTATCATCGCCCTTGATACGGAGTCCACGGGACTTCAGCCCTCCCGGGAGGTTGGAGAGCGTACCAGCATCAACAAGCTGACGTATCAAGGACGTGCCTGCCCTCGCATATCCACCAATGATATGGATGAGGCCAAGCCCGTAGAAACCAAATCCCGGCACATAGACGTAATGCACGAAGTGCTGACGCTTCAAAAACAGGTCATCTTCTTCGTTCCAGTTACGACGGATAGCCAGAATCTCACCAGAACCACGCTCAATAGTAACCACATAGGGTTTGGCGATGTCCTCGTCTGAGTCGTCAACACCGTCAATTACGAGGTCTGCGTGAACTTCGTAAAGGGCAAAACGATTGTCGTCAGTCAGTGAGAACCCACCTTCTTCTGCCTTACGTTCCTCAATGTCTGAGTGGTAGGGCTGTGGCTCTCCAAGCTCTACATCTCGGTAGAAACCTGCTGCTTGTAGCTTCCGTAGCTCGTTCTTTGTTTTGCGCATTACGTGCGTTACACGCTCTGCGGTTTCAATATGACTTGCGCCATAAGGCACAATAACGTCTTCTGCTGGGATGTAGATAGCTACCTGACGCCCTGCATTGGGGTCGTAGTAAACCTTCTTGAACGCGCTCCCAGCGAGTCCTAGACTGTATAGCAGACGCTCATGCTCCGAGCGGTACTCCACCATACGGTCAGTCAATTCATAGTTCATGTCCGCTTTGACGCGCTCAGCGGCCTCGATCTTCTCCTTAGTATCTTCGCCAAGGATTTTGACCTTCACAGGGCCAGCGGCGGGGAATGTTTCGGACATTGTTTCCGCTTGGAAACGAATAGCAGCTTCTGCCAGCACGGTAGAATAGACGCCACACGCGCCTTCCCACGGGTCTGTGCGCTCTTCGTATTTGAAGCCCAGCACGTCCAGACCTTTTACAAATGTATCAGCCCACTCTTTACGACCATCTATGTCAGCCTCGATGAGGCCCGCCAGATCGTCAGAAATTTCTCGCAGGTGACTGTCGTCCAAGACTTCGGCGAGGTTCATACCAAATTCGGTAAAGTCAGAAATCTCAGGGTCAGGTATGATTGTGATCTCCATCGACCCATCACTTAGCGTAACCGCTTCAGGGTCAACAATTTCGATCTCAAGCTCCTCACCGTTCTCTTCTTCAGAGACGCCTTCAGGGGCGGAGTAGATTCCTTTTTCTATAGCCATGTTCTAACCTCTCAATAATACCCGCCGCGTCTTTGCTTAAAGTATTGCGTTTCTTCAGGTTCATCCGTGGGCAACCTAATAAAGCCCCCTTGCCTAAATCGCATAAGCGCCATCACCGTTGAGTCCACTAAGTCATCATGACTCATAAAAGGGAATCCGGCAATCTCTTCTATCACTTCTTCTGCCCATCTGGTAGGGGGTACCCACACAAGTTCTGATGCGACAATATCTGCTACCGAGTTCAAACGTGCTAACTTGTCACCTGACCCTCGATGTGGAGTGTACTCAGAAACAGGTAGCCCCATACGCCGCATCTCTTGATAGAGGGCTGTACCTGCACTTTTCTTCTCAACAATAAACGCGTCGGGGTTCCACTCGTCGTACTCTTCCATAGCGAGCTGTTTTAGCTCTGGGAACTCCATACGCTTTTTTATGCTATTAAGCAAAATGATATTGTACGCGTTTGTCTCTTCGTTGAGAAATACGCCCCATGTCGTAAGCGCTGTGTAGTCTGCGCGGTTGTGTGTCTCTGCCGCCGCATCAAGTGACATGATGATGTATTCACAATACGGTGGGGTGTCCTGATCCCACAGACCCCACCACTCACGTTTGACGATAGACGCTTCTTCTGCCGTGGGCTGCTGTTGATACTGAGCGTTCCACTGGAACGTCGGCATCGACGCTTTGGTTCGGAGTAGTGCCTCCAAATCAAAGAACTCAGGCCACAGGGGTTTCTCGACGTACTGCTTCGTCTTCTTGTTCTGGACTTCCAGTATTGCTGGAAACTCCACAACCTCATACTGATCGGCACGAGCATTCTTCGCCATGTCATTTGTCACACGGCCTGTCAAATCGTCCATGTGCCAGCGTGTCTGGATGATCGCTACGCGGCCTCCCGGCATCAAACGTGTACGAGCACCGAAGGTAAACCACTCGTATGCCTTCTCGAACACCTCAAAGTTGCCGTTAATAACGTCTTGCTCTGAGTGAGGGTCGTCAACAAGCAACAAATCAGCACCACGACCCGCCAAGGCTGAGCCAATACCACACGCGTAGTATTCGCCGCCGACGTTGGTGTTCCATCTACCTGCTGACTTGCTATCCTGCGCTAGTGATGTGGTAGGAAATACACTTTTGTACGCATCTGTTGCAATTAAGTTACGCACCTTACGACCAAAATCTACCGCGAGGTCGGTAGTGTGGGACACCATCATGACTTTTTTGTCAGGATTACGGCCCAAAAACCACGCTGGAAAGAAGATCGAAACAAGCTGAGATTTGCCGTGACGAGGGGGTATATTCACGCAAATACGGTCTTTATCCCCGCCCTCGATGTCCATGAGCATGTCAGCAAGCATCCTATGGTGCTTACCAACTATGAAATCGGGCATCATAAGCTGACAAAACGCGATCAAATCGTTATATGCGGCTGTGTTTTCTTTGCGGGTGGTCAGTTCCCCCGCTAATTTGTCTATTTCAGCAATTTCTTCGGGAGAAAAATGGTCAAGGTTGTTCAGCATCTGCTGAATTTCGGCGTCAGAGAAGTCTAAGGCCATATCATTCATCGGATTCTGTCCCGATCCCGAGTTCTGCATCGACATCTATCGTTTCCGCCTCCACAAACTCTGCATCTACTACGTCTTCCTCTGGATTTACGAGTTTTGACAGCTTCGCACGCAGGCTTTCACGTAATTCGTCAGTGGTTCTGTGGGTAATTGTGACTTCGGTCTTGTCTGTAAACAGCCCAACGTCCGAAATCTTACCCAAAAGCTCTAACGCACGGATACGAACACGTGGGTCAGGGTTCTCAGTCTCCTCGATCAGTTTATTTGTGACCAAGTGACGTACTTGAACTGCACTTTCTACCACAGAATGACCGAATTGGGTCAATATATTGTGTGTCATCATGAGTGCAGCAGGGGGTAGCGCGGACGCACGCTTTGCCGAAACCTTTTTTGAGGTCTTTTCAGGGTTATCTGCGTAAGCCAAAGCTAGTTTCGCCGCAATTTCTTCGTCTTCACTGGTAGGTTCTACGTCTAACCCATGCTCTTTGAGCATAGAAGCAGTATTACACGCCGCTTCTGCGCGTGCACGCAAGTCCATGTACGGAATTTCGTCCGAATATGGCACACCAATATCTGGTTCGAGCACTAAAGTCATACTGTTTCCGCAGGTTATTAACCGTTCGTATCGAGTTATACACAATAATTTGTTTTTGTGCAAGGAGGTTGGGACTCCTACCGGGGGGTGTTCCTATATAGAGGGGGGTGGGGGTCGAACTCAGGAAAAACCCGAAAATTCGTGCAGATTAGTAATATATAGATAATACGGAATCCTAAACTGCTAGCGGGGTCATGGGGGGCGGGTGGGGTCGCGCCGATCCTGTTTTGTTAGTGCCGCACTAACATTGGCCTATCGAGATTTGTGTAAACTTGTTGTCCTGTCAGTTTATCTATTGATTTGTTATCACGTTTGAGGCCTAATGTAATTGTCAACGGCGGGAACCGTTGGCTTAACTTTAACTGTCAATCATAGGAGATATGACATGCGTACTTTATCCCAACAGACACAAGCGGCAGTCTCTAAAGCCGTATCGACTTCAATCGTTGCAGACAAGGCAGGCGTTGCCGCTCTTGATTGCTTGATTGCCGATGGCTTCGATCAACCGACCGATTTCGTCTCGCCGAAATCTGAAGGCTCGACCATCAAGGCCGATGAGTTTAACGCGCTCAATGAGGCTATCGTTCTCGGCTTTGCCAAGAATGTTCAGACCTTGCTAGCCAAGCCTGTTAAGTCGTTAACGGATGCGCAGAAGACAACGCGCCGTTACTGGCAACAACAGATCGGCGCACGGCGTAACGACTTCAAGCGCCAGCTCACTAAGCGCTTGGATGCTGACAAGCCATCAGATGGTGCGGGTTCACGCAACCGCCCATTGGATCAGCGTATCCGTGACAATCTGAACGATGTCATCAAGGTATGCCAGTCGGCAGAGGAAGCGACCTTTGACGTGACCGACATGGTTGCCAAAGTCAAAGCGGCACTGGCGGTACTCAAGTGAGACGCCTAGTCGAAACAGCGGGGGCGGTTGCCGCCCTCGCACTCTGCGGTTTTTTCCTAGCGTTCATATTCATTAACTTGTTACTGGGATGTGAGACATGGGATCAATCATACTGGACAGACACCAATTCATGTCTGACCCTAACCATGATCTGGGAGGGCTTCACACAATAACAACTAAGGCAGTGCTTCGGCACTGCCTTTTTTTGTGCCTATTGATACCAGTTCCCAATGTCGCGCCGAGCCTACGTGAACGTGTTAACACGCGACCAATCAAAGCTACCCGGCAGCAGCGTTGTTAGTGTCGCACTAACACACGATACCAGTTCCTCATGTCGCGCTGAGCCTTTGTTCGGTGCAATGTTCGTAATGTTCGGTGAAAGTTCGGTTTTTGAAAGTATCAATCGTACAATGTGTTTTGGTGACAAGCGTTAGCAATTCACGCGAAGCGTTAGCATAACCTGTCTATCAGCTTTTGTAGTTTGTTTAGTTTTCTTATTATTATTATATATTATTCGTTTTAGAAAAAAGTATATACAAGGGGTAAAGTTAGTGTCGCACTAACAATGTTCGTTTCTATTCCTCTCCGTCCACCCCCCTCCGCGCTAGTCCTCACTCCTCAAATTAGCGAACAATCGAACTTTGCTTGTAAATCAAATACTTGCTTCCGAACAATATAAGAACTTTACACAAAACAACAGAACATTACACTCCCCAACACGTTTTGGTAACATTTGACATACCTCGCTAGTTATGCGATAATAGTTATGTTGGTGAGGGGTCTAACGGTTCCCGCTCTTGTCCTAACGACAGGTGGCCTCTCACCAACAACCTTAACCTTATGTCACACAGGAGAACGACATGACAAACCAAAGCAATGTTAGTGCCGCACTAACAAATCAACCTGCGGTAACAGCACCATCCATTGGCTCTGCGTCAATGTTGGTAGAACTCAGCATCAGCACATGGACTGGGCGCAAGCTAGACAAGCGTGCGTCACAAGACGTTACCACGCGTCACCATGCCGATGCAGGGATTGCCAATGTGCACAAGAAGCTACTGGGCAACTGCGATGAACTCACCGCTGTGCAGAAGTTTACAGCTAACGTCCGCAACTTACACTACAGCATGACAATGCCGTGGTCGGACACTGGGCTTCGATTGCTACCCACTGCGCAATACTTCAAGTATCACCAAGCGATGACCGAGGTGCAGAACGAGTATCAGCGTATGGTGCAGACATTTCTCGACACGTACGACTGGGCTATCTCGCAGTCACAGGCCAAGCTAGGCGACATGTTCAACCCTGCCGATTACCCATCGACGGACGGTATCGCGTCAAAGTTTAGCTTCCGTTTCAGCTATATCCCATTGCCAGACGCAGGTGACTTCCGCGTGGACATTGGCAACGAGGGTAACGAGTTAGTACGTAGTCACTACGAGTCCTACTACTCCGAGCAACTGACCAACGCCATGAATGACGTGTGGCAA
>Ga0255781_10000527_pt1 | contig 30631 bp, 22 predicted proteins | sample 101ome_21_FD_179979 | JGI IMG/M metagenome (GOLD analysis project Ga0255781, IMG submission 179979) | Coastal salt marsh microbial communities from the Groves Creek Marsh, Skidaway Island, Georgia - 101413BT metaG (version 2) | ecosystem: Environmental > Aquatic > Marine > Intertidal zone >... | reverse complement strand
GCCAATCATCAGAATATTTTTTGGGGTCACTTCTTTGGCAAGATCGTCTGCCAATTGCGTACGGCGCCAGCGGTTTCTGAGGGCAATCGCAACAGCGCGTTTGGCATCAGCTTGCCCAATGATATGGCGATCGAGTTGGGCAACAATATCTTTTGGTGAAAGGTCAGTCATGATTCGTATTCAGTTCATCAATGGTGAAATTGGTATTGGTGTAGATGCAGATGTCACCTGCAGCTTTGAGCGCTTCTTCGACAATCGTTCGTGCGGGGAGTTCAGTATTACGCAGAAGCGCGAGTGCTGCGGCCTGCGCAAACGGGCCGCCAGATCCGACGGCAATAATGCCATCTTCTGGCTCCATGACATCTCCGTTTCCAGTGATGATCAGGGAAGTTTCTGTATCAGCAACAGCGAGGATTGCCTCAAGTCGTCTCAGCATACGGTCCTGTCGCCAATCCTTGGCGAGCTCAACCGCTGCCCGCGTTAAATTGCCTTGATGCTTTTCGAGTTTTGCATCAAATCGTTCGAATAAAGTAAACGCATCAGCTGTTCCGCCAGCAAATCCAGCCAACACTTTGTTTTGATAGAGGCGCCTGACTTTTCGGGCATTCCCTTTCATGACGGTATTGCCAAGTGTTACCTGACCATCGCCGCCGATACAGACTTGATCACCTCGACGAACCGAGACGATCGTTGTTCCGTGGAATTGCTCCATATTTACTCCCTACGAACCAGTGCGTTGTAGCCATTTTTCGTCAGCACGTCGGCTGCGGCTCGCATATCACGCACTGTTTTAAATGGACCAAGTACGATCCGATACCACCCGCCATTTGTCTGGCTTGGGGGGATCACTCGCGCTTTTAAATCTAAAAACAATAAGGCGACACGTGTGTCCTCAGCTGCTTCAGCGGTCCGGAAAGAAGCAACTTGAATGATTGTGCTCTTGAGTTTTTCAGCAACCGCCTCATCGCGAGATTGCCCTGCTTCAACGTCAATGGGGACTTCGCCTGTAATCAACAACTCGTAAAATGTGTAAAAGTTCTCGGGTGCCTCAGGCACCTCTTGTTGCACTGTTGTCGTTTGTTCTGAGTTGCTCGATCCTTCAGTGACAGGAGACTGAGGCTCTTTTATCTGTGCTTCTGGTTGCTTCAGCTCGAGCGGCGCTGGGGTCGATGTGCTTTGATTGAGCCAAATTAGCCCGGTTGCGACAGCGCCGAGTAAAACAATGCTGAGTGTGATTCCAACAGCAGCACTGGGTCCTTTTTTCTCAGGGCGCCTGTGTCTTGCTGCTTGAGTCGAATAATCCCGCATTACATGGACCGAGGTGCACTGACGCCGAGTAAATCGAGACCATTGCGAATGACTGTTTGAACCGCTTTAGCAAGTGCCAAGCGCGCATCACGAACATCGATGTCATCGACGAGTAGGCGCGTTCCGTTGTACCACCGGTGAAAATCAGCTGCGAGGTCTTGCAGGTAATAGCAAATCAAGTGTGCCTCTAGCGAATCCGCGGCTTTACCAACCACTTCTGGGAATCGCCCGATTGCGGTTGCCAAATCCAGCTCTTCTTGGGTAACTAGCGATGTGAGATGACCAAGGCCGCGTTGCTCGTCAAACGGTTGTCCTTCTAAGCCCTCGAATACACGGCAGATGCGCGCATGTGCATATTGGATGTAGTACACCGGATTATCTTTTGACTGGCTTGTCGCGAGCGACAGGTCAAAATCCAAATGTTGGTCCGCTTTGCGCATGACATAGAAATAACGACAGGCGTCGCGGCCCACATCATCGCGTAGCTCTCTCAAGGTTACGAATGAACCCGATCGCGTTGACATTTGTAGGCGTTCACCATCCTTGTAGAGGATTGCGAATTGAACCAGTCGAATCGTGAGGCGCTCTGGATCAAATCCGAGCGCTTGGGCGGCTGCTTTGATGCGCACGATGTAGCCATGATGATCAGCACCCCACACGTAGATGATTCGATCAAAGCCACGCGAGAACTTGTTGGCGATATAAGCGATGTCACTTGCAAAATACGTTGTTTCACCGTTATCTCTGCGAACAACCCGGTCTTTATCGTCGCCAAAGTCTGTTGATCTAAACCACGTTGCGCCACCTTGTTCGTAGAGATGGCCCCGTTCGTCAAGTGTTGCAATGGCTTGGTCGATCTCGCCAGATGTAACGAGAGACTTCTCGCTAAACCATTCATCAAAGTCGGCGCCGAACTCTGATAAATCATTTTTGATGTCATCGAGAATTGCGGTGAGCGCGAGATCAAACGGCTGAATCCAATTGTCTCCAAGAGACGCTTTTGCATTCTGAATTAATCCGTCGATGTGCGCGTCTTTAGAGTCTTCAGAGTCTGTTGGTATGCCTTGAGTCAGCGTATCAAACGCAACCTGCAGTGAGTTTCCAGCATTTTGGAATAAGGTGACGCCAAGGTCGGTGATGTAGTCACCCTGGTACCCCGCTGAAGGAAATGTGACAGACTCACCGGTGTGTTCGAGATACCGAATGAACACGCTGACGGCCAGAATATTCATCTGGCGGCCCGCATCATTCACATAATATTCAGCTTCAACTTGGTGCCCGCGTGCTTTCAATAGATTCACAAGAGTGGCGCCATAGGCGGCGCCACGGCCATGGCCCACATGAAGAGGCCCCGTCGGATTGGCGGAGACATATTCAACCTGTACGCGTTCTTCGGTCGCTTGGTGAAGGCCAAATTGCGTTTGTTCGGACAGACATCGAATTACGGGTTCAAATGTAGCGTCTTTGGCAAGGCGAACGTTGATGAATCCAGGTCCTGCAATCTCTGTTGCACTCACATTATCTGATGGAGGAAGTTGCTTAAGGATTAGCTCTGCAAGTGCGCGTGGCGCCATTTTGGCAGCCTTTGCATGCATCATTGCCACATTGGTCGCAAGGTCTCCATGCGCAGGATCACGGGTGTTTTCAATTTGCACAGGCTTGCGATCTGCAGCATCAATGATGCCTTGAGTCATGAGTTGATCGAGCGCTTGTTCAAATAGCGCAGCGACAGCGTCCTTCATAGTGTCCCTCCGGTTGAGGGCGCGAGTGTAGCATTACCAAAGGTCCCAGGGATCCACATCCAGCTGAAACATGACTTTTCCTTGCTTTTTATAGGCCCATGGACCGGTTTCTTTTAAAGCCCATTGAATCAGTGAGCGTTTGCCGAGGATCAACAGCTGGCCGTGATATTGTCGATTACGACGCTCCATCGGAGCTGGTGCCGGTCCGAGTACACGCACAGGGCTATTTAAGGTTCTGATTTGATGTGCGATTGTCCCAAGGGCTTCGAACACAGGAGCAGATGTTGTTGCGCGCGCTGTAATGAGAGCTAGATGCGATTCTGGAGGCCAATGAAATTGTTGGCGCTCACCAAGCATCGCTCTCGCAAGATGGTCGTAATCTTGTTTCAGTATGCGCTCAAACCATTCTGAGTCCGGTCGATGAGTTTGAATGAGCACTTGTCCAGTTGCTCCATGTCGCCCTGCGCGTCCTGCAACTTGAGTCAGCAGTTGTGCGAAATGTTCTACCGATCTGAAATCGGCGCCTGAGAGTCCTTGATCAGCATCAGTCACCACGACGGTCGAGAGCTTCTGGAAATCATGTCCCTTAGCAAGCATTTGCGTCCCAACCAAGATGCATGGTTGGCCGTCGATGACTGGTTGGATGAGTTGTTCAAATGCCCGCCGCCGAGCGGTGGTATCTCGATCGACTCGAATAACCGGGACATCGGGAAAACCGTCAGCCAATGCCTCTTCTAAGCGTTCAGTCCCATGTCCAACAGCCAATAGATTGAGGCTTGAGCATTCTGGACAGACAGAGACTGGTCGCTGACGATGATCACAGTGATGGCACCATAACGAATCTGGCTGGCGATGCAGTGTTGGTTTGGCATCGCAATGCCTGCAGCCTGGAATCCAGCCACAGTCAGTGCACATGAGGACCGGAGAGTAGCCTCGTCGATTAAGGAAAACGAGTGCTTGTTGGTCATGATCAATCGCATGACGAATGGCTCGTCGAGCTGCCTCACTGAGCCCATCCTTTGGCTTGTCATGCCTTGCATCGATCAAGCGGATGGTCGGCTGTGGTTGTTGTCCCGGTCGAGCGGATAAACGTAATCGTTGGTATTTACCAAGTTCTGCTTGTTGCCACGTCTCAAGTGACGGTGTTGCCGAAGACAGTACGATTGGGATGCTTGCTTGTTTCGCACGAACGATTGCCAGATCGCGCGCTGAATAGCGACATCCCTCCTGATTCTTGTAGGCTCCATCATGTTCTTCATCGACCAAAATGAGACCAAGCTTGGGTAGCGGAGTGAATAAGGCTGAGCGTGTGCCGATTAAGACATCTGCAATGCCTTTGGCAGATGCCACGAAAGCTTTCGTCCGCGCACCGTCAGCGATGCCGGAGTGCGATACGGCGAGCTCCCCGTCGAGCTGATCCTGAATCCGAGTCACCATTTGACCCGTGAGCCCAATTTCAGGAACGAGTAACAACACTTGCTGGCCCCGTTTGATCGTTCGATGGATCAGCTCAGAAAAAACCTGAGTTTTGCCACTTCCCGTTACTCCTTGCAGCAAAAAGCATTGGAATTGATTTGCTTTTTGATCCACTGCGTCAATTGCATCCTGCTGCTCGGTTGTGAGCTGATAGGCCGGTGAGTTCTTGTGGCCAGTTTCAGTTTTGGGTCTTGGGACTGGCTTACCTTTACGAAGTGTCGTCGGCAGGCTTGAGAGCAATAAATCACCCGGCGGCGCTAAGTAATAATGGGCTGCGAAATCGATCAAAGCCTGATGTTGCGGGCTGATGATCGATTCGTCATCGATAACTGAAATGACCGATTTAATGGTGTCGAGTGTCTCGGGTGTTTCAGCTTCTCCAGCGCAAATGCCGATCACTTCGCGTGATCCGAGTGGGACTTGAACGCGTACACCGGCATCGATCAGAGCCTCTGATGCGTAGGTGAGCGGTTCGAAAAACGGCCCGGGAACAAAAACTTTGATAAAAAAGCGTGGCATAGGCTTCCGTGAACACCCTAGTGTTTGATAGACTCCGCCGCCCAAACTTAGATGCGGTGCCTGACGCGTAACGTGGTTGGGGAAGCGGCATCGATTATACAGAGGATAGAACAGATGAAAGCGGATATTCATCCAGCGTATTCGGACGTGAAGGTGACATGCTCATGTGGAGCGACCTATGAAACACGTTCAACAAAAGGCGAAGATTTCTCAATCGACGTATGCCAAGAGTGCCACCCTTTCTACACTGGTAAGCAGAAAGTTGTTGATACTGGTGGACGTATCGATCGCTTCAACAAGCGCTTCGGTGGTCGAACAATTTCTAAATAAAGCATTTGCAAAAGCCGCTTTAACAGCGGCTTTTGTGTTTTCAGGGGCTGCCATTGCAGCACCTTGCCCTGCACCACAAACTCTTTCCCCCGTATTCAAAGTCGATCGCGTGATCGATGGCGATACAGTCAAATTGGAAAACGGTTCTCGCGTTCGTTTGACAGGTTTTAATACATTTGAATTGAAAGACTCCGGTTGGAAGCGTGACTATGCGTTGAAGGCGAAGAGGCGAGCGATTGAGGTACTTCCGGAAGTAGTTCAAGTGACGCCTTGGCCGGCATCAAAAGACCGTTATGGTCGTTTGTTGGGTAATTTATGGATGGGCCAGGCCTATCTTGGCGAAGTGCTCGTGTCGGAGGGCCTTGCGCTAACCGTCTCCGTGCCGCCAGAAAATCGATTAGTGCGATGTCTGACATCATCAGAATGGAATGCACGCAAGTCTCGACTTGGTGTCTGGTCGTTAGGTCAATTACCCGAATCGGCTAAAAACCTGGCTAGCGGAGGCTTTCAGCATCGAGTTGGTGCAGTGACACAGATTATTGATAAGACCACTGTGATTCTTGATGGAAACCTGCGAGTCGTCTTCCCAAAGGCAGATCCTGAGATCAAATTGGGTGTCCGTTATGAGGTACGCGGCTGGATTTCACGATCGCCTAAGGCTGTTCGTGGAGATTGGCCGTGGACACTGAAGCTCACTGATTTCCGTAACCGAGTTAGGGTGTTCTAGAACAACTGTTGCGGTGTTTGGATGCTTTGACCATCGGTCGATGGAATTACAGCCTCTGGCGCGGGATCTTTCGGTGGATTTTCTAAGAGGAAGAACTCACGCATGGCATTTTTCTGAGATGCGCGAGCTTTTGCTCCGGTCTCTGGGTCGATGCGCGTGGCAACGACACCCGTCGGCAGCGGTGGTGCATCTTGAGGGATATCGTTTAAGGCATACTTCATAAATTCAATCCAAATTGGCAAAGCGGCTCGTCCGCCGTATTCGGCTCGCCCGAGTGTCTTTGGCTGATCGAATCCGACCCATACTGATGCCACCAGATCTTTTTGATATCCGTTAAACCAAGCGTCGACTTGATCGTTGGTTGTACCTGTTTTACCGGCAAGATCCTGGCGGCCGAGTGATTTTGCTTTTTTCGCCGTTCCTTGCTGAACCACGTCTTTTAGCATGTCGTTAATGAGAAAGTGGATGCGCTCATCCAAGACTCGCGGTGCAATGCGGTCGCTGTAATCGAGTTCGAAAAAGTCAGATTTTGCAGGACGTAACCGATTATCAAATTCTAAATCCACTGAGATGGATCGACCGTCACAATCCTTTTTGCATACCGTGACAGGTCGCGTTTGATACAACACCGCGCCGTCAGCTGATTCGATGCGATCAATCAAATGATTCCTCACTCGGAATCCACCATTCGCGAAAATTGCGTATGTTTCAGCCATCTCAAGTGGTGTTAATGACGCAGTACCGAGTGAGATGGAGAGGTCTCTTGGTAGCTTAGCAGTATCCAGACCAAACCGATCTGCGATATCAATGATTCGGCTCACTCCGAGTTCTCTGACCAGTCGGACTGACACAAGGTTTCGTGATTTATACAGTGCTGTACGTAGGCGCGTTGGGCCTAGAAATGTGCCACCTGAGTTTTGTGGGCGCCAATCGGTCGCGCCTTCGGTTTGGTCGAAGACAACCGGGGCATCGTTAATCTGTGTCGCTGGGGTCATGCCCGACTCGAGTGCGGCCGTGTAAATCAACGGTTTGATGCCAGAGCCGACCAACCGTCCGCCTTGGGTTGCACGATTAAATTTAGACTCAAAATAGTTGAACCCGCCAATCATCGCTCGAATAGCGCCTGTATTTGGATCGAGTGCTACGAATCCAGATTCGACTTCAGGTTTTTGTGCGAGCCACCAACGAGTGTCGTCTTTCAGAACTCGAATCAGATCACCTGGTGCGACGAGTGTTCTGGCATCCCGAACACGCGGGCCGATGCTATTGACGCTCCGATACTCGCGTGCCCACTCAAATCCTTTTTGGTCGATGGTGATTGATTCATCGTCTTTCGTGATCGCGCGAATGGTTTTATCGGTGACAGCCACAACAACAGCTGGTTCAAGTGGACCAATTGCATCAACGCTTCCGAGCTGTCGTTTCCAATCAAATAAGCTTGTGCCAATGAGTGCTTGCTCAACGCCTCGCCAACCGTGCCGGCGGTCGTACTCCATCAGCCCCCGAATAACAGCGTCCTGAGCATATTTTTGGTGCTCACCGTTAATGGTGGTGAACACACGTAAGCCATCGGTATATGCGCGATCATCGAAGATCTCTAATGCGATCCGGCGAGCTTCCTCAGCGACGTACGGTGCTGTGAGATCGACCTGCACACCATGTAATGATGCTGTAACGGGTTGTTCAATTGCCTGATTGAAGTCGTACTCTTCGATAAAGCCTAATTTCAGCATGCGCCCGAGAATCCAATCACGACGCTCTTTTGCACGATCTGGATTTGCGATGGGATTGTACTTCGATGGTGCTTTGGGAAGCCCTGCGATCATTGCTGACTGCGCGAGAGTTAACTCATCCAAGTTTTTACCATAGTAAATTTGCGACGCGGCGTTGACCCCATAGGCTCGATGCCCAAGGAAGATCACATTGAAATAGAGCTCAAGAATTTCATCTTTACTCAGCGTTTTCTCAATTTCGAGCGCGAGAAGGATTTCTCTAAACTTCCGTGCAAATGTCCGCTCGTGGCTTAAAAAGTAGTTCTTGGCTACCTGCATCGTGATGGTAGAACCACCAGACTGAATTTGACCGCTCGAAACGAGTTGCCATGCAGCACGGGCAAGACCGAGAGGGTCGATCCCAACATGGTCTCTGAAGTTATCATCCTCGGCGGCGAGGAAGGCGCGAACGAGATCGAGTGGGACTTCATTAATACTGACTGGATCACGGCGCTTTTCGCCAAACTGAGCAATCAACTGCCCATCTGAAGTAAAAATTTGGAGTGGCGTTTGCAATTGTACCGTACGCAGTGATTCGACGTCTGGAAGTCCCGGTTTCAGGTAGAGATACCCACCAACCAGGACAGCTGTTCCTAATAGCGCTGATGTCAGTGCGAGGCTGATTAGAAAACGTATAGGGCCTGTCACGATGCTTCCATTCCGAGTGTTGGGCCGAAGTGTACCTAAAATCAAGGTCCAATATCGATTTGACAGACTTTAATTTCCTGCTTGGCTCTCCGGAATTGGAGGGACCTCATGCAAATCGACCCATCAAGTCAGGCTCGAGTGTATCTAAGCTGCGATTCGCTTTATTGGATAAATGATGGAGATTGTCATCACTATCAACGACTCTCGTCCTTGTCGGTTTCTATGAATCGAAAGAAGAAATATCACCGTTGGTGTTCCTGGTTTGTCCTCGATTCCTGTGCTCGGTCATGCATTTCAATCAAGTCAGCGTCGAGCCTTTAAATCAGAACTGCTAATATTCATCACTCCCCGCGTTCTGTAACTGAGGTTTCATGCCAGACATTTCGTTTCCACTCATTTTGATCGGCCCAACCGGTGCGGGTAAAACGACAGTTGGTCGTTTGCTCGCAACAAAATTGAATTCGCCGTTTTTTGATTTAGATGAGGAAATTGAGGCGCGTTGTGGTGCGGATATTCCCTGGATTTTCGATGTCGAGGGCGAATCAGGTTTTCGTGAGCGTGAGGCCCGGGTATTTGCAGAGCTCGTTGGTCAAGGCGCAGTAGTTGTGTCGACTGGTGCGGGCGTTGTGTTGCGCCCTGAAAACCAGGATCTTCTGCAAGCGCATCAACAACATGTAATTTGGCTGCAAGTTGATTTAAAAACGCAATTTGATCGGTTGAAAAATGATAAAAACAGGCCGCTCTTGCAGGTCGCAGATCCAAAGGCCAAGCTCAAAGCAATGGCTAGCGAGCGCGAACCTTTATACCGCGCGTATTCGTCGATCCAGGTACAGACGCGGCGAACGAATCCATCTATTGTAGTGCGGCAGATTATCGAACAAATTGAGGGGCAGAGTGATGAGAGAGCTTAATGTTGAATTGGGCGATCGCGCGTATCCAATTCACATTGGAAGCGGCTTGATTGACTCAGATTTGTTGGCAACCGTGATTCGAGGTCGGCAAGTTCTTGTCGTCACGAATGAAAGTATCGCACCGCTATATTTAGATCGCGTTGTATCGGCGTTGACTGACTTTGATTTGGCGACAGTGATCTTGCCCGACGGTGAGAGCCACAAACATATCGAGACCCTGGATATTATTTTCTCAGAGGCGTTGACCCGTCGTTTTTCAAGGAACGCGACGATGATTGCTCTAGGGGGCGGCGTCGTTGGTGACATGGTTGGCTTTGCTGCCGCGACGTATCAGCGCGGGATCGATTTTATACAGATCCCCACCACACTCCTTTCGCAAGTCGATTCATCGGTCGGTGGGAAAACCGGCGTGAACCACAGGCTCGGCAAAAATATGATTGGTGCATTCCATCAACCCGTTGCCGTCTTTATCGATACCGATGTGTTAACCACGCTTCCTGATAAAGAGATGTCTGCAGGGATGGCTGAAGTCATTAAATATGGCTTGTTAGGTGACCATGAGTTTTTGGCTTGGATTGAGTCGAATGTCGATTCGCTGATGGCTAAAGATTCAGAAGCAATCTCGACTGCGATTGAGCGTTCATGCCAAATGAAGGCTGATATTGTTGCTCGGGATGAGCGGGAAGGCGGTGTGCGAGCCTTACTCAACCTCGGGCATACATTTGGTCATGCAATTGAGGCCCATCTTGGTTATGGCGGTTGGCTCCATGGTGAAGCAGTTGGTGCTGGTATGGTGTTAGCGGCTCGGCTGTCCCAAGCCATGGGGATGCTTTCGGATGCCGACCTCGCTCGAGTTATCGCCGTATGCGAGCGTGTGGTACTGCCCGTTGAGCCACCAATTGGGATGACACCAGACGATTTTATGAAGCACATGGCTGTTGATAAGAAAAATATTGATGGACGTCTTCGTCTTGTCTTGATGCGATCTCTAGGTGATGCCTATGTGGAAGACCAGGCCCCGTCCGAATTGCTCCTTGATGTTCTAAGCGCGTGCTGCCGCTAGTTCGATCACAACAGGCGTGTATTGAACGAATTCGCTCTGCTGTTCGCTGGGCGAAGCGATTGGTTGTGCTCGTCGGGGCGCCAGGTCAAGGGAAAAGCACGGTGATTGAGGCGCTCGTTCTCAGGAGCCCAATAAACCCATTGCGCCTTGAGGGTGAACTGATTTCCGACCGAACCGATGCAGTATTGCGCCTGATGGGGCTTGTTGGGCTGCGTCCGGAAGGGACTGACATTGAGATGTTAGCTAGGCTTCAGAATAAGCAGCCGGCCGGAACCGAGCATGGAATTCCTGAGATTATTGTGGATGACGCACATTGTCTCCCAAATGACGTGCTGCAGCTTTTTCATGAGTTGAGTTCTGGCGCGTATGGCCGGCGCTGGTCAGTTTTGATGGTTGGTGAAGAGACGTTGGTCGCGCGTCTTCAAGCATTACAGCCAAAGCCTGCACTCTCGAGCACCGTGTTGCTTCCGCGCTGGGACCAACATGATCTTGAGGAAGCTTGCGCGAAGCTCTACCCGGCAGTCGACGTCTCTAGCCGGGCGCCTCGATTGCTGCAGCACTATGCGATCCATCCAAAACAGTTGCTCAGAGCAGTTGGAGAAGAAGACCTCATTTCGGCAGCTGAAACGATGAATGGGCATGATGGAGAGTCATCCTCAGTGCTTCGGATCGCTCCTGCCGCAGTCATTGCTATCGGAATCGCGATTGCTGCACTGGTGGCGATTTTGATATTCGTTCAAATGGATAACGAGAATTCTCAGGCTGTAAAGCCCACAACAATTCCCTTGACGCCAAATAAACAGTAGTCTCCCCGTCTCACCTTTCATTTGCTCCGCGGTCGCGAGAGTCATATACTACGCGGCCTTTTTCTTTATGGATTCAGTCGGTTGAGTCCAATTGACACGGATGATTTGCTGGAGCTTGATATGAGCTCGCAAGATCCGTTGTCCGATTTCGGCGGGACGCGCGACGCCCCGTATTATTTGAGGTTGCGGCCCCCTTGGCCGTGTATTTTAGGAAAGAACATATGGCCAAAGGTCTTTATACACCTGGTGAGTTTCGCGATAACTGTGGTTTCGGTCTGATCGCGCATTGTGAGGGTGAGGCAAGTCACGATCTGTTAATGACGTCAATCCAAGCACTGACGCGGATGACGCACCGCGGTGGTATTGCTGCCGACGGTAAAACAGGTGACGGTTGTGGCTTGTTGTTTCAGATGCCAGACGCGTTCATGCGTCGCGCTGCGAAAGAATGTTTCGGTGTCGAGCTGGGCGACCTCTTTGCTGTAGGGATGGTGTTTGTTTCCACCGACGCAGCAGGCGAAACTCAGGCAACTAAAGCGATTGAAGAAGTCCTGACAGCGCGGAATCTGAGCGTTGTTGGTTGGCGTGACGTACCGGTTGACCCAACCAATCTTGGTCCAATCGCACGTGGAAACATGCCTGTTTTCAAGCAGGTGTTCGTTGAGCCTAAGGGGCTTAATCAAGAGCAGTTTGATAATGAGTTGTTTATGGCGTCGCGGCTGATCGAGCGCGCAATCGCAGTCAACGCAGAGAACTATCTGTGCTCGTTATCTCGCCGCGTCATCTCCTATAAGGGATGGATGATGCCGGTAGATCTACCTAACTTCTACCCAGATCTGAATGACGCGTTAATGGCGACTGCGATTTGTGTGTTCCACCAGCGGTTCTCTACGAACACCCTTCCACGTTGGCCGCTGGCACAGCCGTTTAGACTGCTGGCCCACAATGGTGAGATTAATACCATTGCGGGTAACAGAAACTGGGCTAACGCGCGCGGTCACTTGTTCAAGTCGGAGCGTCTGCCTGAAATTGATCAGATATTGCCATTGGTGAACTCCACTGGTTCAGATTCATCGAGTCTCGACAATATGCTCGAGGTGATGGTTGCCGGAGGCATGGATCTGTTCCGTGCAATTCGGATGCTTGTTCCGCCTGCGTGGCAGAATGTCGATGACATGGATGCGGATTTACGTGCGTTCTATGAATACAACTCGATGCATATGGAGCCTTGGGATGGGCCTGCGGGTATCGTACTGACAGATGGTCGTTACGCGTGCTGTCTGCTTGACCGTAATGGCCTGCGTCCTGCGCGCTGGGTCAAAACGAAAAATGGGTATTTGACGCTAGCTTCCGAGATCGGAACTTGGGATTACAAACCAGAAGATGTCGTTGCTAAAGGTCGTGTTGGACCGGGTGAAATCCTCGCGATTGACACCGAAACAGGCGACATGTTGTCTGCTGATGATATTGATCATCAATTAAAGGGCCGTCAGCCGTATAAGCAGTGGCTGCGCGAGCAAACCATTCGTTTCGAAACTGAGATGAAAGATCCATTTTCGGATCTTAAAAAGCTTTCAGAGCGTGGGCTACCTCCATATCTGAAGCTCTTTAATTTGACCAGCGAAGAGCGTCACCAGGTGATCAAGCCGTTGGCTGAGACAGGCCAAGAAGCTGTTGGTTCCATGGGTGATGACACACCGATGGCTGTGCTTTCAACCGAACAGCGCCATGTTGCTGACTACTTCCGGCAGCAGTTTGCTCAGGTGACCAACCCACCGATTGATCCATTGCGTGAATCGATTGTGATGAGTTTGGAAACGTGCTTGGGAATGGAGCTGAACCCGTTTGAGGAAACGGCCGATCATGCAGAGCGTGTGATTTTACAGTCACCAGTACTTTCTGCGCCTAAAATTGATCTGTTGAAGGCGATTGAGCATCCGAAGTATGGCCGCACTCAAATCGAGCTTGCTTTTGATCCTGCGCGTGGGCTTAAAGCCGCTATAGAATCTATATGCCAGCAAGCGGTCGACGCGGTGCGCTCTGGAAAGACTTTGCTGATTCTCTCTGATCGTCACGTGACCGAAAACCAGTGGGTTGTGTCTGCAACGATGGCGACAGGTGCCGTGCATCACCGTCTCATCAAAGAAGGCCTGCGTTGTTCTGCGAACATCATTGTTGATACTGCAGAGGCGCGTGACTCCCATCATTTTGCGGTTCTTCTTGGTTTTGGTGCGACTGCTGTTTATCCATATCTGTCGTATCGCGTGATCAATGATCTGGTCGATTCGGATGAACTTGTGGGTGACCCTCTTGAGCTGCATCGGAATTACCGAAAGGGAATCAACAAAGGCCTATTAAAGATTCTGTCGAAGATGGGTATCTCGACCATTGCGAGCTACCGTGGTGCGCAATTGTTTGAAGCGGTCGGTCTGTCCGATGAGATCGTTGATTTGTGTTTCAAAGGCGTTCAAAGCCGAATTGCAGGTGCTGACTTCGCTGACTTTGAGAATGACCAAAAGATCCGTCAGTCGCTTGCATGGTCAACACGCAAGCCTGTTCCTCAAGGTGGCTTCTTGAAGTACATGCACGGTGGTGAGTACCACGCGTATAACCCCGATGTTGTTCAAACATTGCAGCAGGCTGTCCAGACTGGGTCCTACTCGACTTACCAAAAGTACGCAAAGCTTGTGAACGACCGCCCAGTTGCGACGTTACGGGATTTGCTCAAACTTGAAAAAGACGCAGGTCATGCGATCTCGGTGGATGAGGTGGAACCTGTTGAATCGATTCTCAAGCGATTTGATTCAGCTGGGATGTCTTTAGGGGCTCTTAGCCCCGAGGCTCACGAAGCCTTGGCACAGGCCATGAATGAACTGGGTGCACGCTCAAATTCTGGCGAAGGTGGTGAAGACCCAGACCGGTTCGGTACCAGCCGAGTGTCGAAGATCAAGCAAATCGCATCAGGTCGTTTTGGCGTTACGCCGCATTACTTGGTGAATGCTGAGGTACTTCAAATTAAGGTCGCACAGGGTGCAAAGCCTGGTGAAGGCGGGCAGTTGCCTGGCGGTAAAGTGAATGCTCTGATTGCGAGACTCCGTCACTCTGTGCCGGGTGTCACTTTGATCTCACCCCCGCCGCACCACGATATTTATTCGATTGAAGATTTGGCGCAGCTGATTTTTGACTTGAAACAGGTGAATCCAAAAGCATTGGTTTCAGTGAAGCTTGTGAGCGAGCCAGGTGTTGGAACAATTGCAGCAGGTGTTGCTAAAGCCTATGCCGATCTGATTACGATCTCGGGGTATGACGGCGGAACCGCAGCGAGTCCAATAACATCGATCAAATATGCAGGTTCACCATGGGAGCTAGGGCTTTCAGAAGCACATCAAGCACTTCGTGCAAATGATTTGCGTGACAAAGTGCGTCTCCAGACTGATGGTGGATTAAAGACAGGTGTTGATGTCGTTAAAGCTGCAATTCTAGGCGCTGAAAGCTTTGGCTTTGGTACAGCCCCGATGGTTGCGATGGGATGTAAGTATTTACGGATCTGTCACCTCAACAATTGTGCAACAGGTGTCGCAACGCAAAATGAACTGTTGCGGGAGCAACACTTCCGTGGAACGGTTGAGATGATCAAGCATTTCTTCACATTCGTGGCTGAAGAAACGCGTGAAGTAATGGCCGAACTCGGCGTGAAGACGTTGGCTGAGCTTGTGGGTCGAACTGATTTGCTGACGCAAGTTGGTGGTCGTTCGCAGCGTCAGGCGAAACTCGATTTCTCACCTGTGCTATACCAAGGCCCAGAACATGAGGGTAAACCGCAGCTGTGTGCTGTCGAGAAGAACCCGCCATACGACGAAGCGCCATTGAACCAGGCGATTATTGCGGCAACACGCGATGTTGTTGCGTCTGGAGCAGGTGGCGAATTCGAGTTTACGATTACAAACCAAGACCGTTCTGTTGGTGCGACTTTGTCTGGCGAAATTTCGTTGGTTCATGGTCGTGAGGGAATGGCGAATCCAGTCCGCTTGAACTTGTCTGGAACGGCCGGTCAAAGTTTTGGAGTGTTTAACGCGCCGGGTCTTGAAATGAACTTGCGTGGTGATGCCAATGACTATGTCGGCAAGGGCATGGCGGGCGGTCGACTTATGATTGCTCCACCTGAAGGGTCACAGTTTGTGACACAAGACACATCCATCATTGGGAATACGTGTTTGTATGGTGCAACTGGTGGAACGTTATACGCTGCCGGCCGCGCGGGTGAGCGATTTGCTGTTCGTAATTCAGGCGCTACCGCGATTGTCGAAGGTGCTGGCGATCACTGCTGTGAATACATGACAGGTGGTCTAGTGATTGTCCTCGGGAAGACTGGCCGCAACTTCGGTGCGGGTATGACCGGAGGGTTTGCTTATGTTCTCGATGAATCGCGGACATTTGTTGATCGCTACAACCATGAGTTAGTCGAAATTGCGCGTGTGAGTACTGAGCATATGGAGCAATATCGCGCGCATTTGCGGTCGCAGATTCGTGATTATGTCGACGCAACCAATAGCCAGTGGGGTCAAACCATCCTTGATGACTTTGAGTCATTCGTTAGCCAGTTCTGGCTTGTGAAGCCGAAGGCAGCGAGCTTGGGTGATTTGTTGGCGTCATCGCGATCGGGTGCGCAGTAGGAATTTAGAGGATTTATTACAATGTCCACACAGAAAAACAATGACTTTCAGTTTTTAGATGTTGGAAGAGTGGATCCTGCTAAAAAGGATCTCGACCAGCGCAAAGGTGAATTCACTGAAATTTATCACCCGTTTTCAAATAAAGATGCGGGATCACAAGCGCACCGCTGCCTTGCATGTGGCAATCCATATTGTTCGTGGAAATGCCCTGTGCACAACCATATCCCGAATTGGCTCGAACTGATTAGCCAAGGGAACATCATGGCAGCTGTTGAGCTCGCTCATAAAACCAATTCATTACCGGAAGTCTGTGGACGTGTTTGCCCGCAAGACCGGTTGTGTGAAGGTGCATGTACCCTCAATGATGGCTTTGGTGCGGTGACAATCGGTTCTGTTGAAAAATACATTACTGATACGGCATTCGCCTTGGGTTGGCGCCCGGACATGTCAGATGTGGAGTGGACCGATAAGCGCGTCGCAATTATCGGTGCAGGCCCTGCTGGTCTTGCATGTGCGGATATTTTGGCGCGTGGAGGCGTGAAGCCAGTTGTATTCGATCGCCACCCTGAAATTGGTGGCCTCCTGACCTTCGGTATCCCAGAATTTAAGCTTGAAAAATCAGTCATGACTCGTCGTCGTGAGATTTTTGAGAGTATGGGAATCGAATTTCGTTTAAATACAGAAGTCGGTAATGACATTGCTGTCGGCGAATTGATGGAAACCTTCGATGCCGTTTTCCTTGGCATGGGGACTTACACCAACATGGCTGGTGGATTCCCTGGAGAAAATCTTCCAGGTGTATTTAAAGCACTGCCATTTTTGATCTCAAACGTGAATCGCTGCCTAGGATTTGAGAAGGATCCAAGCGAATTCATCAATATGAAAGGAAAGCGTGTCATCGTTTTGGGTGGCGGCGATACCGCCATGGACTGTAATCGGACTTCAATCCGCCAGGGCGCGAAATCAGTGACCTGCGTGTATCGTCGTGATGAGGCGAATATGCCTGGATCCCGTCGTGAAGTTGCCAATGCGCGTGAGGAAGGCGTGAAGTTCATGTTCAACCGCCAACCTGTTGAAGTTGTTGGCGATGCCACCGGCGTGACGGGCGTGAAATTTGTCACGACTCAGCTTGGTGAGCCGGATGCGAACGGACGTCGAAGCCCAGAAATTGTTCCTGGATCAGAAGAAGTGATTCCTGCGGATTGTGTATTGATCGCTTTTGGATTCCGTCCGAGTCCAGCAGGCTGGTTCAACGATTTGAATATTGATACTGCAGATTCTGGTCTTGTTTTGGCTGCGGAAGAGCAAGATCTCCCATATCAGACAACGAACCCGAAGGTATTTGCTGGCGGTGATATGGTGCGCGGTTCAGATTTGGTTGTGACTGCAATTGCGGAAGGTCGTGGGGCGGCGCAGTCCATCCTCGATTATTTGGATATTCGATAAAGATATTGGATTCCCAACGGAATCTTGATTACACAGGGCGTTTCTACAAACACAGTATAAGAGGGCAATAACAATGCGTGACGAAACACTGGCAATCCATGCGGGATATCAGACTGATCCAACAACAAAGGCGGTCGTTCCACCGATTTGCCAAAACGTCGCGTTTGAGTTTGATGACGCGGCCCATGGTGCAGCGCTATTTAACCTAGAAGTACCGGGTAACATCTACACGCGCATCATGAATCCGACGTGTGATGTGCTTGAGCAACGTGTCGCGGCTCTTGAGAGTGGTATTGCTGCACTTGCAGTGTCATCAGGCATGGCTGCAATCACCTATGCGCTACAGACACTCGCGAGCCAAGGTCACAACATCGTCACAACACCACAGCTCTATGGCGGAACATACACGCTATTTGCGCATATGTTGCCGAGCCAAGGGGTTGAAGTTCGTTTTGCTGAAACCGACCGTCCTGAAGATCTGGAAAAACTGGTCGATGAAAATACACGCGCAATTTACTGCGAAACCATTGGTAACCCAGCCGGTAATATCGTTGATATCCGCGCGATGGCAGCGATGGCATCGCGCAATGGACTGCCTTTGGTTGTCGATAACACGGTCGCGACGCCTGCACTGTGTAAGCCAATCGAATTAGGCGCCAACATTGTGGTGCATGCACTAACGAAATTTATGGGTGGCCACGGTAACTCACTGGGTGGAATTATTGTTGATGGCGGTAATTTCGATTGGACTGCACAAGCTGATAAATTCCCAGGAATGACAGCACCTGAGCCTGCTTACCATGATGTGGTGTATTCAGATGCTTTCGGCCCTGCTGCCTTCATCGCACGTGCTCGGACGGTTCCACTGCGTAATACAGGTGCCGCATTGGCTCCAATGAACGCGTTTCTTTTGCTACAGGGAATTGAGACGCTGAATCTTCGGATGGAACGGCACTGCGATAATGCGCAGAAAGTCGCTGAATTTTTGAAAACGCATCCGAAGGTTGAATGGGTCAGTTATGCAGGGTTGCCGGATCATCCGCACCATGCACTTGCGAAAAGTCAGCTTGGAGGAACGCCATCAGCACTTCTGACGTTTGGCGTGAAAGGTGGTTTTGATGCGGGTGTGAAATTCTATGATGCGCTCGGTTTGTTCAAGCGCCTTGTGAATATCGGTGATGCGCGCTCATTGGCATGTCACCCAGCATCCACCACGCATCGTCAATTATCTGATGTAGAGCAACTTTCGGTCGGAGTGAAGCCTGAAATGATTCGTTTGTGTGTCGGTATTGAGCACATCGATGATATTCTCGCCGATCTTGATCAGGCACTATCATTGGTATGACATCAGAGTTAAAAAACGATCGTTTCCTAAAAGCACTGCTCCGCCAACCTGTTGACCAAACACCAGTTTGGATGATGCGTCAGGCGGGGCGCTACCTCCCAGAGTATCGGGCGACGCGTAAAATCGCAGGTGATTTCATGAGCCTCTGCAAAAATGCAGAGCTCGCCTGTGAAGTGACAATTCAACCGCTTGAGCGCTACCCACTAGACGCTGCCATCCTTTTTTCGGATATTTTGACGATTCCAGATGCGATGGATTGTGGTCTGTATTTTGAAGCAGGCGAGGGTCCTCGCTTTGAGCGCCCCGTAAGAACACGCGCTGATATCGATGCACTTCCAGTTCCACCAATGGCTGATGCGTTGGACTATGTGATGAACGCGGTGAAGACGATTCGTCATGAATTGAACGGTCGTGTCCCATTGATTGGATTTTCTGGAAGTCCTTGGACATTGGCGACTTACATGATCGAGGGTGGCGGTTCTAAAGAATACCGTTACGCGAAGGGGTTGATGTATTCAGATCCGGGTGCGTTACACGCACTGCTTGAGAAGCTCGCAACCGCAGTGACTGATTACTTAAATGCGCAGATCGTAGCTGGCGCTCAAGCGGTACAGATTTTCGATACTTGGGGTGGGGTTCTCTCAGAACCCGCTTACCGTGAATTTTCTCTCGCATATATGGAGAAAATCGTGAAGGGATTGGTTCGTGAATCTGAGGGTCGCCAAGTCCCAGTCATCCTATTTACCAAGGGTGGTGGAGCATGGCTCGAACAAATGGCGGCGACAGGTTGCGACGCGCTAGGTCTTGATTGGACGGTAGATCTCGGCCGTTGTCGCGAGCGCGTGGGATCGCAGGTTGCTCTTCAGGGTAACCTTGATCCATCTGTTTTATTTGGATCGGATGAATTAATCACGTCTGAAGTCGAAAGACTTTTGAAGAGTTTCGGTTCAAACCCTGGTCACGTATTTAATTTAGGCCATGGCATCAATCAGCACGTTGATCCTCAGCGTCCTGCCACTATGATTGATGCAGTGCAAAGAATTAGCCGAGAGATTCACTCCGGCTCACATTGAGGTCGACATGATGCGCATAGTAAGTATTGCGTTAGGTCTCATCCTGGCGGGTAACGCCATGGCTGAGTCAAAAGGGTTATCTGATATCTACAATCTCGCGGTTGCGAATGATCCTGCGTTGCGGGCGCAAATCGCAGTGCGTGACGCGTCAGGCGCGTTGGGTGAGCAAATTCGAGGCACTCGCGGCTTGAGTGCGAACGCATCAGTGTCAGGAAAAGGAACTCAGAACCTGAAAACAGATGATGACTATAGAACTGGCACGCTGTCATTAACCTTCAGTATGCCTTTGTACGATCAAGGACTTGATGCCTCAATTGAAAGCCAGAATGCTGCGGTTCGAGAGGCAGATGCATCCTTGGCTGCGTATCGTCAGTCGCATATTGTTTCAGTGACCGATAGGTATTTTGCTGTTTTATCAGCCGAGCGGGATTTACTTGCTACCCGAGCTGAGGTCGAAGCATTTGAGCGTCAGTTAGAGCAAGCATCTGAGCGATTGATTGTCGGGATCGGGACGCGAGTTGATGTGGATCAGGCGCGGGCAAGACTTGATTTATCCCAGGTCGGACTGATTAGCGCAGGAGTTGTGCTGGACACAGCAATATCTGATCTCGAGCAATTGGTAGGCGTCCCAGTTCGTGATCTTGCGGATTTGGGAGAAAACTTTACGGCAGATATTCACAGGTCATTGGATAATCATCTTGAAACATCAGTTGATACACATCCCGATGTTGTGTCTGAACAAGAGAGCTATCAGAGTGCTCTAGCGGACCTTGATGAAGCGCGCTCTGAGACCACCCCGACGCTTGCTTTGTCGTCAACATTTTCCATATCGGATACGTCAGGGAGTGATACGGTAGCGACGAACGCCAGTGCGAGAAGTAACGTGTTGAGTTTGACATTATCTGCACCGATCTATACCAACGGTGTTGCTTCTGCGAAGGTTGATGTTGCGAAAGCAAATGTCGTCAGAGCAGAAGCGAATTTATCGAAGGTCCGCCGTGAAGTCCAAGCGAGTATGCGAAAAGCGTTTCGTAATCTAGAAGCGAGCGCGCGTACCGTAGAGGCACGAGGATTGGCTATTGTCTCTGCGGCGAGTCGCGTCGAGGCGACAGAAGCGGCTTATGCTGTGGGCTCAGGTGACATTGTCGAAGTATTGAATGCGAAGAAAGATCTGTTCGCAGCTGAGCGTGATTTTGCAAAAGCACGACACACACATGTCATTCGCCAACTAGAGTTCGATCAGGCGATTGGCGATTTATCTGAGTCTGCAATTACCCGTATCGATCAATATTTGGTTCAGTGAAAATCACGTGAGCTTGGGGTGAGTTCTCCAAGCCATTCGCTGGCATCTTCTAAGGTGTCAGCGATGATGTGAATCACACCGTGGGATTCCTGTACCTTTCCTCTGACTTTTAATAAACGACTGGCCAGAATCTGACGTCTGAAAGTTTCCACGAGAGATGGCCAAACAAGGCAATTAATTTGTCCATCCTCGTCTTCCAAGGTAATAAAGACCACACCTGAGGCTGAGCCTGGTCGTTGGCGTGTTGCAACAATGCCTGCTACCCAAATGCGAAGGTCTGGATGTCTGGGTAGTCGATCAAGTTCGGATGACCGTCGGCAGGTGCGGAAAGCTGATTTATCCCGTAATAAGCTCATTGGATGCGCTTCAAGTGATAGCCCAGTGGTCTGATAATCAGCTACCAAGGTTTCACCAAGCGCTGGAACTCGAGGCTTAAAGTCTTCCATTGTTTGAATTGCGCCTTGGAATAATGGCAATTGTGACTCTTGATCGCCAAGCTGCCAAAAGCTATCAAAACGATTATCCGTTAATGACCGAAATGCATGTGCGCTGGCTAAGACCTCTAAGTCTCCCGTTGTGAGTCCTGTGCGGATTCGGAAGTCATTGAGGCTTTGATAGGGATGATGGCGTGATTGCACCAGAATATTGGCGGTCTCAAATCGTAATCCCTTAATCAGGTGCAATCCTAATCGGATGCATGGATATCCTGATGCATCTTCAAGAGTCGATAACCACTCAGATGCATTGACATCAATTGGCCGAATCTCGATACCGTGGCGTTGGGCATCTTGGAGTAGTTGTGACGGCGTGTAGAACCCCATGGGTTGGGCGTTCAGTAAGCTGCAGTAGAATGCGGCTGGTAAGTGGCATTTGATCCAAGCTGATAAGTACACAAGCAATGCAAAGCTTGCAGCGTGTGATTCAGGGAAACCATATTTTCCAAACCCTTCGATTTGATGACAGAGACGTTCAGCGAACTCTCGAGAGTGTCCTCGTGTCAGCATTCCGCTCACGATTTTTTCATGGAAGTGAGAGAGACCTTTACCCCCTTTCCAGGTAGCCATGGCACGCCTTAGAGCATCTGCTTCGCCTGCACTAAAGCCAGCTGCGACCATGACCAATTGAATGACCTGTTCTTGGAAAATAGGTACACCAAGGGTTCGGTCGAGTACTTGGCTGATCTCCTTAGGCTGTTTCTCTTTGGGCTCAATGCCATCGCGACGCCTGAGATATGGATGAACCATATCGCCTTGGATTGGTCCAGGTCTGACAATGGCGACTTCGACCACAAGATCGTAATACGTCCGTGGTTTGAGTCGAGGCAGCATGGCAAGCTGTGCTCTGGATTCAACTTGGAAGACACCAATTGCATCCCCTTTGCATAGCATGTCGTATACCTCGGGATCTTCTGGAGGAATATCAGCGATGGAACGCGGAGGCTTACGATATCGTCCTTTGCTCGGTTGATAGGTTGTTTGATAGCGAAGCGCAAGCTCTAAGCTTCCACGAATGGCAGTCAGCATTCCGAGTGCGAGAACATCGACCTTCAGTAGTCCAAGTGCATCAATGTCATCTTTATCCCATTGCAAGCAGGTCCTATCTTGCATGGCTGTGTTCTCTATCGGGCACAATTCAGACAGTGGGCCACGTGAAATAACGAACCCCCCGACATGCTGTGTCAGGTGTCTAGGAAAGCCCAAGATTTCTGTTACCAATTCGGTCAGCAATCGAATTTGAGGCCCTTGCGGGTCGATTCCGAGCTCAGCGAAGCGCTCAATCATGGCTTCTTTTTTATCCCACCACGCGAGACTTCCAGACAGCGCTTCAATTAAATCGAGTGGTAGATTGAGTGCTTTACCGACATCCCGGATGGCTGATCGTTTGCGGTAGGTAATGATAGCTGCTGCGAGTGCTGCCCGTTCTTTCGAATATTTCCGGTAGATATATTGAATGACTTCATCACGCCGATGATGTTCAAAATCGACATCAATATCAGGCGGCTCATTACGCTCTTTAGACACAAAGCGCTCAAACAAGACGGATACACGACTCGGATCCACTTCGGTAATGAAGAGGCAATAGCAGACAACAGAGTTTGCAGCAGAGCCTCTACCCTGGCATAGAATGCCCTGCGAGCGTGCATAGGCCACAATATCGTGCACAGTCAGGAAGTAGCAGGCGTAGTTCATCTCTTCAATTAGTGTGAGTTCTTTCTCGATCAGCGCTGTGATTGTGTCGGGTACACCTTGGGGCCATCGCTGTTGTGCGCCATCAAATACAAGATCTCTCAAAAACGCATGTTCGTTGTGGTATTGCGGTGGGCAAATCTCTTGAGGATATTCGTAACGTAAGTCACTTAATGAAAATTCAAATCGATCCAAAACATTGAGTGATTCGTGGAGCCAAGTACCCGGATAACGTTGCTGCAGTCCATGTTGATCCATGAGGGTGCACTCACTTGATCGTTCTAATTGATCTGCAATTTCAACAATCGGAGCGCCGAGCCGGATTGCTGTCAGCGTATGCTGGAGTTTCAAACGCTGACGGATGTGCATCAGAGGCCGTTGTGTTGCAACAACAGGAAGGTTCCATTCAAACGCTGTGAGATCAATACGTTCCGCGAGATCTGCTTGATGCCCAGACTCCGGGAGATGTGCAGCTATCCAGAATCGCCCCCTAAAAGCATAAGACAAGCTTTCAATTTGAGAGGTCCAGTCCAAGGCTTGAGGATTTGGGTGCCAAAGACAGAGCAATGTTTCTGTATGCCCAATGAGGTCACGTCGTGTTAACTGATATGCGCCTTTGGAGGATCGCCGCCGCGCCAGTGAGATTAGTTGCCCGAGTTCTCCCCAGGCTGCTCGATTCGGTGCAAGCAAGGTCAGTTCAAGTTGTTCGTCGACTCGGAATCGTGATCCATGCACCAATGGGATGCCAAGTGTTTGTGATGTGAGATGGGCCCGAACAGCACCAGAGACAGACGCCTCATCGGTTACACCAATTCCTGAGTAACCAAGAGCATGAGCACGCATCACATATTCTTCAGGGTGTGATGCGCCTGTTAAGAAAGTGAAATTGGAAGTACAACAAAGCTCTGCAAACATACTGTAATTATATACAGTAAAATGCAGTGCCTCATAGCATGTCGTGAGCGCTTATTTCTCCAGCGCAGCGAGCCGTGTCTCGAGTTCAGCAAGCTTTGCTTCAGCTTTTGAGAGTTTCTCTGTTTGCTTCTCGTAGTCTTCCCGTGTTACGACATTTAAATCCTTCAGTCCTTGCGCGATCAAATCTTCCACTTGCTGCTTAAATTGGGCCTGCATTTTGCGCGCAGGTTCTGGAAGTGCTTCAGAAATTTTCGTGGCGATATCATTAAACGCATCTCGATTCAGCATGGTCTGCCTCCTTTCGGTTGATGAACTTATGATGCGGGCGATCAGAAAAAATTTCATCTCATACAGTTCGCACTATTTTAGTGCCGCGAAAGTCGTTACAGTGCATGGTGTGCGCAATTTCGGTGCTTTCTGAACGGGAAAAACCCGCCAGAACCCGCAATCTCCTGCGAAGTGATTGGTTGGCACGGTGTCTGCAATGACTCCCTTAGAGAGGTATTTCCTCCCGTTAGGGTCTCGTTAGTAAGGAGCTATACATGAAACTGGTAACGGCGGTTGTTAAACCGTTCAAGTTAGATGATGTCAGAGAAGCACTGTCAGATATTGGCATGCAAGGCATCACTGTCACTGAAGTCAAAGGCTTCGGTCGTCAAAAGGGGCACACCGAGTTGTACCGGGGTGCGGAATACGTCGTTGATTTCTTGCCTAAAGTGAAAATTGAAGTGGCTACAACAGATGATCAGGTTGATCAGGTGATTGAAGCAATTTCAAAAGCAGCGAATACCGGAAAGATTGGTGACGGCAAGATTTTTGTGGTGAACCTCGAGCAGGCGATCCGCATCCGTACCGGCGAATCAGGTAACGAAGCGCTCTAAGCGCACAACAACACAACTCGATCAAAGACACACTTCGCAGGAGAGTCATTGTGAACGATTTAGCTACTGTGAGTGGCGATCTGGCCCAGTTGGCCTACGCCCTCGATACATTTTATTTTCTATTATCCGGTGCTTTAGTCATGTGGATGGCGGCAGGATTCGCCATGCTCGAAGCGGGCCTTGTCCGTGCCAAAAACACCACTGAAATACTAACCAAGAACGTTCTTTTGTACGCTATCGCATCAATCATGTACTTAGCGATTGGTTACAACCTCATGTACATCAACGACGCTTGGGGCGGAGTCATCCCAGACTTCGGCTTCTTGATCGGTGACGAGAATACGGCGGATGCAGTAATCGCCGGCGGCGATGATGCACCATACTACTCAGCACGCTCTGATTTCTTCTTCCAGGTTGTCTTCGTAGCAACCGGTATGTCGATCATCTCAGGCGCAGTCGCTGAGCGCATGAAGTTAATGGCATTCTTGGCCTTTGCTGTCATCTTCACCGGCTTCATCTACCCAATACAAGGCTCTTGGAGCTGGGGTGGTGGCTTCCTTTCAGAAGCTGGATTCAGCGATTTTGCGGGCTCAGGTATCGTCCACATGTGTGGTGCGGCAGCGGCATTGGCAGGTGTTCTCGTACTTGGTGCACGTAAGGGTAAATATGGACCGAACGGCGAAATCAATGCGATTCCTGGTGCAAACATGCCGTTAGCGACCCTGGGTACGTTCATCCTGTGGTTGGGCTGGTTTGGATTCAACGGCGGCTCTGAGCTCATGGTGTCGAACGTCGACGAATCGAATGCTGTTGCGCAGGTCTTCTTGAACACGAACATGGCCGCCGCTGGTGGCGCAGTTGCGGCTGCAATCGTCGCAAAGTTATTGTTTGGTAAGGCCGACCTATCAATGGCTTTGAATGGCGCGTTGGCTGGATTGGTTGCTATTACAGCTGAGCCGCTTGCTCCATCAGCTGAACTGGCAACATTGATCGGTGCGCTCGGTGGTGTGTTGGTGGTGTTCTCGATCTTGGCACTTGACCGGATGAAGATTGACGATCCCGTGGGTGCGATCTCGGTACACGGTGTTGTCGGCATCTGGGGTCTCTTCGCGGTTCTTCTCTCAAACGGTGATGCGACCCTCGGCGGACAGATCTTGGGTATCGTTTCGATCTTTGCGTTCACGTTTGTTGCTTCATTGATCGTTTGGGGAATTCTGAAAATGATCATGGGTATCCGCGTCACCGAAGAGGAAGAATATCTTGGTATGGACGTTGTTGATTGCGGCATCGAAGCCTACCCAGAGTTCAAACGCTCTTAACCTCCTAAGGGGAACATGTTAGGGCGGCTTTGCCGCCCTTTTTTTATTTTTGAATTTGCGTAAACTCACCGACTCCCCACAACATAAGAGAAAAAAACGTGCGCGCTGTATTTCTTGATTATCAATCGATGAAGCCTGACGAGTTAGATTTTGAAAAGCTCGCTGGTGCAACCTCTGAATTCGTGACCCATGATGTCACCCCCCCTGACTTGGTGACTGAACGAATTCAGGGCTTTGAAGTTGTCATTTTGAATAAAGTGAAATTTGAGCGCGCTCATTTTGAAGCGGCCCCCGACCTCAAGCTGATTTTGGTATCAGCTACGGGCACGGATAATGTCGATAAGCAGGCTGCTGCCGACCGCGGCGTTGTTGTCTGTAATGTCACCGCTTATGGAACACCATCTGTGAGCCAGCACACATTGATGCTGATGTTGATGGTTGCAACTCAGGCTGAACGCTATCGCAATGATGTAAAAGCTGGCCGATGGTCGGAGAGTCCAATGTTCTGTTTGATGGATTATCCAATTATTGATCTCGCAGGCCGTACGCTTGGCTTGATTGGCTATGGTGAGCTGGGTCAGGCGGTTGGAAGGCTGGCTGAAGCGTTCGGTATGCGCGTGTTAGTGATGGGTCGTGATGGTGTTGACTATGATGATGGATCTGAGCGTGTGAGTTTTGACACGCTACTTGAGCAATCAGATTTCGTCAGCTTGCATGGTTTGTTGAATGCACAAACGCAGAGAATGATGAACCGTGAAGCGTTTCAGAAAATGAAACCCGGTTCGTTCCTGATCAATACGGCACGCGGTGGTTTGGTCGACGAGGATGCACTTTGCGATGCCCTAGAGTCGGGGCATTTAGCGGGAGCAGGCCTTGACGTGGTGACCACAGAGCCGCCAGCAAAAGACTCTCGATTACTCAATTGTAAGCATCCGAATTTAGTGATTACGCCACATTCAGCGTGGGCGAGCCGAGAATCACGTCAACGGATTATCGATATCATGCAAGCGAATCTTGAAGCCTTCATTGAGGGAGCCCCCATTAACCGGGTTGCTTAAGAATCCCAATGAGTTCCTGTAGCTTCGTGATGGTGTGATCTGCAGGAACCTCTTCTTCAGGTATTCGAGCATGTGTATTGAACCACACGGCTTTCATCCCGAGTTGTTTTGCGCCGATCACATCATGCTCAATATCATCTCCAATATGCAGGCACTCGTGGGGCTCCACGCCCAACCGTTTCAATGCTTCTTCGAACATGGCTGGATCAGGTTTCGGTTTCGGAAAGTGTTGTGACTGCAATGAGAATTGAAAGTATTGCCCTAACGGCATCGCCATTAAGTCTGCATTGCCGTTCGTAATCGCACCTAAAGGATAGTCTTTCGACAAAATCTCAAGAGTCTCAACTGTACCTGGGTAGGGATTTACTTTTTGACGCTCTTCATAGAATACGCGAAACCCTTCACCGGCAAGATCTTCAGCAACTGATCGTGTCGCACCTTGATTCTCAAACCAGCGAACCAAAGTTTCTCGGCGAACGACAGTGAGGTTGTGTGCGATGTCAGGTCGTTCTTCAACGATTTGCTTTCTCACCGCACGAAATGTTTCAAGGCTGAAATCGGCCATCCAAGCAGCAGGAGTTAGGCTTCGTAAGTGAGCGGCCATCACATCTTCTGCACCTAAAATGGATACATCGGTTTCCCATAAGGTGTTGTCGAGGTCAAACGTGAGTGCGCGAATTGATTTCATGATTTTGTTTTTGCTCGAGGGTGCGCTTTGTCATAGACCTCGGCGAGGTGCTGGAAATCGAGGTGAGTGTAGATCTGTGTTGTTGAAAGACTCTGATGCCCCAAAAACTCTTGAATTGCACGAAGATCACCTGATGATTCGAGCAAATGCGTTGCTGCAGAATGTCGTAACGCATGTGGATGTACATGTTGGTCGAGGCCGGCTGCTTGTGCACGCAAGTCGAGTCGTCGCTGAATTGTTCGTGGTGACACACCGAGCCCCTTTTTTGTAATAAAGACTCGATCAGTGTGTCCGTTATCCCACTCGGTTCGCTTTTCGAGCCAGTTTGCTAATGCTTTTCTCGCTTTATTTCCCACGGGAACAATGCGTTCCTTGCTTCCCTTTCCAAGCACTTTAAGCTCTTCGGGTATTCCCTGGATGTCGCGGACTGTGAGTCCTAAAACTTCCGCAAGTCGAAGGCCTGATGAATACAGTAGTTCGTAAATCGCCTGGTCTCTCATTGTCTCGATGTCGTTTGGATCGATCGGGGAGTCCAGTAAACGTTGCATGGCGTCTGGGCTTAATGCGTGGGGTAGATGCTTGCCGGTTTTCGGTGCGCGGACATCAGCCGCAGGATTGGCTTTGATCAATCGCTGATTGATCGCTTCTTGAAACACTCCACGCAGTGCCGATAGCTTGCGGCCGATGGAACGGCCCGTGATGCGTTGTGAGCTTAACGATCGAACCCAGCCAATCACAGATAGCGTATCGAGTGATTGGATGTCCGTTTCTTCACCAAAAAAGTGAACTGCCTGCTTGAGATCTCGCTCGTAGGCCTCGATCGTTTTGTCACTTCGACGTTGTGTTTGGCGCATGCCGTCAAGATATTGCGTGACGAATGCGTGAAACATCATGGACTACTTCGCCTTATCAAGAAGCCGAGGCAGGATCATCGCGAGCGCTTCACCAATATGATCCAAGAACAAGGTGTCTTGGTTGGATTGAAAATGCGTTGGATCTGGATGGCCAAGCGCAAGTAATCCATACGTGTGGCCGCGGACGAGTGCGAGTGTTGCTGAGCTTTCGATTGTGCTCGCGTCATCACCAAACAATGCGGCTCGACGATCTTTTGTCAGCCGACCGATCCACGGTTCTTTGTCAGAAACCGCTTGAGCAAGTTGTCCACCCTCTTCAAGTGATTCAGCAGTCACAGGTTGAATCAGAGAAAGGCTATCAGGAACATTGAATTGATCAGATAACAGGAGTCGAACCACTGGAATATCGAATCCATTTGCGAGTTTCTCATCGAGCACAACCGAGAGATCATCAAGATCACGAGCATCGAGTAGTGATAAAACAAGTGACCGTGTTTTTTCAAACAGCACGCTGTTGATGCGTGCTGTTTCGATCATGTGATCATTCTCTCTTTCGAGCTGTTGGATGTGATCGCGCAATTTCCGTAATTGAAATTCAACTAGAGAAATGGCAACGCCAGAATCTGTTGGGAGTTTGAGTTCCCGAACAAGCTTTGGGTGTTGTTCGAAGAAATCCAAATGATCCTGGAGGTATTCTGCGATCTGGTCAGCTGTGATTGTCACAGGCGAAATTCTCCCTCAAAAACAGATTCAGCAGGACCAGTCATGATTAAATCATGTCCAATGCCTTGCCACTCAATCTGCAGGTTTCCGCCTCGAGTTGCAACATTGACTTCGCTATCCAATCGTCCAAGTAGTCTCCCATATGCAACGGCGGCGCAGGCGCCTGTGCCGCAAGCGAGTGTTTCACCAACGCCCCGTTCGAAGACGCGAAGACGAATTTCTGTCGTGGATAGGATTTCCATGAATCCAACATTGACCGAATCCGGAAATTGCACTGCATCTTGAATCGTTTGTCCGATGTCGGCCACGGCGGTCGCGTCGATAGAATCGACAACAGTGACAGCGTGAGGATTCCCCATGCTAATCAATCCAAATGATCGTGATTCATTGGGTGTCTCGAGGACAACAGTGTTCGTTTGATCGGGTTCAGGAGGTGCTTGGTACGGAAGCGCTTGTGGATTAAGAAGTGGCTCTCCCATGTTGACCCGAACCAGGCCTGTATCAGTTAAAACGAGTTCGATTAACCCGCGTGCCGTATTGACGGTGATGACTGGTTTTGTGGTCAATTCCCGGTCGGTCACAAATTTGGCGAAACAGCGCGCACCATTACCGCAGTGCTCAACTTCACCGCCGTCCGAATTAAAGATTCGATAGTCAAAATCAGCATCAGGTCGCGATGGGGGTTCGATCAGCAGTAGTTGGTCAAAGCCAATGCCTGTATTCCGATTTGCTAACTTTTGGATCTGGCTCGATCGTAAGCTGACATGCTGGCTGACCGCATCAATGACCACGAAATCATTACCGAGGCCATGCATCTTGGTGAATTGAACGCGCATTATTGATCCACCATGTGCTCGTTCACCCAGAG
>Ga0255781_10000526_pt1 | contig 30660 bp, 30 predicted proteins | sample 101ome_21_FD_179979 | JGI IMG/M metagenome (GOLD analysis project Ga0255781, IMG submission 179979) | Coastal salt marsh microbial communities from the Groves Creek Marsh, Skidaway Island, Georgia - 101413BT metaG (version 2) | ecosystem: Environmental > Aquatic > Marine > Intertidal zone >... | reverse complement strand
CGACCAGCAACAAAAAAGTCGCTGCTGTCGTGAGTCCGGCGCATAGCCCACAAGCCGGTTGCAACACAGAACAGCATGTAGATGACGACGGAGCCGACGATAATTTCCTGACGGTAGGCTTCCATGGCTTATTCCTGCTGGCTGCTGCGCGAGGCGTGCTTGAGAAGAGCGTCGAATTCGGCTTCATCTTCATGCGTGTAGATGAATGTTCTGAAGCCATAGCTGTACATCACAATAAGGGGGATAGCTCCGAGCCAGGTTCCGTACATCTGCCAGGCCGTTGGTATGGGAAAGCCCATGAAGTAACCCGTCTCGCCCGTCATCAGAAATTCCTGATGTGTGCTGAACATCATCCACCAGATCAGCAGCATCAATAGCCATGAGCCTCCCATGCCTGCCAGAAATTTTCGGCTCCGGTGACGCTCGCTTACCCCGAGAACGCACAGACCAACAACCAGGGTCAGCAGCAGGCTGTTGAACAGAAAGGCCAGTGAGCCGATATGAGCCAGTCGCGCTGCTCCGTCAGCCCCGATGACCATGCCGGGGTATTCGGGGTGTGGCTGTCCACCCGCATTCGGCACAGTGTCTGCCAGGCCGATCATCAGCAGAAGCAGGCCCATGGCGAGGCAGACCGCGAAGATCCAGTAAATTACATGTTTAGTCATGGTTTCAGTCTCGTCCCGAAACGGTCAGGCAAAGGCCCAGTTGCGGGCAGAGGATAAACAGGGGGCACGGCAGAGTCTAGGAAAACGTGTCTGCAGGGTCGGAGCTGAGCTGCTCCGGGTCTTTCTCTGCCTTGACAAGCCGCTCAGGAAAGTCCATTTTCGGACTCCGTCTTAGCCCTCGGGCGAACGAAACCCACACTAAAAAGCAGTATTACGAAGTAGGAGAAGAGCATGTTAAAAACGAGCCTCCGAAACACCGGCAAGGGAGCGTGGAAGGCAGGCCTGACAGGTCTGCTGATGGTCACTTCAGTTACGGCTTTCGCCCAGCGCGGGGCAATCTCCCCGGCAGCCCATGCGGGTCAGGAGCCAATCAACAATTTACCCAATCCTTATGAAACTCAGCGCGATTTTGGCACGCTGCCTGATGGACGCCGATGGGGTTCGGTCAGCGCCGTGAATGTCGATATAGATGGGGTCCATGTCTGGGCAGGTGATCGATGTGGCACCAATTCCTGCGCGACCAGCGACGTCGATCCCATTGTAAAACTGGATCCGAGCGGTCGCGTCGTAGCCTCTCTCGGAGCGGGTCAGATTATCTGGCCCCATGGCATGGATGTTGATGCTGAAGGCAATATCTGGGTTGCTGATGCGCGTCTGGCAAATGAGCGTGAACTGCAGGCCAACCCCGCTGCGCGCAATCACGGTAGCTCGGTACTGAAATTCAGCCCTGAAGGAGAACTGCTGATGGTCATCGGTACGCCGGGTGAGATGGGCGATCCGCCGACACACCTGACTGAGCCGAATGACGTACTGGTTGCCCCCAATGGCCGGATTTATATCGGCGAAACGCATGGCGCCCAGTTTCAGGATGAGCCCGGCCCGAATTCAAAGAGCCGGATCACCATCTGGGAAGCAGATGGCACTTATGTGGGCTCGTTTGGTGAGTGGGGTCAGGAAGACGGACAGTTCCGGGCACCTCACTCTCTGGCAATGGACTCGCAGGGAAGACTCTTTGTCGCTGACCGCGGGAACAATCGCATCCAGATTTTTACCCAGGACGGCGAACACATCGATACCTGGTACCAGTTCAGCCGTAATAGCGGTATCTGGATTGACAAAAGCAATGACTGGCTCTACGCCATCGATTCCGAGTCGGATCCGAACTACAACCCCGGCGGTTGGCGCAAAGGTTTGCGCGTTGGCAGCGCCAAAACCGGAGAAGTCTGGTACTTCGTGCCCGAGCATGTCTCTCCTGAACGCTCATCAGGTATGGGTGGCGTGGGATCCATGGGCGAAGGGGTGACGGTTGACAGCGCCGGTAACGTCTATGCCGGTGAAGTGGGCCCTATTCAGGGCATGACCCGCTTCGTCCCGCGTCTTATTCCCTAGCGTTGTAAGTGGTCTGAAAAGGCGGGGCGTGATCGCTTCGCCTTTTTTGTACCTGCAAAAAAAGAACCGGATACTGGATTGGCAAGGGGAGCCAGAATGCAGTCGTATGATTGCCGTCACACTGAGCAACGGTGTCCGCACAATGAGGTTATGGGATGAACGTGAAGAACTACATGCAGCTGGGCCTGATTTTCATCTCGCTGGCATCCGTTCCAAGTGGGCAGGCTCAGACTCAAGTGAAAGTCAGCACGACGCTCGGCGAGTTCACGCTGGAGCTGTTTGATACTGCGGCGCCCGGTACGGTGGCCAACTTTCGCAATTACGTGACGAGTGGGCGCTTTAATGAGTCAGTCGTTCACCGATCTGTTCCCAGTTTTGTCATTCAGGGGGGGCAATATGTGATCCCGGCGGGGACCACCCAGCTCAGCCAGATTGCGATTGATGGCACGATCGCCAACGAGTTCAATCAGTCCAATCTCAGAGGCACGATCGCCATGGCAAAGGTTGCCGGTGATCCTGACAGCGCCACCAGCCAGTGGTTCATCAACGTCGCCGATAACACGAGCCTGGACAGCCAAAATGGCGGGTTTACTGTTTTCGGTCGCGTCCTTGCTGACGGTATGCAGGTTGTTGACGCGATCAACCAGTTACCGCGCGTGGCATTGGCTGCCTCGCTCAACGAGCTGCCCGTTGTTAATTTCAGCGGTTCCGTGACGCGAGAGAATCTTGTGCTGGTGGATATGGCGATTGTTGCGGCCGAGCCTGTGTCTGCCAGCAATCGATTTGATGAAACCACGGAACAGCTGGTGCTGAAAATTGACGCCGGCGCTTCCGGCTTGGTTCAAGTGGCTTTCTCGGTGGAAAGTCAGTCGCCTCAGGTAATTGTCAGAGCGCTACCGGAGAGTGTCACCGCACTTGATGAGAGTGCAGAAGACTTTGCGACTTTTGACGAAGCCACCGGGCAGCTGCTGATCCCCGGGCTCGAAATTGGCGGTCAGATTGTCTACCGCAATCTGGTGTTTCTGCTGACTGATGCGGTGAACCTCCTGTTCAGCCTGCAATCTCTGGAAGAAGGCTGAGAAAGAAGGCTGAGAAAGAAGGCTAAGGTTAAAGATTAAAGCTTAAGCAGACGGCTAAAGCTGCAGGCTAACAAAGTAAGTTAGGGGAAAAGGCCATAAGAGCCAGGCGAACCGGAAAGAAGGCAAGCCACCAAATGCCACCGAAAGCCACCGGAGAGGCGGTCAGGTGGAATTTCTCAGGATAATGGCGCTGAACTCAGGTCTTTCCAGTAGATCGTTCAGTCCTTTGTAGCGTCGCTGTGCCTCTGGCAGATGTTCAATAATCTCTCTCAAAGTCGCCGTGAAACCGGGTTGTCTTGACTCCAGCCGGGTGAAACTCTCCAAAAAAATTCGGATGCCAAAGACGATGGCGCCTGTTTCCGGCAGTCGTCTGAGAGTCTGTCGTTCCACTCTCCAGTAGAGCTCTGCGGGTTCTTGGGTGGCATAAAGGTCCGGCCGCCAGCACAGTTCGTTGCCAGCCTGCACCGACCAGTTGTAACGGAAAATCACCTTATCCTTGCTGAGTTTATTCAGTAATCTGTTCGTTCTGCTGTGCAGGATATCCCGGTAGCCAGGCACCGGATCATGGATCGCGCCGAGTGCCTTGCCGATCTTGTCAGGTAATCGCCAGTTGCTTGGCGAGCAGACACTGGCCGCAGTCAGAATGTACTCGTCGTTCAGTGCCTGCAGTAAACAGATGTCCTCCTGAATCCAGAGGCTGCAGCTTTGAAGATCAGTGGCGGGCAAAGGCCACTGCAGTCTGCCATCTCTGGTCGAGAGATTATGGCCATCGGTCGCGTAGCGCTGACCATGATGTGCAGTCAGATGGGTCAAGAGCAGTCTGCCGAACTCTTTCTGGGCCGAGTCGGATTCAGGCAGGGCAGCAATGACTTCGCCCGGATGAGAGTCAATCTGCTGCAATTTGTGGGCATGATAAATCGGCAGATCATCATCAACCGCCAGCCACTCTGCCATCGCGCCGTGGCTGAGGCCAAGCTCAAGGACTGAAGACTGGCTCGGTGTGGGCAGTAATGGGCTGTTTATCTTTGAATTGAGTTTCAAAATTGCCGGAGTCGATTGTTCGGTTGGGGCCTGGTGGCCGGCTGTTACTCAGTTTCCCGATTGCGCCCTTTGTCTGTTGCACTCCGGGTGCTGTCGATCTTCTCAGGGTTCAATCAACAGCGGGTTGTCGTTGCTGGATTCCTGCGATTTGAGCCAGTCCTGAAACGGCTGTCGATAGTTAATGCCGGTGTCAAAACCATCGGGGTCCGCTTCGGCAATCATTTCATAGTCATCGCCGCCGGCGTACATGAAACTGTTCACCAGGACTCGATAGATTTGGCCGTCGTCGAGAGGTTCATTGCGCCGGGTCAATATCCAGTCAGATCCGGCGCGATGCAGGCCGCCAACGATCGGGCGAGCGCCTGTCTCCAGCGCTCGGCGAATGGTGTGCCCGTCCAGATCCAGAGCAATGATGGAATTATCAAACGGCATCATCGAGACAAGTGTGCCGACATCAATTTTGCCTGCAGGCAGATCCGTGCGAATGCCTCCGGCGTTGGTGATGGCGACATCTGCGCTGGAATCAGCCAGCAACCAGCTGCCGACAATGATCTGTCCGAGTTCAGGCTCCTGTCGGGGGAGGGTGCGAGCGCTGAACGCTATTTCTTCTGAGAGTATGGCTTCGGTCTGTTCTGCCCAGCCTGACACGATGGATGCGACTGACCGGTCGGGAGCTGATTGCTCATTGTTGCGCGCGCTGAGGGAGAGATTCCTGACCTCTGATGTGGTCAGATCGACAGAGAATGTCGCGATCGCATAGGCGGTGAAGTGAAATCCACCGCCGAGTAGTACGGTGTCCTGTACCTGTCGCGCAATCTGCTCGTTACAGTGTCCGGCGCCGAACAGGGCAATATCCAGATCCTGTGTACGGTAGATCAGCTGCTCGAGCGGGTCCTGACATACATGGGCAATCACCAGGTTAATGTCCGTATCTTCCGCCTCGAGTGCAGGCAAGGTTTCTCTCAGAGCTCGCTCGTAACCCAGGAAATTCAGTTCGCGCACATTGTCCGGATTGGTTGCCGTGGGTGTATCAAGCGTGGTCAGCCCAACAATTCCGACTCTGATGTCATTCACGGTGGTCACCGTATAGGGCAGGATGCCAAGCTCAGTCGGAGTCAGCCCGTTCGACCGCCATCGGGTGTTTGCGCTGAGATAAGGAAAGTCGGCTTCCTCTGCTCTGGCTTTGATGACGTCCAGTCCGAAATCGAATTCGTGATTGCCGACGGCGCTGGCATCGTACTGCATTGCGTTCATCACCTCGACCATACTGCGGCCTTCGCTCCAGGTCGAAATCGCGGGTCCGGTCCAGTTGTCGCCTCCGCTCAGAATGAGAAACGGGCCTTCTTCGGAATATCCTTCTTGCTCTCGCCACAGCTGAAACAGGTGTGCTGCGGACTGATGGGGCTCCATTCCCTCCATCCAGCCATGTTCGTCGTTGGTATACAGAATGGTCAGCTCACGAAGTTTGTTGGCGTCCTGGTCAGCCCCGGGGGTGCTACAGCCACCGATCAGCAGCGCAGTAAGCGCCATCAGTCGTTTCAGGGCGGAAAGCCTGTTTTTGAGAATCCTTTTCAAGGCGTCAGTGTCCCGGCCTTTACTGAGGATCAGACCCGAGTCGGCGTGCTGAGCTGGCATCCCGGATCGCTTTGAATTCATTGCCCTCATACCATTCAGGAAAAGTCTGTTCATTTGCCAGACGCTGACCAATGTCAAAATACAGTCTCAGATCCTCAGCCGCGCCCGACAGATCCCAGCTTGCGCGGTATTCGTCACCGGGCTGGTGGTAGCGATTGTCGGTATAGTCTTGCGCCTGCGCTGCGCCATAGTCCCGGCCGAACTCAACATTGTCTTCGCCGGATTCAGCATACAGTGCCGGAACGCCTACCTTGGCAAAGTTGAAATGATCTGAGCGGTAGTAGTAACCGCGTTCCGGGTTGGGCTCGCTCTGAATGTAGCGCCCCTGCCGACCGGCCGCGTCCGCAAGATAGTCTTCCAACTCGCTGCTGCGGGCGCCGACCACGACCACGTCACGCGTCCGACCAACCGTATTCATGTTGTCCATATTAATGTTCGCCACTGTACTGGCAATCGGATAAACCGGATGCTGCGCATACCACTGTGACCCGAGCAGTCCTGACTCCTCAGCCGTGACCGCCAGAAATACTACGGTGCGCTCCGGCGCAGGGGCCTGAGCATGGAGATGCGCCAGCGCCAGCAATCCCGCGGTTCCTGTCGCGTTGTCCGACGCTCCGTTGTAGATCTGATCTCCCTCCAGCGTCGGATCAATCCCCAGATGATCCCAGTGCGCAGTGTAAATGACGGTCTCCTCCGGGCGGGTGGTGCCGGGAATCGCAGCCAGAACATTCTGAGACAGGGACGTGCGAACTGAATTCTCAATCGAAACATTCAGTTTGAGGTCGGCCATGGGAACCGCCGTGAAACCCGGTTGGGCAGCGGCCTGTTTCAATTCTGTATAGCTTAGGCCGGCGCCATCAAAAACGGCCTCGGCCGTTTCCTGAGTTATCCAGCCTTCTATTTCAGCACGGTTTCCATTGAGATTGGCTGCCGTTAATCCGATCTGAGGCCCGGTCCAGCTGTTATTGACGACTTCCCATCCGTAGCCGGCAGGGCCGGTTTCGTGAACAATGATCGCGGCGGCCGCTCCCTGGCGTGCGGCTTCTTCATATTTATAGGTCCAACGACCGTAGTAGGTCATCGCGTTGCCATTGAACACAGCAGGGTCCTGAGTCGCATAACCCGGGTCATTGACCAAGATGATGACCGTCTTGTCGGTTACATCAATATTGGCATAGTCGTTCCAGTTACGCTCCGGTGCAACGATACCGTAGCCAACAAACACCAGGTCGCTGCCCTGTACAGTGACAAACGGCACTTGCTGCTGGGAACCGACGACCTGCTGATCCCCGTAGGAGAAACTCGCGGCATAATCACTCCCCTGAATGATCATTTCCGGGGCCCCTGCCGCCGTGATTTCGGTGACTTCCACCGGCTGAAAATAGCTGTCTCCATTGCCCGGAGCGACGCCCAGTTTCATAAACTGTTCGCGCAGGTAGTTTACCGTCAGTTCTTCTCCCGGTGTTGCTGGAGCCCGGCCTTCAAATTCATCCGAAGCCAAAACAGCAATATGTTCATGAAGTATGGCTTCGAGCGCATCGGCGGGCGCAGTAATGGTGTCCGTCTGCAATGGCTGCTGTGCTATTGCCTCAGGTCCGTCGGTTGACTGCTCGCTGCAAAAACTTAATGCAGCGGCCAATCCGATGCTGCAGACAATCCGGTAATAGTGGGTGGCAGTCATAGGTTGCCCTGATAGTTTTCAATAAACGGGCCGAAAAGGGTACACGGGATGAGGATTCCCAGTCCAGTGGCGAGATCAGACGCTCAGGTCAGACACTGACAAGGGAATTGACTCAAGCGGATGAACGGCATCGGGCGCATCGCCGCCGGCGCGAACTGTCTAGGTGGCGTCCGTTGCCACACGGTACTGCGGGGCAGCCTGCAGTGTGCCGGCAATGGTCTGTTAAGGATGAATATCAGCAGGCTGGCGATCTGCAGCAGTGACAATAATTCGCTTCGCAATTTCCACATATCAATTTAACCCGGCGGCTGTTCTGTTGGGTCAGGCGCGTTCCGCTTTGGTGACGCCCGTTCATTAAGAAGAACGCGGGTTGCGTGTCGCGGTTGACACGCTCAAGGAATTTTAAGCATTGACCGGCGAGTGAACCGAACGAGGATCGCAGCGGGTTGATACGAAGGAAGTTTGCTTGATGACGTTAAGGCTGCAGCTCAGTCGCTGATCCGCCTGAATCGGGGTACCGGCATGCCTTCGACCTGAACATGTTCAGTAAACATGTTCAGCGGCCTCACCCAGACGCCTGAGTCTCCGTAAAGCGGGCGGTAAACCACCAGCAGTTCTTCGGTCTCGCTGTGACGGGCCACATGAAGGACTTCATAATCGTTGCCTTTGTAGTGGCGGTACTTTCCCGGCGCGGGCTGAGAGAATTCGGTCATCGACTGCTCCTAGATTTGTGGCTGCGGTACGTCATCACCCAGAGGCCGATCGTCGGGCGGCAGGCGGTCACTGAGTCTTTCGTCGCGGGCTCTTCGTTCTGCCGGTGATGGCGGTCTGAACTCATCCGCTCGCGGGCCTCCGATCCGTGGTCTGCCTTCGCGAGGGCCCCGTCGCGCGATGAAGTCCTGAGCAGACCGCCGTTCGGAAGCAGTCAGTTCGTTAAGCACGGCGACAGTTTGCGCATGGGATTTGGCACCATATGCGTCGGAGGCAAGCCGCAGGTCAGCGAATGCTTTTGTCAGGGCTTCCGCGTCAAAGTCACTCGCGGACATCAGTCGGTTGACCTCACGCTGTGCGGTCATCAGTGCCCGACGCTGTGATGCGCTCTCGGCCGCCAGCGGCTGAATCAGATTGACAAGTTCCCGCTGCCTGGTTTCTTCCAGATCCCGTATCAGCCAGCGCAGATTCGGAGGGAGAGGCCGTGCCTGCTCGATTGGGAATCGGTCACTTGTGCGGGTGCTCAAGATACCGACAAGAAAAAGGTTGATTCCAGCAGAGACCAGCAGGCCGAGAATCAGTAGGCCTCGCGTATTCATGGTGTGTCGAGCCCCTCGCTGAGATCGTTAAGGGAAAGCATGATCAACTCATCTTCCCAGTAGGGATAGTTGTCATCGATGTTGATGAGATCGGATTGGTTCAGGGTGCCGATTATCATGCCGGATACCAGTGGCAAACAGGCTGTGATCCCAAGGCGCCAAAGCATTTGGGTGGGGCTGCTCTGAGGAAGCAGCCAATGAATCAAACTTTCAATAAGCTCCTGTCTCTTTGGTGGTAGGGATTGATCGGCGATGCGTTTTTCTAAACCTTCAAACGAGGGAGGCTCCAGACTGTCAAGCCCCACCGCCAGTCTCTCAAATTGATCGAGCAGTCCCTTTGCATGTGCGTCTTGGGCGACCAGTCTTTGACAGGCAGCACGGCTAGCTTCAGGCCAGTCTTCTGGCTTGCTGCCGTAAGTTTCAAGAATTTCAGTGAAGGTCTCTGGTTTCATGGCTGCTCTTTGGTCACTGTTTCTGTGGGTACGGGTGTTTTTGCTTCGCTGCGATTTGTGACCCTTCAAATTGCTCGCGGAGGCTGCGGCGTGCGCGTGCGATATTGGATTCCAGAGCCTTGAGCGACAGGTTCATAATATCAGCCGCTTCCTGGTTGGAAAAACCTGCATAGTGGCAGAGCGCGAGGGAGCAGCGCTGCTTTTCAGGCAGTCGGCTGATGGCGATGTCGAGCCTCTTTAGATCCTGTTGGAGTTCCTCGCCGTGACCTTCCGAAAGTTTACTCAATCCAGTTGGCTCTGCCGGCAATTCATCGCTCATCTCTGTCCGGCCGTGCCTGCGAAGGTAGTCGATGCACAGGTTATGGGCAATACGGTGCAACCAGGTTGAGAGTCGTGATCTCTCTGCCTGCCAGCTGGTCGCATTAAGCCACATTTTCAAAAACACCTCCTGGCAGATATCTTCAACATCTTTTCGGTTTCCGAGCAGGCGATATGCATAATGACTGATGGCGTTGAGATGTGCGCGGACCAGCTGCTGGTAAGCCTTCTGATCACCTTCAGCTACCGCGCGCATCAGTTCTTCATCAGTCATGGTGTGTCAGAGTTGCTGCTACGCGCAGAGTTCAGGGCTGGCCAGATTGTCCCCCCGGACGGTGTCCGGGTCCACCTTTGCGCTGGCCTCCGCGAATCCCGCGACCCTGTAGATTCGGCCGTTTCATTTCTCTTTCGCTGAGCACCCCATCGCCGTTGCGGTCCATCGCCAGGAAAGCGGCTTCATCCATTTCTGCGGCAGAGAGATACCCATCTCCGCTTAAGTCCATTTCAGTAAATCTGCTTTCGGCCTGCTCAGTCGCGATGGCACGCCTGTCAGTGGCTTCAGCACTGCCGGGTGGTGGTCGGTTGTCGCGGGTGCCGAAGCGACCCCGGCGCGGTGCGACCGGCCTGCGGTCCAGAAATTCCTCCAGCGAGACCAGACCGTCGTCGTTGGTGTCCAGTCTGCCGATTGGCTTGCGTCCATGTTCCTGGAATTCCTCAAAACTCAGACTTCCGTCGCCGTTGATGTCGGCAGCGACAAAGTCCTCGTGCGCCGGGTCGGTGTCCTGTGCGCTAGCCATGCCGCTCAAGGCAGCCAAGCTCCATAATGCCAGGGTGAATTGCTTTTTCATGTGAGCTCCATTACTGGTGAGTGTAAATCGTCTGGGGTTTTATACGGGGCTCGGCAGAAAAACCTTCGCAGCAGTATTCAGGAATGATTGATAAGTTATATTGAAGGTGTAAGCTAGAAATTCAATCACTGGGAAAAGCCGGAAAACACAATGATCTACCTTAATAAAAAGAATCAGATAGCTCAGACTGCGACCCTGGTAGGCGCCGCGTTCTTCGCGCTGGCGTTACAGGCTCAGGAATATGTTATGGATCCTGACTGGCCGAAACCCCTGCCGGAGAACATTGAATGGGGCCAGGTCCCCAACGTGACGATAGACCGGGAAGGCTTTATTTACGCCTTCCATCGCTCAGATCCGCCGGTGCTGAAGTTCGATACGGAAGGCAACCTGATAGATTCCTTTGGCAGTGCGCAGTGGGTAGCCCGTCCTCATGGCTTTCGTCTGACGCCGGCAGGGGATATCTGGACGACCGATTATCAGCGTGAGTCGGGCCACACGATCACAAAAATCGATACTGCAGGCAATATTCTGTTGCGTCTGGGCGCCCGGGGATTTGCCGGCAGCGGTCCCAACACGTTTAACGGCCCGGCTGATGTGGCGCAGGCAGAGGATGGAAGCTTTTTCGTGGCTGATGGGCACTGGAACAATCGGGTCGTGAAGTTTGATGCAGCCGGCCGGTATCTTCTGGAATGGGGCGGTAAGGGCAGTGGGCCCGGTCAGTTTGATGTGCCGCATACGATTCTGATTGATCGTCGAGGCCGGGTTTTTGTCGGGGATCGCTCCAATGAAAGAATTCAGCTGTTTACTCAAGAGGGAGAGTATCTGACAGAATGGGATCAATTCGGCCGACCCAGCGGCATGTTTATTGACCACGAGGACGTCCTGTACGTAGCAGATTATGAAAAACTGCGCGGTGTGACCTACGGCAATGCCGAAAACGGGGAAGTGCTGGGTTTTATTGAAGGATCTGAGCCTGAGGGTGTGGTAGTGGACCTGGATGGAAATGTTTACACCGGTGAGGTGACTGGCGGGCAGGGGGGTGATGGCTACATCATCCGCAAGTTCATCAAACAGTAGGGCTCGACTCGTCGTTCAATCAGCGGGTAAGGTGAGCGAGTTAGCGCGCCGGCTGCCCCTTCCTGCTCTGTCAGCTACGGACGCTTTCGGAATATTCTGGTAGAATCCCGCGTCTTTTGCATGTGAGCCAAGTCTCTGACTGCGGTCGTATGCAGCTTATTCGTACACTCGGGCACAATAATCTGATGGAACTGGCTGATAAGCAGGCACCAGAGCGCCACCTCGACTCGAAGGAGCTTGTCGATGTTGTGGTGCGCTTTGCCGGAGATTCGGGTGATGGCATGCAGCTCACCGGATCCAATTTTACGCAGGCTACCGCGCTGCACGGCAATGATCTTTCCACCTTTCCCGATTTTCCGGCTGAAATCAGAGCACCGGTTGGCGCAACCTTCGGGGTTTCCGCCTTCCAGATTTACTTCGGTGCTGAAGACGTCACTACGGCCGGAGATGAACTCGACGTGCTGGTGGCCATGAATCCGGCTGCGCTGATCACCAACCTGCACAATCTTGTTCAAGGCGGGCTGCTTATCGTCGACGGCGGCGCATTCACGGCAAAGAACCTGACCAAGGCCAAGTATGACAGTAACCCCCTCGAGGACGGTTCTCTGGACGGCTACCGTGTGCTGGATATTGATATTTCCAAGCAGGTGCTGAGTGCGGTTGAATCCTATGACCTGGGTCATAAGGCGGCTTTACGCTGCAAGAATATGTGGACACTGGGCCTGGTGCTGTGGCTCTTCGACCGGGACCGGCATCCGATCGTCGACAGCCTGAAAGCAAAATTTTCGGGCAACCCGGAGATCGCCGGGGCCAATGTGGCCGCGCTCAATGCCGGCCATGCCTATGGCGAGACCGCCGAGTTGCCTGCAGGCATCCACGTCTACAAAATCCCAAAAGCAAAGGTTTCACCTGGCACCTACAGGAATATTACCGGAACAACTGCGTTGGCCTGGGGATTGATCGCCGGATCTGAGCTGGCGAATATCGATTTGCTGTTTGCTTCTTATCCCATCACGCCGGCGTCCAATCTGCTCCATGAACTGGCGAATCGCAAGCAGTTCAGGGTCAATACTTACCAGGCAGAAGATGAAATCGCGGCGGTCTGTGCGGCAATGGGCGCTTCATTTGCCGGCTCTTTGGGTGTGACTTCGTCTGCGGGTCCCGGGATTGCGCTGAAGGCCGAGGGCATGGCGCTGGGCGTGGCCGCTGAGTTACCGCTGGTCATTGTCAACACGCAGCGCGGAGGCCCCTCCACCGGGCTTCCTACAAAAACTGAGCAGTCTGATCTCAACATGGCGCTCAATGGCCGTCATGGAGATACGCCAATGCCGGTCCTGGCCGCCGCAACGCCGGCAGATTGTTTTGAGGTGGCGATAGAGGCCGTTCGCCTGGCGATTAAGTACATGACTCCGGTTATGCTGCTGTCCGACGGGTATCTGGCGAATGCAGCCGAGCCCTGGAAAATTCCGGATGTGGATGCGCTTGAAGCCTTCCCTGTAAAGCATTTCGATAAACCTGAAGGGTTTAAACCCTCGATAAGGGACAGCCAGACCAAGGCCAGGGTCTGGGCGAAACCGGGAACGCCGGGTCTGGAGCACCGGATAGGCGGTATCGAACGTAGTTTTGAGACCGGTGATATTTCCTATGATCCGGCCAATCATCAGGCCATGACAGATCTGAGGCGGGACAAGGTCGCCGGTATTTCGGCGGATATCCCGCTGCAGAAAGTGTGCCTGGGCAATGAGGAAGGCAGTCTGGCAGTGGTGGGATGGGGTTCGACCTACGGTGCGATTCATCAGGCTGTTAAACGCGCTCGTAAACTTGGTCTGGATGTGTCGCATATCCACGTCCGCTATATCGCACCTCTGCCGAGCAATCTGGGCGCACTGTTGGGCAAGTTTGATCAGATCCTGGTGCCTGAAATGAACACCGGCCAGTTCGTGAAACTGCTCCGGTCAGAGTATCTGGTGCCCGCCGAAAGCTTGAGTAAAGTGGCTGGACAACCGTTTAAGATCGGCGAAATCCTCGCAGCGATTCAGGAATCATTCGCCGAGAGTGAGGGTCGCGCTGGCGCGTCAGCTGCAATCGGAGAGAACTCATGAATCAGCCTGCCGTGAAACTCAGCCTAAAGGATTTTGCGTCCGATCAGGAGGTCAGGTGGTGTCCCGGATGCGGTGACTATGCCATTCTCAAAACCATTCAGAAATTGATGCCTGAGCTGGACCGGCCCCGGGAAAATCAGGTGTTTGTTTCCGGCATCGGCTGTTCCTCACGCTTCCCCTACTACATGAATACGTTTGGTTTTCATACGATACATGGCCGTGCTCCGGCGATAGCCACTGGCGTCAAGCTGGCTAACGAAGAGCTGGACGTCTGGGTGATAACAGGCGACGGAGACGGCTTCAGTATCGGTGGCAATCACATGCTGCACGTGCTGCGCCGGAACGTGGACCTGCAGATACTGTTGTTTAACAACGAAATCTACGGTTTGACAAAGGGGCAGTATTCTCCCACATCTGCGTCGGGCACCCGTTCCCCTTCTTCGCCTGAAGGTTCAATCGATATGCCTCTGTCTCCCTGTGAAGTTGCTCTAGGGGCCGGCGGAACCTTTATCGCTCGTTCAATCGACACTGAAGCAAAACATTTGTCGGCGACAGTCAAACGCTCCCATGCTCATCACGGTGCCGCTTTTGTTGAAATCCTGCAGAACTGTCCGATCTACAACGATGGAATATTTGATCAGGTGAAAGACAAGAAAATCGCCGCAGATTTCCGTGTTGAAGTCGAGCATGGAGAACCCCTGCTTTTCGGGAAGGACAAAGAAAAGGCGATTGTGCTGAATCGTGAGTCACTCAGACTGGAGGTTGTGGCAGTTGCCGGGAATGAAGACAAAATTCTCGTGCACGATGAGCACAATCGGGTACTGGCTCAGCTGCTGGCCGCAATGGGGGGAGAGGGTTTTCCGATCGCGGTCGGTGTGCTGTTCAGCGACAGCAAGTCGACCTTCACGGAAGACACATCTGCGCATCTTGAGTCCGTTCGCAAGACCGGCGCCGCGCTGAAGGATCTTCTGCACAGTGGCCACACCTGGACTGTCGAATGATGCGTTTCGGGCTCTCTGGCGCTTCTGCCATCGAAACGGCTGCTATCTTTACGCATTGACCGCTGAGCCGGGATTCCCCCGAGGGCCTTTGTGCCTGCTCTGAGGAGCCATCATGGCAGTAATTGATGTGACACAACATCGCCACTCTGTCGCGTTTATCGTTTTTGTAGTGCTGATCGATTCCGTCAGCTTTGGGATCATACTGCCGGTCCTGCCGCAGCTTATTGTCAGTCTGGGTGATACAGATCTGTCACAGGCCTCGCAGACCGGCGGTTATTTGATGTTCTCTTATGCCGCGGTGCAATTCTTCGCGGCTCCAGTACTCGGGAATCTCGGAGACCGCTATGGCCGGCGTCCGATCCTGTTGTTTTCTCTGCTGGTGCTTTCGATCGGCTACGTGCTGATGTCCCTTGCTCCCACCTTAACCTGGCTCTTTGTTGCCCGCCTGATAGCCGGTATTTCCAGCTCCACTTTTGCCCTGAGTTACGCCTATATCACGGATATTACACCGCCGGAGATCAGGGCACAGCGCTTCGGGCTGGTAGGGGCAGCGTTCGGTGGCGGATTTGTGCTGGGTCCAGTGCTCGGAGGATTCCTGGGTGAGTTCGGCGCCAAAACGCCGTTTTATGCGGCAGCTGCTCTGGCTCTGATCAATGTTGTCTACGGCTATTTTGTGCTGGGAGAGTCTCTGCATGATGAGCAGCGCCGGTCGTTTGACCTCAGGCGCGCAAACCCTCTGGGAGCGATGCTGCAAATTCGCAGATATCCTGTTGTGGTCGGTTTGGCTATTGCTTACTTTGTCTACATGGTGGGTCACATGGCACTACCCAGCGCGTGGACCTATTACACCATGGAAAAATTCAATTGGTCGGAAAGGCAGATCGGCCTGTCTCTGGGATTTGCCGGTATCTTTATGATCGCGGTTCAGGCCGGTCTGATTCGCTGGGCGATTCCGAGGATAGGGGCATTTCGCGCCGGCGTCTTAGGCATGGTCGCGATGACAGCGGCTTTTTGCGGATATGCGCTCTCGACACACGACTGGCAGCTGTATCCGTGGTTAGCCCTGGCTTCATTGTCGGGGTTTGTAACTCCGGCATTTCAGGCCATCATGACAGGTCAGATACCGGCAAACGCTCAGGGTGAATTACAGGGTGCCATGAGCTGCCTGAACTCTATCGCGTCGATCATCGGCCCCGTGATGCTCACGCAGCTGTTCAGCAGGTTTACCTCGGCAGAAGCACCGGTGTATTTTCCCGGTATTCCCTTTCTGGCGGCCGCTTTACTGACTCTGATTTGTCTGACTGTTTTTTCCTTCGTGGTGATCAGGCATGGAATTTCCGGTCAGTTGAGAAACTGAGCAGGCGCCGTGAGTCCGATGCCATGTGAGGGGGCTTGTAGCTACCCGACAGGCGCCCGGCTGAATCGGCTGAAGCCTGCGTCACGCGGAGTGTTTGGCTTGACACCCCCATACCTAGATGGTTATATCGATGCTCCTCTGGGAGAGTATGTCTAATTAAAGCAATAAAGGTAGACCTATGAAGAATCATTGGCTTTTTCTGGCGATTGCAGCGCTGTTCATCGGTTGTTCGCCTGCCGGAACAAACTCAGATAATCAAGTTTCGCAGGCCGCTGCAGCGGCTGAAGCCGAGACCGGGGGCGACATTCCTCGGACACCGAGCGGCAAGCCTGATTTCAATGGCATCTGGCAGGTCATGATGAATGCCAACGACAATCTCGAACCGGCAGCGCCGAAAGCGGCTTATCAGTTGGTTCCGGGTGACTTTGTCCCCGTTCCACATCCGGATATTGTGGCCATGGGCGCGGTCAGCGCCGTACCGGCAAGCTTCGGGGTTGTTGAGGGTGGCACGATCCCCTACAAGCCGGAAGCACTGGCTCGTCGCGATGACAATGCAGCCAACTGGCTGGAGCGCGATCCCGAAGTGAAGTGCTATATGCCGGGCGTGCCGCGTGCGACTTATATGCCTCATCCGTTTCAGATATTTCAGAGCGAGAGCGCGTTCTTCATCGCCTATTCCTTCGCTGGCGCTGTGCGGAATGTCTTTCTGGAAGATCCCGGTCCGGCGCCGCTGGACTCCTGGATGGGCCAATCTTACGGATACTGGGACGGAGACACCTGGGTGGTTGAGGTTACGGGGCTTGATGACCGCACCTGGTTTGACCGGGCCGGTAACTACCACACGTATCAGTTAAAGGTGACAGAGCGCTATGATCTGGTCAGTGAGAACGTCATCATGTACTCAGCGACCATGGAAGATCCCGAGATCTTCGAGCGACCCTGGACGATCAACATGCCGATCTACCGCCGTTTGGAGGAGGGTTATGAGCTCCCTCAATTCAAGTGTGTGGAATTCGTCGAAGAGTTGATGTACGGGCAGTATCGAAAGGGTGGAGAGTTCGAGCAGCGGCTGCGTCAGGAAATGCTGGAAGAAGCTCAGGGTAATTGATCCTGACCCGGTTTTTGGCGAAATGCCCGGCTTGGAATTTAGCGCCGTGATTCGTTAATATGACCGGATCCCGCGATGAAAAGACAGTAAACCAATTGTATTTAGCGGTTGCAGCGTAGAGTATTACCTGTGACCACAGTGAAAAGGGGAAATCTATGAAAGCAAAACTACTGGCTCTTGCCGCAGTAACTGCAGTAGGTGTAGTGGCGATTAAGCAGCCCGCGACCGCGCATCACGCGTTCTCGGCTGAGTTTGATGCCAATTTGCCGGTTCGTCTCGGTGGTCCGATCACGCGTGTTGAGTGGATTAACCCGCACACCTGGATTCATCTGGATAACAACGATCCTGAATCTACCCGGGATCCCGGTGCCTGGATGGTTGAGGGTGGGACGCCCAATACCCTTCTTCGTCGGGGTATCAACCGAAACTCTTTGACACTGGGCACCGAGATTGTGGTGACCGGATATCAGAGTAAAGACCGCTTGTGTGAACCTACCTGTCGCGCGAACGGCCGCGATATTACCTTCCCAGACGGCCGCAAGCTGTTCATGGGGTCTTCAGGTACGGGCGCGCCGCGAGACGGTTCGGATATTACCGAACAATAGTAACGCCGGTCATTTAGACTGAACAGAAAGCCCGGTCAGGTGAGCCTGACCGGGCTTTTTTTTGCGCTCGGGTGTTGTGCGAGGGTCAGCGATGATTGCACGAGACACCCAGAGTCCATGGTCTGCGAGGATTCGCAGGGATTCGAAGAGAGTCGCTGTCGGTCGGTAAGGAGTCGGTCAGGAGGGTGTGTTACGGCTTTGCTTGCCAGCGAGTCGTTGCCTTGCGGCCTAAGTCGCGGGACAGATCGGAATAGCCGCTGTTCGCCGCGAATGTTAATCCGTTACAGGATTAATGACGCGAGAATAATCCCCTCCGTCACGAAAGACCGTGGAGTCGACGAAATAGCCTGAGGCATGAAGTCTCAGCGTGACAGTGCGCGAGCCCCGGTTCTCCCAGAACCAGCCATGAATGCCGGTAAACGGCGCGTGGAACGAGCCGGTCCTGCTCTCACCGTTGCCCTGTTCGAAGCTTTCTGCGTAGTCGGCACCCAAGCCCGCAGGCTCCGCGTGCATGTCATAGTAAAGCTCACCGTCAGCCTGCCAGCTGAAAATCATTGGGGCGTCAAAATCCAGAGTGTATTTGTATTCCACTGACTGGAAAGGGCCTAATTCAAATTCAACGCTGTCCGTGCGATGTGGAATAAGCTGTTCTTCGAAGGGGTTGGCTTCTGCAGCGAGCGCATTCAGCCCCAGAATTTGCCCGGTCTTCAGAGGGTCTACTCCGAATTCTGCAGGGAGTATGGCAACGACCAGCACGGCGCTACCCACGATGAAAGCAATCGCAACGGCAATTAAAATGCCGCGCGGCGAAGGGGGTTGCTGGGTATCTGGTCGATGCATTCGGTTCTCAGCTGATTTCGGGGCCGCTGTCGCCAGGACAATGGCCTTTAGGTTAATAAGCGGGTTGCAACAGGAAGGCGCTGAACTGGTAGCTGGCGAGTATGAAGCCGCCGGTCATAAGCACAGTGTTGGTCGCAAAGGCGTGGCGTAGGTAGCTGGGATTGCTTCGCCAGATGCTCAGCACGATGAGAACCGCCGACAGCGCCATAATCTGCCCCAGCTCCACACCCAGATTAAAACTCAGGATATTGACCACGAGGCCATTGTCCGAGATTGTAAATTCCTGCAGCTTGGTGGCCAGCCCCAGTCCATGAAATAAACCGAAGATAAAGACCGCTACTTTCGTATTGGGTTCCACATTGAATACGCGCTTGAAGCCATCCATATTCTCGAAGGCTTTGTATACAATCGACAAACCGATCACCGCATCAATCAGGTAGGCATTAACCCGCAGATCGGCCAGAACGCCGAGGAGCAGGGTCATGCTGTGACCGACTGCAAATAGGGTGACATACTCAATCACGTGTTTGGGGCGATACAAAAAGAAGATCACGCCAATCAGGAACAGCAGATGGTCATAACCGGTGACCATGTGCTTGGCTCCGAGGTAGATAAACGGCGCTACTGCAGGCCCGTCTATGGCCTGAACAAAGTTTGCGTCAGAACCTTCTATCGTGTGCCCGAACGCCAGGGTAGGGATCAGGCCAGCAAGTGTCGTCAAGACCGTAACGGCGGCCAGAGCATAGGGATTTCGTGACTGTGCACAGTGCAGCATGATTCAGTCTGCTGAATTGTCGAAACGGCTGGCTATGTCAGGACTGTAGGACTGATGGCACGCCGTACAGACGCTGTAGAGCTGCCCGCCGGCCTGGAAAAAGGCTTCTTTGTCTTGCGCCTCGGCGGCCTCCATGGCCATGATGCCCGCTTCACTGAGCCCTTCGGAGTAAATCATCCAGGCATCATCATCTTCGGCGCGGCCCGGTAACGCCAGCATATTCCCGGCTTCCACGACGATGGCAGCCTGTGCCCGGACGAAAGCCCAGCCATCGTCTGTGGTCGGATAGAGCTCTTCATAACCGGAGGCGTCGAGTACCCAGCCTCCAGAATCCCAGAGCATGTCTGAGGCAGGCTCCAAAACCAGAGACATCAGCTGGGCAACATCGAGCTCCACGTTGTAATTCGCTTCGGTCCCGCTCACAGTTTCTGGTTCGGGTGCAGAACAGGCGCTCAATGTCGCGAATAGCAAAGCGGACAGCAGGGTAGGGCGTAGGCGATTGACGGGCATGAATTCGGGTCCTCCATAAGACGGCTAGTCCGGAACTCGGTACTGAATGCAACCGTTCTATGATCGCAAGTCTGCCTGAAAAAAACGGTATAATCCATACATACGCTTCCTGCTCTGCTGCTAAGGTATTGGTTATGTTCAAGAATTTTTGCAGACTCTGCTATTACCTGCTCCCCTGCCTGGCGATAAGCGTGGCGGCGGCAGGGCAAGCTGAGGTACTGATTCAGCGCACTCCGGATGCAGGCCTGCAGCCGCGGCTCATCCAGAGTGCCGATGGCGCGGTTCATCTGCTGTACTTCAAGAAAAGGCTGGACCGGCCGGCAGCACGCGAAGGCAGTTTGTATTACCGGCCCTATCAGCCTGAGCAGAACCGCTTCGGCGCGCCGGTGAAGGTGTCAAGTCAGGCTTTCAATTTGCAGACCGTTGCGATTTCCCGCGCGGCCATGGCGCTTGACGGTTCGGGCCGCTTGCACGTGATGTGGTACGTCGCTGAGGCGGAGCAGTATTTTTACAGTCGATCCAATCCGGAGCGAACCCGGTTCGAAGCCGAGCGCGCTCTGGCTTCAGCGTTCAGGGGCGGGCTTGATGCCGGTGGTGATGTGGCTGCAATGGGCTCATCCGTCGCGGTTGTGTGGGGGGCAGGAGCGCTCAGCCGAGAGGAGGAGCGCACCATGATTGCGCGGTTTTCAGCGGATGGCGGTGCCAGCTTTGGCGAAGAGCTTCAGATCAGTGATTCGCAGTTAGGGGCCTGTGCCTGTTGTTCCATGGCGACTGAATTTTTGAGTCCTGACTCATTGATTCTCGCCTACCGCTCGGCAGTCAACGGGGTTGGTCGACACATGCAGGTGCTAACGGTAGATGACGTGTTCGATGGCTCGTTGAGCTGGCGATATCGGTCGGTCAATGCGCTGCAGGAATGGCAGGCAACTTACTGCCCCCTGAGCACCAACGATATTGTTGTTGATGGTGCAGCGCAGCCCTGGCTTGTATTCGAAACAACCGGTCGTGTCGTGCAGATGCGCTTCGAGGAGTCGGCTCAACCCTCCTGGGTGGGTGAGCCTCTTACCGAAACCCGGCAAAAGAACCCTGCCATCGCTTTCAATCAGCGAGGAGACAGGCTGGTTGCCTGGGGGGAGTCTGTCAGTCACAGTCGTGGCGGGAGACTCAATCTGCGCGTCTTCACGGCGGATGGAGTCGAAACAGCCTATCGCTTGGCCGAGCAAATCCAGATCGCCAACTTCAGTTTTCCTGCCGTCGCAGCGCTTGCGGACGGCAATTTTCTGGTGCTTCACTGAAGACTGGGGTTGCTCAGATCAATGCGCAGTTGTTGCTGCATCCGCCACGCATTTTCAACCTGTAGCCTTCGCCACAGGTCGGCTGTCTCGGCGCGGAGGCGATCGTGGTCGTCAGCCAGGACGTCCAGCAGCTTGTTGCGTTGGGTTTCGGCTTTGGTTATGCCCTGCTGTGATGACTGCAACGGTGTCGTGCCTGAGGAGCTGCTCAGAGCGTAAGCCGCCATGACGTGTTCCGTCCGCAGGGTGAGCGCCCGATTGCCGCAGCGTGCTTCGAGCTCAAGCAACATCTGAAACTTCCGGTCAGCCTCCTCACTTACCTGAGAGGCCACGTCCCTGTCTGACTCTGAGCGCTGAGTGATCATCTCGTCGCGCCATCTGATCAGAGGTTCGCAGAGACTCTGGTAGTGCGTCAGCGCTTCTGCATTGATCGCCAGTCTGAAAGCCGAACAGGCGGCGCTGGGGACCCCGGCATCCCGACAGCGGCCGGCCTGCGCATCGAGTTCAGAGACAAAGGTGATCGCCATCCCGAGTTGCGCTTCGAGAATTTCGAGGTCGGTGTCGGCCTGAGCTGCAGACAGAAACAGCCAGAAGAAAAACGGCATGCTCCGCCCGCCCGCCATCAGGGGGCTCAAGCTGCTGCCACCAGCGGGTTTGACTTCACTGGTAAAGCTCAAACCTTTTGTCCCACTTTTTGAATCGTTGCCGACAATAGTTGTTCAGCTCGTCTGCGTTGCTGAAAAAGTGTTCACTGGCGTGCGCAATCGACTCATCGAATTCACAGTAATCATTGTTGTATTCCCGACAGACCCAGGGCCTGTTTTCGTAAATGCCGCAGATCCCGCCGGTTTGTAAATGTTGGCAGTTCGTTTGAATGTGCAGGAACCAGCCATCGCAGTCTTTGAAGACGTTGATGTTGTCGTGTGATATCTGCCACAGAAGATGATCAAAATCTTCCTTGCTTTTGGGCGTCGGGATTTTCTGATTGATTGAATTGCAGCAAATTGAGCGACTGCACTTAGCACACTTGTTGTCGATCTTTGCTGTCCCGGCGCTCGATAAATCAGCTACCCGAATCGGCTCATTCTTGTTGCCCGCCATGATGCTCCCTTGAGTGTTTCTGCACGTCCTAGCTGTGAATAGGCCTGTTATTTCCTGCTCTGGATTGTAGCACTGCTGGGTCTGCGGGATGAACCGAATGGTTTTTGAACTGCACCGACCTCAGGCCGAGCGGACTGCTGGGTTGGCAGGCTTTACATTTTATGAGTGCCTCGCGAGAATGAAACCGTGTTGCCGGGGCCACGCGTCTGATCGACCGGGCTTGCAGACCAACGGCGGGATCGATACCCATGTATAGCGTAAATCAATTCAGGATGGCTTTGCTGCTGCCGCTGCTTCTGAGCACGCTGATAGCGTGTTCCAGCGAGGAAACTGTCAGTACAGCAGGGGCAAATTTTGCACCAGAGAATGAGACTGGTTTGCATCTTCGTGCCGTTTCCAGCAAGCCCTGGCTGGTTACCGGCGGTGATGTGCTGGTAGAGCTCGAGTTGGCCGAGCCCGCGGCAGGCGCGCCGATCACTCTGGAACTCAATGGGATCGATGTCAGCGACAGACTGGTCAGTGTAAGCTCTCGGGTGTCGCAGGCGCTGCTGGATGGCTTACCCGAGGGTGACAGTCTGTTGCTTGCCAGGGCAGGCGAGCAGCAGCGACAGCTTCGCCTGACTAATTACCCCTCCACCGGCCCGATCATTTCTGGTCCGCATGAAACGCCCTTCTTCTGCCAAACCGCTGAGTTTAGAAAGGCCAGCGGTGAAATGTTCGGCACTGGACCGGACTCCGGGTGCGAAGCCCCCCTCCAGACAGACTATGTCTACTACTCCACCGAACAGCAGGCCTTTGTGCCCTATTCGCTGACGTTCGGGGTGCTGCCGCCCATTGACGTGGCAGAACTGGTCAGTGAAGACGGCGAAAGCCGGCCTTTTATCGTGCGTGTCGAGACCGGAGTGGTCAATCGGGCAATTTATGAAATCGCCATGCTGCATGATCCTGCTGATCCTGATCCGGATCCCTGGACCAGGAGCGCCGGATGGAACGGGAAACTGGTTTATACCCACGGTGGCGGATGTCGCAGTGGCTGGTTTCAGCAGGGGACGGTCACAGGTGGCGTCCTTCGCAAAGGCTTGCTGGAGCGCGGCTATGCGCTGGCTTCCTCCACGCTGAATGTGTTCGGGCAGAACTGTAATGACCTGCTGGCCTCGGAGACCCATATCATGGTGAAGGAGCGCTTCATCGAACGCTTCGGCGAGCCTCTGTACACGGTCGCTACCGGGGTGTCCGGTGGGTCTTATCAGTCTCATCAGACGGCAGACAATTATCCGGGCGTATTTGACGGCATCATTGTGGGGCTGAGTTTCCCGGATGTTACCTCGTCAACGATTTTTACCCTGTCCGATGCCCGCCTGCTTCATCACTACTTCACGCAGACGGCGCCGGAGAGTTTTACCGAAGCGCAGCAGCAGGCTGTCGCCGGATTCGGAGTCTGGGATTCCATAGCCAATCTGGCCCGCGGTGCTGCGCGTCTTGATCCGATTCATACCCCCGATGGTGAAGCGGAAGAGCAGGGCGGGGAAGTTTCTGTTGCTGCGCTTGAGAACATGCGCTACAGCCGCTCGAATGAAACTGGTGTCCGGGCAACAGTGTATGACCATACGGTTAATGTTTATGGTCTGGTGCCGGATACCCGAGTGGCGCGGCGGCCTCTTGATAACGAAGGTGTGCAGTACGGATTGGCTGCGCTGAACAGCGGCGAGATTTCCATACGACAATTTCTGGACCTTAATCGGGACATCGGCGGTTTCGACAGGGACATGAATCATGTTCCACAGCGGCATCAAAGCGATCCGGAGGCGGTGCGCCGGGCGATTGAATCGGGGAGGATTCTCTATGGTGGCGCAGGGCTGGCTTCGACTCCGGTGATCGATTATCGGACGTATATGGATGCCAGAGAAGGCGGTGACATCCATATGCTGGTCCACCAGTTTTCAACCCGGCAGCGCCTGGCGGCTGCGAATGGTCATACAGAGAATCATGTGATGCAGATTGGTGGTCGTTGGGGGTTTACCGAACAGGCCCCGGATCTCGGCGTGCTGTTCGGGCATATGGATGCCTGGCTGATGGGAATACGCAACGACCGCACGACATCTGACCTGTCAGAGAAAGTTCGAGCCCATAAGCCGGCCGGATTGACTGATGCTTGCTGGCGGGAGCCGGAAGCGCTGTTGTCAGAGGCGGAGCGTGAGCCTGCAACCGACGCCAGCCGTCAGCGACTTGAACAGCTGCAATCCTATCGAGGCAGCGGAGAGTGCGCTTCGCTCTATCAGGCCTTCAGCACTCCGCGGCACGTTGCCGGAGCCCCGCTGGCGAATGATGTCGTTGCCTGTCATCTGCGTTCTCCCTATCGCTCTGACTATGCGGTAGAGTTCAGCGAGGCTGAATTTGCAGAGCTCAGCTCAATTTTCAGTACGGGTGTCTGCGACTGGTCCCGGGGCGACCGCAGCGGGGCAAGCCATCAGGGCGTATGGAAGTCATTCGGACCTTCACCGGTCAATCGTCTCTACTGAATGGCCTTGAGAACCGGCGCAGTAGGGCCACCGGACCACCTGTGCCGCAGGTGTCGGTATGTCGGTTTGTTATTGCGGCGCCTTGTCGAGTTGCCTATCATCCCGACAAGCCGATCGATCAGTACAAGAAAAACTGACAGGCGGTGCCCTTGCATGCACTGCACAGCCAGGAGAAAAATTATGATTAAGCGCGCAATTCCCATCGCTCTGATGTTTCTGTCGGGCGCCCTTGCTGCCCAGAGTTACGAGCCACCGCGGACCGCTTCGGGCAAGCCCAATCTGCAGGGGTTCTGGACTAATGCGTCACTCACCACCATGCAGCGCTCGGCCAATTATGAGGAAGTAGGGCTGGTCATACCCGATGACAGGCTCCCCGAATTCACCAATGATCATCATCAAAATGTCCGACAGGCAACGGATGATAATCAGGTGCAAGGCGAGCTTCCCGACGGGTCGGATCTTGCCAGGGGGCGGGGATACAATGCCTTCTGGGTGGATCCGGGCTCCCAGTTCGGACGCGTAAGAGGGCAATCAAGAACCTCCTGGATCACCTATCCCGAAGACGGTCGCATCCCGTTTTCCCAGCAGGGTAATGACCTGCGCAGCGCCGCCTACGCGAGAAGGGGTAATGATGGTCCGGAGGGTCGGTCTCTGGGGGAACGCTGCATAATCGGATTCGGTTCCACCGGCGGTCCGCCAATGAACAATGTGCTCTACAACAACATGTATCAATTCGTTCAGACTGACGACTACCTGATGATTCTTGTCGAGATGGTTCATGACACTCGTATTATTCCGATAAACGGACAGCACCGACCTGACGCCCTGGAGCCCTGGTTGGGTGACTCCGTCGGATACTGGGATGGCGACACGCTGGTGGTTGAGACAGTGAATCTGCATCCGCAGCAGTCGCCGAGAAATGCGGCACCGCTGTCTGCTGAAGGCAAGATCGTCGAGCGCTTTACGCGCTACTCGGACGACCAGATTCTGTATGAATTCGAGGTCAGTGACCCGGTGTACTATACCGAGGACTGGCGCGGTGAAATGACTTTCAACACCACCGACACCAAGCCATATGAATATGCCTGCCATGAAGGCAACTACGGTCTGACCGGGATCCTTGCTGGGGCTCGAAGGTTGGAACTTGAGCCGGCCAGCGACTGAACACAGCGAGCGGCAGACAGCGGTTTGAGAGCGGGTTCGGGTAGGTTTTGACGGTTGCCAGCCCCCGACTGTATTCGCTATTAAATGCTGATGTTGATTCCGACAGACATACTGCTTCTGTTTATTTCCGCCTCGCTCGCGCTGGCAGTGGCCCCGGGCCCGGATAATCTGTTCGTGCTGTCTCAGTCTGCCCTGTTTGGCAGCAGAAGCGGCTTGCTGGTGACGCTGGGCCTGTGTACCGGGCTGTTGCTTCACATCGCCGCCGCAACACTGGGCGTGGCGGCTATTTTTCAGACCTCTCCGTTAGCATTCAATCTGCTCAAGGCCGTGGGGGCCGCGTATCTGGTGTTTCTGGCTGTTCAGGCATTCAGGGCCGGTGCCGCCGGGTTGGAAGCCGGCTCGCATTCCGCCTCAGGGGCACGCGCACTTTATTTTCGAGGCATCATCATGAACGTCACCAACCCCAAGGTGGCGCTGTTTTTTCTCGCTTTTCTCCCTCAGTTTACGGATGGCGCGCGTGGTTCAGTGGCCCTGCAAATGCTGCTACTGGGAAGCTTTTTCATGGTTTCAACTCTGCTCGTCTTTGGGGCTGTGGCCTGCTTTGCCGGCTACCTCGGTGACCGACTGCAACGATCCGATGCGCTGCAAAAGACGCTGAACCGGGTGGCAGGGGCCATTTTCATTGGGCTGGCTGTCAGACTGCTGATGGCTGAGCGCTGAGGAAGCACGTCACCCCTGAGCCGCACAGGGCCTTCGGACTGACCGGCCTAAGCCTGTTCATCCTGCCAGAACTGGGTCATTTCCATAAACATGAAGGAGGCGGACCAGGTAATCAGCGACAGCCCGGTGATGGCTTCAATTCCGGCAGCGAAACGAATGTTGCCCAAGGGCTCGATGTCCCCATATCCCAGTGTGGTGTAATTGGTGAAGGAGAAGTACACACAATCGATCAGGCTGCCATCAAAGTTGCCTTCCAGATGGCCAAAACCACCGTGCTTCAGCATGAGGAAAAAAGCGAGGCCGAATAACCAGACTTCCACGATGTGTGCGCAGATGGTGCCGAAGACGCCGATGACAACCCGCAATCGATGTTTAATCTCAAGTTTCGGGATCAAGGAGGAAAGTAGTCTCAGGATTTCATAGTGAATAACTACCACGGCGGTGATAAGAAGGGTGTTAATGATCAGAGATGCGAAGCCCATGGTGCTCAGGATTGAATCAGTGAGTGAGGGAATAAATGAGGTAATTGATGCCGAGTTGATATGCGGAATTCGCGTATTGCGTCGGGTACCACTGGTCGTACGTGTGTTCCCAGCCATCTCCCATATCTGAGTTCCAGTTGATCAAGACCATAACCCTGTCGTTGTCATCCATGATTGCATGGTTCGAGGCATTGTTCATGCCGGCCTGTCCGAAGCCCTGGCGGCCGCCCCGGCCGGGTATCATCTGCGGTCCATCGATGTCATAAAACGTGTGATAGATCTCATGACCGGCCTGAAGTTCGACCATTTCCCGGTCGGGAAAGATCTGTGAGAAATCTCGATAGAAAGCATCCCACTGCTGTTGTCCCCAGAAATCGTCAATCAGCAGAAATCCTCCCCGCAGCAGATACTCCCGTAAATTCTCGATTTCCGATGGCGACAGGGAAATGCCGCCGCCACGCCCCATCTCCAGCGCATAAAGAAACGGGTAGTCGAATATTTCCTCATCATCAAAGCGCAGCACAATGGGCTCATCCATGACCCGGACGTTGGTCAGTCGCGAGACGCCTCTCAGGAAATTCTGATCTGATGCCGGGAAATCGGTTAGCCAGGGGCCTCCGTAGAAGCCGCCTCCGTAGTAGCTGTCATACTGAATTCTGACAAACGCAAACTCACCCGCCACGTCAATACCGAGTGCCGGAGTCTGCTGTGCGCTGGCAGTGCTGATCACCATCAGCATCAACAGAGACAGGTGTACTGGCTTGGGCATAAATTGGTGAAATTGACGTAGCACGATGGCGGTAGTCTGTATCGACAATGACTGGAGATCAAGCTATTGTCCTGTCAAGTCTCTTACCCATGTGCATCCGATGCGCGCCAATTTTGTTACACCAGAACTCTGTGATCACTCCTGCTGGCGAGCCGGCGCTGCACTGCCGTCGCTGTTTCTTGCGGTTCTCATTCTGTTTCAGCCTGCACTGCTGAGTCAGCTCACGGCGCAGGAATTGGCCATACAGACCACAGAACTCATGCAGGAATTGCAGCGCTTTGAAGCGCAGCTTGAGGACTATGAGTTTGAGTATGGCTTTCTGGACCCCCGATTGCTGGAGCCGCTGCTTTCGATTGAAAGCCTGTACCAGTTGCTTGGTGACTACGAGCAGGTCAAGTCGATTCAGAATCGTCGCCTGCAGATCACTCGGACTGCTGTCGGTCTGACCCACCCCGATACCGTACCTCTGGTTGAAGCTTTGGTGAGAACCGAGATGCGTCTGGCGAACTGGGAGCAGGTCTCTGACCATCTTGAGCACCTTCGGACACTGGCTGTTGCGAATCACGGTCTCGATTCTGAACAAGCCATGCTGGCACAGGAGCGGCAGGCTTCCTGGTTCATGACCCGTGTTTATGTCGATAGGGATCGTGAGCGGGCAGACAATTTCATGGAGGCCAGAGAGATCTTCAGAGATCTGTTGATGTCGGCGCAGGCAAAATATGACGAAAACGATATGCGTCTGGTGCCCTGGCTTAACAAGCGCGCTTACAGTCTTTATCTGCTGGTTGCCGGGCTGAATGCTGACAGCAGCGTTGTAACCAACTGGATCAGAGAAACCGCGCAGCGGGATGGGCCGGCCCGGCTGGAAACTCCAAGGGCGCGTGGCTTCAACAGTCCTTTCTCAGTCGGTGGCTTCAATCAGGTGATTCCGGTTACTGAGGGAGACGAGCCGGTGGGTGTCGCTTACTTAAGACAGGCGAACGGTTTCATCAACGACATCGCGGAGATTGCGCAGGCCAACGATGATGCCGAAATGGCGGCCATGGCCCGGCTATATCACGGCGATTATGCTTACCTGCAGGGGCGCTCTGTGGGTCGTCAGGACTATCAGGAAGCGAAAAAAATGCTGATAGAGGTGGGCATTGATGAAGCACGTATGGAAGCTTTCTTTAATCGCCCGATGATTATCCCGGTGCCAACTTTTTTTACTCGCTTCGGTGAACTGGAAGCCTTTCAGCAGGAGACGGTCGCTGATCAGTTGCTGGCCGATTCTGAACTGGATGCAGACTCAGATCCCTGGGATCAGCCGCTTCATCTCGGCTCCTTCAGAGCATGGGAGCGGGGGCTGGCGTTTGTTCCCATGCCGGTGTCTGACGATGAACTGCTTGCGCTGGAGACACCGATCTACTCGATTGACGCCAGGTTCAGAATAACCAGCAGTGGTCGGGTCAGCGGTGTCAGCGTGCTGACGATGGAGCCGGAGGACAGGCGAGCCAGAAGGCGGGCGGTGCGCGCCATGCGCATGCTGCAGTTCAGACCTGCTTTTTACGGTGGCAGGGCCAGAGCGCGTGACCATGTCGAGCTACGCTATCAGATCACTAACGAATCAGAATCTTAGCCTTGTTGTGGCGGCATAAAGCCACATATCATGCGCGCAGGTGCCGACTATGCACTTCTTGTTAACGGTCGCTTCCGGCTGTGCGGTATCGGGCCGGCAGCGGCCTCTGCGTAATCTAGGGAGAACAACATGACACTCACCATACCCAGTGCCTCGAGCAGCCTCCGGCTGATCCTCAGCAGCCTGTTTGCGCTCATACTGACAGCCTGTGCAGGATCAGCGGGTTTTGATCTGGCGGCGCTGCAGAATTCAGACATTAACAACTTCCGCGCGCCGTCGGGGGCGACCCTGTCGACCGGCCAGCCGACGACAGCACAACTGGGTCTGGCAGCACGGGCAGGAGTCAAGCACGTGATAAATCTGCGCACAGCAGGAGAGGAAGTTGCCTTCAATGAAGGGGAAGTGGTCGAGTCTCTCGGTATGAAGTATTACTCCATTCCGGTTGCTGGCGGCGCTGGAATTAACGCTGACAACGCGTCGGCGCTGTCCCGGATTCTCGCGGACATTGATGGAGAGCCGGTGATAGTGCACTGTGCAACGGGCAACCGGGTCGGCGGCCTGATGGCCTTTGCAGCGCTGGCTGACGGCGCCAGCGTTGACGAAGCGATGGCAGAGGGAGAGCGCTGGGGGATGACCTCTGAGCGACTGCAGGGGATGGTTCGAGAAAGTCTGTCCGGTAATTAACCGGCGTAATTCACGCCTGTCCGGCAGGGTAGTGGCTTCCGGCCCGGAAGCCTCCAGAGGTGGCCTCTCGCAGAGCGCTGGCAGCCCGACATCAGAGCACGGCAAAGATCTGGCTCAGGGTTTCCACCGCAGCCGGGTCAGTTTTGCCTGTCTGGACGTATTCGCTGGGTTCAGTTGTGGCGGCAGGCGGATAGCTGGCACGGTTCAACAAAACTCAGAGGATTAACCGGATAAAACGCCTTAAAGCCGGACATTACGTCGGCTCCAGTCTTTCGCTTACCTAATCCGGTCAATGCACGGTCAACTCACCGCCAGATCTGTTCAATTCGTCGTGTTTCAGTTGCTGTCCGGCAGATACCTGATACTTTTGGTAACCAAATTGGTCAGACCAAAGCAAGCGGAGGATCACTGTGCCTGCAGGCAGCACGCTCAGCCATGAGATTGCCGAGATTTTGCGGGGCGAAATTCTTGACCAGCGCTACCGGGAGGGTGACCGGCTGCCTTCAGAGAGGGCCATG
>Ga0255781_10000525_pt1 | contig 30720 bp, 38 predicted proteins | sample 101ome_21_FD_179979 | JGI IMG/M metagenome (GOLD analysis project Ga0255781, IMG submission 179979) | Coastal salt marsh microbial communities from the Groves Creek Marsh, Skidaway Island, Georgia - 101413BT metaG (version 2) | ecosystem: Environmental > Aquatic > Marine > Intertidal zone >... | reverse complement strand
CAACCAACCCCCGGGCCGGCTCCCGTCAATGAAAATGAAATTCGTAGACGCAAGATTCAACAAAAGAAAGAACAGTTCAAGCAGATTCTTCAAGGGTATCAGTTAAGTAACGCTAACAAGGATGCTCTTGTAAGCAAGGTTACTGAGACTACTAATGCCAACTCAATGAGAAAGATGGCATCAGATCTTGTGACTCAAAGAAAACGAGATAAGAAGGAGGCGACTGCAAAAAATCTCCTTTCTTTCTTGACCCCATTGGAAATGCCACAAACAAACAAAAATGCTATCATGAGAAAGTTCAAAAACACAAACACCAATGTGGAGACACTCAAGAGAGAAGCTCTTAACATACAAAAAAGACGTAAAAATGCCGTAATTGGTGAGAAGCAAAAAGAGTATCGCAAATTTTTGAACACCCTCAAAAATCTTACAAATGAAGATAAGCGTGCTCTTGAAAGCAACGGCACTTTTAACCAAAATAAGGCGGTCACCCTCGCTAAGAAAAGAGCTGAAAATCGAAAGGCTGGTCAAAGAAATAGCTTTGTTTCTTTCTTAAATCAATTAGATTTGGAAAACCAAGACAAAAATGCTATGATGACTGCCTACAATAGCAATTCTTTTACTATGAACGCTCTCAAGAAAAAGGCCTCAAACCTCAAAACTAAGAGAGTGACTGAAAAGAAAGTTGCAAATAAGAATACTCTCAAAGAGATTCTTGTTTCTGCGACAAACCTCTCCGATGGTACCAAGAGAGGTATTATCAAGCGTTTCGACAGGGGTGAAGCGAATCTCAATACTCTTCGTGAAGAAATCACGAAATTGATACAGAGAGCTAAAGATAATAAGTTGACAAACAAAAAGCAGAAATTTGCAGCTTATGTGAAATCAACTTCTCTTTCAAACGCGAATAAAAACGCTTTCATCCAAAGATTGAGTAACACTGATTTGAATTTCAATGCACTCAAATCAGAAGTCAACTCGATGGTTCAACAAGCCATCTCCGATCGACGAGCCCAAGATCGAGAAGCTCTCGAGCAATATATGAATTCAAAGGAGATGACAAATCAAAATAAGAATTCAATTCTTTCCAAATTTGATGCCAATAGTAGATTATCGGCGAATCTTCTCAAGAGGGATGTAAATACCATACTCAAGAAGAGAGCTAAAGAACAAATCGGTGCCGATATTGCAAACTTGGAAGCTTATGCTAAAAATATCGGTTTGAACAGTGGTTCAATTAAGACACTCAAGCGTAAGGTGGGTCAACAAAGTTTGAATTCCTTGAAAGAAGAGGCTAACGCTCTTTTGCAACGTTTAAAAAATACCAAAAAGCAAAAGAACAAGGAAGATCTCACGAAATATATGAAAAGTATTGGATTGTCCGAGAACAACCAACGTAATATATTGAATAGAAATCTCCCAATTAATGAATCTAGACAGATGGCTAATGATATCTTACGAACAAAGATTGCGGAAAAGAGAAACAAGAATCGCAATGCACTTTCCACGGCATTGAATAATCTCAACTTGAACAATACAGAAAAGAATCAATTTCTCAAACTTTTCAATAACAATCCAAAAGCTAATATTTCTGAAATCCAGAAAAGGGCCTCAATGTTGATTAAACAAAAGAAGAAGACGGGTAACCGCGCAGATCTTGAACAATATTTTAACAATATTGGGTTGGATGCTCAAGACAGAAAAGTAATTTTGAAGAAGTTTGATAAGGCAAATACAAATTTGGCGACTCTTAAGAATGAAGCCAATCAATTGAAGAAAAGTCGTGAAAGTGCAAAACTTGCGACTAATCGCAAGGGTCTTGAAAAATATATGGTAAAGACACTCAAACTCAGCAAAACAAACGCCAATTCTATATTGGCTAAGTTCAATGCAGGTGAATCCAATATATTGACCCTTAAAACAAACGCAGAGGCCCTCGCAGCTACACGCCGCGATGAAACTAAAAATGTGAATCGTCAAGAATTACTTGCATATTTTAATGAAATAGGTCTTTCACAAGAAAATGGTCAAGCCGTGTTGAACAAGTTCAACGGTAACTCTATACCATTGAAGAAAGCCAAACAAGAGGCCAAAGCTATTATCAATTCAAAGATTTCTGGAAAACGAGCTGAAAACAGACAGGCTCTCGTCGAGTTTATGGATAGTCTTCAAAACATTAATGCAGCGAATAAGAAAATAATTCTTAAAGAGTTTGACAAAGAAACCGCCAATCTCAATGCACTTAAGAATAAAGCTTCTCAGTTGAACGCCGCAGCTAGAAATAAGGGTGAACAGAGACGCGAATTAAAGAATTACATCAATGGTTTGGGTATAAACGCGACACCATTTTTGACTAAATTTGACAAGGGTAAAGGTACCCTCAATAGCCTCAAAGCCGAAGCCAACAAGGCGAAGGGTGGGGCAAACGCAAAGGGTGTCGCCATGAAGAAAAAGGAACTTTCTGCTTTTATGAAAAATAAGCAAATTTCAAAGGCGAATAAAGCTGCGTTCCTTAACCGCGTCCAACTCAACACAAACCTTAACGCGTTGAAGAATGAAATTACGGAATTAAACCGTGGTTCAAGAGAAAAGCAAAATGCGATCAACGCCAAGAAAACTGAACTTAAAACATTCTTGAATACACTGACCAGTATTTCAATCAAAAACAAGAAGATGTTATTGGATAGGGTCGTGAACAATGCCACAAATATAAATGCACTCAAGAATGAAGCTTCCAGGTTGAACAAGAATGCTGGGAACGCAAAGACTGAACAAAATCAACTTAAAAACCAACAACAACTTGAAAAGCATTTGAAGGGCCTCAAAGACTTGACTGCCAATCGAGTTGACTATTACAAAAATCAACTTGTGCAGAACAGAAGCGCTCTTCAAAACTTGTTGGTACAATCGAAACAAGAAAATCAAAAGCAAAAGTCTGAAAAGACCGCATTCTACAACTACATCAAGGCGACTAAATTGCCAAAGGATAGAAAAGCCGACTACATTAAAAGAGTCAAAGCTCCCAGATCCGATATAGTTGAAATTAAAAAGTTGGTGAACGCCAATGTCAATGCTATAAACCAAGAAGCGGTGCGTAACGCGGAAAAGAAAAACGCAAACAATAAAATCAAGGAGGAAGAAGCCAAGAAAAAACTTGAGCAAAATCTCCAAACACTTTCTTCGGAACTTCAAAAGCTTACAAATCTCACACCAGAGAATCGTACAAAGTTCACAAATAGTCTCAAGGCTAGACCAACTACATTGAATCAAGTGGTCAAACAAGCTAAAGACAAAGATGCCGGTATCAAACGATTGAAGGCGCAAGCTGAAGAAAATCGTAAGAAGAAGGAAGAAAGTAATCGCAAAAAGAAGGAAAACGCTCGAAAGGCTAGAAACACCCAAACTAAAGACCTCGCAGAGTCCCTTCAAAGTTTGACAACTCTTACCAGAGAAAACAGAAAGAAGTTTATGTCGAGACTTCCACAAAATAACCCTCAAATGATTCTTGCTAACGCCGTTGCGTTGAACGATCAACGAAAGAAGGCGAAAAAGAATGAAGAAAACGCACTAGCTACGGAAAAACGTAAGAAGAAGGAAGCCCAAAATGCTAAGAAGTCAAAAGAGCAAAATATGAAGAATGTTTCTAAGGAACTTCAAAAGCTTACAAATCTTACAAAAAACAACCGAGCTATGTACATTAAGAAGCTTGAAACTATGGGTAAGAATACAGTGATCAAGGAAGCGCAATCAGAAGATGCTCGTAGAAAGCGAGAGAAAGAGAAGACTAAGTTGGCCCAAGAAGAAGAGATAAAGAAACGCCAACAAGAGAAGGAAAATGCCAAGAAGAAGGCGAATGAAGAGCGTAAGGGTAGAAACACCCAAACCAAGAATGTCGCTACAAAGCTTCAAGGGCTCACGTCTCTGAAGAGGGAGAATCGACAAGAATTTATGAAGAGACTGCCAACAAATGGCCCCGAAAAGGTAATTGCGAACGCTCAAGCTCTTAACAAACAAAGAAAGAATAAGGTAGAAGCCGAAAAACGATTGATCGAAAACAAGAAGAAAGCTGATGAAGCCAAAAAACAAGCTGAACAAGCCAAGAAAACAGCCACAAACCTTCAAACAAAGAGAGTGGCAGGTAAGCTTCAAGCACTCAAGTATCTCAAGCGTGAGAACCGTAAGAAGTTCATGAACAAACTTCCACAAAATGGCGCCGACAAGGTAATTGCCAATGCTACAAAGCTTGACAAAGAAAGAATGGAAGACGAAGCTTCAACCAGACGCGGTATTGAATGGAAGCTCAAAAAGATTGGTGTTTCTGGTAAGGATCTCCAAGGATTGTTACGGAGATGGAATACTTCAAAGAATAAGACCATTTTCAATAACGCCCGTAAAATGGTTGCGTCAAAGAGAGATCCACTTCTCGCCCGTATTAAGCGCGACGTTCCAGCGAGTAACAATTATTCACAAGCGCAACAGAAATGGACAGCTGCCATCAAGGCGGCACCGGATGACGCCGCGGTTCAAAAGATTGAAAGACTTTTGGATGCAAAATTGAAGCTCAAGGCTAGAACCGAGGCCGAGGTTAAGAGTCTTCCACCACGTGAACAGACGCGATACCTTAAGAACTTTATGACTTACAAGAATGATGTAGCACAAAGAACACAAGAATTGAACAAACTTGTAAAAACAAAGCGCAATTCTAAGGACAAGGGTACCAAGGAATTGGCCACCAAGCTTCAATCCATGAATAAATTGGAAAGACGTAATCGTCAACAATTCATGAGTAGAGTTGCAAAGGGTGAAGATTCTCGGGTTGTTTTGAGAAACGCCGATAAATTGCAACGCAACCGCACAGCTAAGCAAAAGCTCGAAGCTGAACGTAAACAAAAGGAGCAACAAGAGAAGGAGCGCAAGGAACTTGAACAAAAGAAAGCTCAACAAGAAAAAGAAAAGCAAGCCAAATTAAGATCAAATACCGCAAAAATGCTTCAGGGTATGTCGAAACTTGATAGAAAGAATCGACTCGAATTTATGAAGCGTTTGAACAAGGGTAATGATCCAGCTCGAGTCATAGCTAACGCCCGAAAGAGGGATGCGGATAAGAAGGCTGCGGCTTCCAAACCAGCTCCAAAGCCACAACCACCACAGGGTCGCGTTGCTCCCAAGACCAAAAAGATGAAGGCTAAGAATCGGGCACGCAAACCAAGTGCCAAGCCATCTTATGGTTCAAAAAAGGGTAAGAAGAAGAGAAGATAATTTCTCAAATAATATAAATGAAGTCCAAGGTAATTATTCCGATTAGTAACTCTGGAATTCTGAGTGCACACGGTTACAGTGATGTGCGTGACAAATCCGAACTTTCGAGACATCGCGCCCTCGCTAAAGTTATCAGAGCAGGTGAACCACCCCTTGGTCTCTTTAGACGTCTCAATGTTTTGATGATTCTTTTTAAGAGGACAGATCCCAAACTTAGTAAGATTTTCAAGAAGGATCGAGACTGGGTGAAACAAAAATATATGTAAATATAAATATGTATGCCTATTTGATGGGTAAAAAGCGGGTTCCAGAACCTATAAGAGAACCAACCCCCGAACCAGAACCAGAACCAGAACCAGAACCAATTGAAGAACCAGAAAAGAAAGGTAAGTTGCGTTATGTACTCATAGCTGTCGCAGGAATTATATTGTCAAAGTTAAAGACTTAAAGCGATTTCCATTTAATGGGAAATTGTGATGTTTGTTGTGAAAAGTTCAACAAAATAAATCACAAAAAGGTTGAATGCCCCTTCTGTGATTTACAGAGCTGTCGCGCCTGTTCACAAAGATATCTCCTCTCTATCGCCGATGACCCACATTGTATGGGGTGTAAGAATATGTGGAACCGGGAATTCGTAGATTCGTTTTGCACAAAGTATTTTCGTAATACAGAATTACGCCGCCACCGTGAAAACATACTTTTCGAACGCGAAAAAACATTAATGCCCGGGACACAACCAGAAGTTGAAAGAATACTTTCAATGAGAAAACTTCAAGTCGTCATAGGTCAACAAAGAAGTAAACTTATAGAACTTCATCAGACACATAAGATATATTTACCCATAACTATTGATCGACCTATACCACAAGATATTTTGGATCTCCGAGAACAAATGGAGGAAACTTACCGGGAACTTGAAAGGTTGCGAAGAGGTGGGGAACTTGTTGTTGGTCAAGAACCAAAAAAGTTTATTCGTAAATGTCCAACCGAAGAGTGTAAAGGTTTTATGAATGAAGATTGGTTTTGTGGTATGTGTGATAAATACTTTTGTGAAAAGTGCAACGAAAAAATTACAGAAGATCACAAATGCGACCCCGAGGCTGTAAAGACCATGGAACTTATAAACAAGGATACAAAACCGTGTCCAAAGTGTGGTACCATGATACACAAACTCTCGGGGTGCCCGCAAATGTGGTGCCCGGAATGTCACACAGCTTTTGACTGGCGTACTGGTCATGTTGAAACGGGGAGAATCCACAATCCACATTATATGGAATTCAAGCGAGGGCGTATATCCGGTAGAGAGCATGCAGACATACCTTGTGGTGGAATCCCAACATTTAGAGAACTTCGCGAAATAAATGCTTCGGATGACATTATGAGATTTGCTACAATTTTGTATCACCTTGACAGAGACTTGATATACAGATACGGGGACTTATACGACAATGACAATCAATATCTGCGAGTTGTTTATATGCTCAACGAACTCGAAGAGACTCAATTCAAGAAAGAACTTCAACGCAGAGACAAACAGAGGGAAAGGTTTCGGGATATTAACAATATATTTAGAATGCTCATTGATACTGGTGGAGATCTTCTAAGACAGTATGTGATAGACCCAGAAAAGTGCGACGAAATAATAGATGTTGCAATAAAACTCATACAATACGGAAATGGTGTACTAAAGGTTATCAGGAAGCGGTACAATTGTGTGACCCCACACGATATTAATATTTTTTAATAGTAAGATGTTGACCATTCTTTTTCTGATAATATTGGTTCTCTACCTAATACCTACATACAGAGAACCTCGTGTGGTATCCAACTTCATCACAGATGAAGAGAGATCATACATAATGAGAGAGGCCCACAAGAAATTGAACACATCCATGGTGACACAAGAAGCTAAGGTTGACAAGAAGATAAGAGATAGTGAAACCGCTTGGCTCAGTTTAAATGATCCGGTAGTGAGAGAAGTCGCGGAGCGTTGTGTATCATTGACAGACAGACCACTTGTAAATTGTGAAAGTCTTCAAGTACTTAAGTATGGCCCAAACGGATTCTACAAACCACACCAAGACGTAATTAGGGGTGATAAAAACTACAGAATGTACACAGTCATATTGGCTCTCAACGACGATTACGAAGGGGGTGAAACGGTCTTTCCAAACATAGGAAAGAAATTTAAGTTGAAGGCGGGTGATGCTCTCATTTTTCACACAGTTGATAATTATGAACTTACCACGTCCAAGGCTTTACATGGTGGGAATCCTGTAAAGTCTGGTGAAAAGTGGATTTGTAATCTTTGGGTACACAAATACCCTTATAATGCAAAAGCTTAGACAATTTCACCCCTATCTACGAGCTTCTTACGGTTAATCATATGAAGTTCTTCAACATCTTTCTTATTTTGACCAACATATGGAACGGCATAGCCTTCTTCACACATCCATTTATTGACATTGGTCCACACACCATCTTCGGACACCCAAACTTCCGCCAAGATACGACCAAACTTTCCGCGTGAGTCTCTTTCTGGGCATCTGAGTTCGATCTCAATATCATCCTTCTCAGATTCCACAGCCTTGAGGCACCACTCCTTCAATTTCTTCTTGGAAAGAAGACCAAATTTCTTTTCTTCTTTGTCGGATGTTCTCGACTCCGGGGTGTCAATGCCCAAAAGACGCACTCTCTGACGAGTACAGACATCAAAGCCGAGGTCAAGGGTTACATCAATGGTGTCTCCATCAACAACCTTTTCAAGTGAGGAAACTTTGTAGATAAATTCACAAGGTTCTTGGGAGTAAGTAGTCATATAATATGAGTCAACATTTTTAGGTCTGAGACAACAGATCATCATTCCCCTAGTAGGTAAGAGTATGATCGTTTTAATTTATTAAATGGCCATCTGTTCCACCAGTTCATTTAAGATAGATAAGGAAAAGATTCGAAGTTAAAATTAACATGTTAGACGTTCACGCCCTGGCCCAAGAGGTATATACGCTGGGAGGAGGGTACTCCGAGCGTGTATACCACAATGCTATGGAGGTGTTGCTACGCAAAGGTGGTATTCCATATGAAACGGAAAGGATTGTTCCAATCACATTTCAGGGTCATGTCATCGGCAATCTCAGAGCTGACATCATAGTCAATAATGAAATTGTCCTCGAGTTTAAAACAATCAAGACCCTCAATGATCAGACAGAGATGCAGGCTCGAAACTATCTGAGTCTGACTGGGTTGAAGAAAGCGTATCTGATAAACTTTCCTCCATTTCCTGATCGGGAAGTTGAAGTTCGTTGTGTTGTAGAAGAATCATTAGGGGAAACAGTCTAGCCATTATCTTGTAAGTTTCTTTCGTCTCATCATGATATTTCTTTGGATCTTTGAGACCATCTGTTAATATCTCACGAGCCATGTTTATGTGATGCAAAGCCTCACTTACACAGAACTCTTCATAGTCAGTCATTACATAGAGATATACCAGCTTCTTTAAGCTTTGGAACACATCGGACAGTCATGAAGTCTTGGAAAGCAGATCTTACATACAAAGTGATCACATTTCCTAAACTTAAAACATTTCCCTTTATTTGAACAGACTGGGCAATCCATATAATCATTTGATTCCAATACTTGATTTTCAAATCTCCAAAAGCAGTTGGTGCACACTTTCAACCTTGGGTCCATCATCTTGTAACAAATATCAAAATTGGGACACTTCTTGTCTTTCTTCATACTATTATATAGTTGGTATATATTCCCACTGTAAATCGCTGCAGATTTTCTTCCATATTACATCTTGTTGGTAAAGCTTCTCCTTGGACTTGAGAAGAGGAAAGTATTGTAAGTACTCATCTTCCCCCAAAAGTTCACAAAACTTGTAAAGAACATAAGAATAACTCAAAAAGTTTTTTCTTTCGGATGGACAATTATCGTCGAAAGGCTTTTGTATATCTTTGAACATAATACGTAACCTCTCCTCCAACTCTTGGGGCATATTTGGGGCTTTGATACCGTTCAATATATTTGTGATATATGGTACGTGTTCGTAATACTTATTTAGTCTCAATTTCTTGAGAAGTCCCCGTATTTTGGCGTGTGTAATTTCTTCCAACTTCTTGATCTTGATCTTCTTAAGTTCTGACCTAAGTTGCTCCATGACCTCATCGGGTATTGTTGTCATCTCTTGAGCTTGGAATTGACTTAACCATTCATTGAAGTGATTTTCTCTCTTGTATGAATAGTTTACAACTTTTTCAGATGTCTCTTGTTCCTCCCTGTATGTCAATTCTTCACTAATTAAGCATGCTACGACTAACCCACACGAATCACACACGAGTTCACTGGTATCGTGAAAATGGACAATATTACTTGATGAACATTGGTTACATTGTTCTACTCTACGTTCTCTAGGTCTACTTACATTCTGATTTTCTACTTCAGCTAGGTAATCTATGAAAATGTCTTTTCGTTTTAGACCCACAGTCTCTTTGACGTTAAATACGTTGTCTGTATTTGTCTCTTCGCCAGTTTCATCTGTATATTGATTCATATAGGGCATACATTTGATTATATAATCAGACATTTCTGCCTCGTACCTGCTTTTGTTTGAAGGGTCGGATTCAATAAGAGTGTTCCAATTTTCAATCTTATTGTTATACCTACTTAAAAAATTTCCCTCCATTATAATTAAGAATGTTGTTCAAACTTTTAAGTACTGTTATTTTTTGGTATAAAAAGTTGTTGACATACCCGGATTATCACATCATTTCTGAACAGATCGAATACAAGATTGACTACAGAATGAAATACCTTATCGAAGATAAATTCTGGGAAGATGAGAGCAAATATTGGGATGGCGTCATGGACGAATTCTATGTAAATGCAACTGGTAAAGATTTTAGAAACACAATCATTCCCCAAAATGTCAAACAAATTACTTTGAGAGTAAAGTATTGGTACAATGGAAAGATTTACAAAGCTATCACAACTGATATAAACTTCAGGCCAGGTGAAAAAGAGAGCGAAGGTATGGTTTTTACAATCCCAATTAGTAGTGCTTGGATTGTGGATCAAGATGATAAACCACAAGTAAACATTACTGAAAAGGTGAAGAGATATTGTGGACCAAGGAATGACTTTCATGGTGAAGACGTTCCACTAAAAGACTTTTTGTATTACACAAAAGAAACTTTGTCTAAAAAGTATCCAAAAATTATACTTTCAAATACAATCGGTATGAAAAAGACAATCCTCACACTCGAAGATTCTACAATTGATCTTCGGATACCTTAGTTGCCAGGTAAAACTTGAGGTCACCCAAGTTGGCAACGTTGTATTTTAGAATCAAAAACCTATTCCCATCTTCCTGCATAATTTGCACAGACGCACACATACTCGTCGCCTTTGTAAAGATATTCAGGTACCTGAGCGAATATAGACCGCTAATTTCCGGACTCTCATCTGGACATTGAATACACGTCTCTTGGCTTGCAAAATCACCTTCACACTTCAATTTGAAGTTGGAGCCAGATCTTGTAATTTCAATATCCGTACCAATGTTTGACATATCACGACAAAGTCTTTGGAAGTCAGCAGATGGTAAAATAGTAACACTTGTCATATTCACTTGTGGAACTTCAATGCGACTTTCATTGATGTCCAAAAGTTTGAGTTGAAAATGAGTATTTGTCTTCTTCGTTTCACTGATGATTTCGATATCCATGTGTTCTTTTGAGTTGATCTCAATTTTCAAAACGTCATTGTTTGTAATAGTTTTCAAAAGTTTGAAAGTATTTGAAATATTAATTCCGGCAATAATTTCTTGTTCACATGAATATTCTTCGAAATTGTCGGCTGCAAGATACATATCTACGAGAGACGTTCTCGCTGTATCCAATGTGACAATATACATTCCATCTGGTTGAAAGTAGATATTAACATCATTAAGAATATCCTTGAGTACCTCGAATATTGACTTGACTGCAGAGGCTTGGATTGTAACCAATTTCATATCTAGTAAATAATGTGCGTCAGATCTTTAAATCTGTTCCGAATAAACCGTACCCTTTGATACATCTCTATTGATCTTTTCTTCTAATTCGCGGGTCATCGCGGGTTGTAGCGACTGACCATAGTTATCTAATGAAAAAATATCATAATCATTGTCGTTGCTATCAAGCATAGTCATAGAACACATACCCCCAAGACCACAGTGTTGTATTTCTTTGTTTGGCAGGAGCGACTCCAACCAATTTTTGATTTCATTACCAACCAAAATCTTACCATTCTTTGTCAGCATCGTGGGTACGCGTGTGATTTTATTGCGATAAGCTGCGGGCACACCCTGGGTATTTACATTGTGATAGTTAACAAGCTGCTTCAATTGGTTATGTTTGTTAATGTACTCAACAATTTCCATTGAGTGTTTGCACCTCGGACTATAAATCAGGAGTGACATCTAATATGTATATGGGATTTTCTAAAAAAAAATTAACGCATACTAGTAAAGATGAATGTGCTTTTGATTGTCACATTGATTGTGATTGTTCTCCTGCTAACTCGACGAGAACCATTCGCCGAGTCCTTCGGACTTTCAGGGCATACAAAGCCTACAGGCTCCGTCCGCTTCGATGACAAGAAGCCAGACCTCACGGGTTACACCCAGGCCGAAGCCAAGATCAGTAACGACATGATGCAGCGTTTTGTTATGTTGACAAACAAGGAAATTGAGAAGCGTACGGGACTCTGCACCTATATCATTGAGACCACTGCTGTTAAGAAGTACGAGGGTGACAAAACCATCTATGAGTGTATGTTTATGACTGTCAAGAATAACGGTTTCGCGTTTGGTTTCTCCGTCGCAGCTTCTTTCGAAGTTCAGGGAGATGAAATTCGTTTGATCTCTTTGCGTTCTCAACCTCTTGATGTTCAAACTCCAGAAGATATTAAACCATTCACCCAAGGCGCTTCCGGTAAAGAATTTATCGAGTACAACCTTGTCAAGGAAAAGGCTGTCCCAACTGTGAGTGAGTTGGAATCGGCTAAAAATAAATTACAGTAATTGTAATGCTCAGCATCAATGATGTAACTAAGATTGATGAGAAGAGAAAACAAATCAAGAAGGATATCTACAAAAAGATATACGAACAGTTTTCTCGAAAAATCAAACAATCTGTAGAAATGGGCGCCAAGCAGATATTCTTGGTAGTCCCTTCATTTTTGGTTGGTTATCCTGTATTTGACAGAGCTGCTGCAGCGCAGTATATAGCCAGGCAATTTAGACTTGGGGGATTCAACGTAAGTGTAATTGGAGAGTATGAAGTATATGTAAACTGGATCAAGGATAAACCAAAAAAGGAGAATAAGTCCAGAGAGGAAATTGTAGATGAAGGTGAATTCCCCAATTTGATGAACTTGAAGAAGATGGCGAGTAAATACAGGAGAAGTGCGTAGTAAAGGGTTTAATTAAAAAACCTCTTAATCATAAATGGATAACTTAAACGTATTGGTTGAGGCTAAGAAGGAATATTTGGGTCAACTTTGCCTTATTATGTGTCCAGCTATGATTGAAGTTTTTCAAGATATGTACAATGAAGCTACAAAGCTTTCGAAGGGTAGAAAGACGCTCATTATGTTTCAAAAACTTTTGAAGGAAGTTCCAAACTGGTCTAACGCTATGTCCAAGCAGCACACCGACAACATCGCGAACCGGTGTGCTTGGTTTAACGACCTTTTGGCGGCTGTTTTTGTTGCGTGCACTAAGATTCTTTCGGCGGTGCGTCTCAAGTCTGACAACAAGAAGATTAGTCTCAAACTCCCAACGAATGAGGTTTTCATTCAAACTTGTTACAACAACGCCGCGAAGGATCTTTACAAAGATCCATACATTTTCCACGAAGAACAAAGTGAATACGCGCGTGACGAAGCCTTGACACAACGTTTCTGTACCTGCATTGAGACAAGTGTGAAGGAATTGATTCCAGTCCAACAAATTCTTCAAACCTATATGTCCCAAGAGACTAGAGACATCGACCTCGACGGTGAAGTTCAGGATTCCGAAGATCCAGATGTCTTTGATGGTCAAGAAGGTGAAGCGGATCCATTCCCAGAAGAACAACAGGAGATGGAGCCAATGGCCGGTGAAGGTGAGGGCGAAGCCGAACCATTTGATGGTGGTGAACAACCTCTTCAACCAACTGGTCTCGAAAACGAATTCAAGACGGTCCCAGGTGTTCAGGCGCCACCAGCACCAGAACCACTCGCGGATCATCAAGATATTGCCCGACCAATGGCTCAACCACAAGGTCAATACCATCCACCAGAAGAGGATGACGGTGTCTTCTTTGGTGACGCACCAGAACGGCGTACAAAAAAAGTTGCGTATAATTAAATGGAAGATCTGTCCGAATATCTCCGAGACCCCATAAGTGCCGCACTCATAGCTGCGGCTATAACCGCCGGGTACATTCACCTCAAGGCACACCTCAATAATGAAGGTAAATTAGAACTAAATAAGTATACAAAACCAGCTATGCTTAACGCAATCCTCGTTTATTTCATTGTCTCTAATGGCCTTGGTCAGAAAGAGGCTATTTCTACAGACCCATTCTAAACTTAAAGATTTACTTCATAATATAAGAAAATGACTTCCGTGAACGCTTTCAACGACATGCTTGGTCAATTTCTTGTGGAACTGCACAAGACTTTTCCAGAAGAAAAGGATATCAAGAAGATGATGACTTCTTTCGATGTATTGAGAAGCACCAACCCGCGCTTGGTTGTAGATGCTTTTATGAAGGGTGTGACACCCTACGCCGACAAGATCTCTGCGAAGGATGAAACTTTCCTCCTCAACGAGATTGAAAAGATTGACTTTTTGAAGGATCTCAACATTAAGAGTTACTGGAATCGTATGTCTCCAAATACAAAGGCTGCGACCTGGCAATACCTTCAAACGCTTTACATGCTTGGTACAACTATTACATCTATCCCAGCAGACACACTTAATCTCATCGAGGGTATCGCGAAGGACTGCGCCGAAAAGATGGAAACAGATGGTGGTGATCTCGACCAAGACGCTCTTATGAAAATGATGGGAAGTATGCTTGGCAGTCTTCCAAAAAAATAAACCTCAGAATATACTAAATGAAGGCTTGGTTCGACGATCCAAAGCAGCTCATCAAGCAAAAATCTATTATGGAGTTCTGGCCAAATAAGAACCAAACTCCAGAACAACGCATTAACGCGGCGTCGAGATTTATCATTTATGCGGCGTCGATCATTTACATTATCAGACGCGATCCACGGATTTTCATTTTAGCTGGTACTGTTTTGGGTGTTCTTTATGTTATGCACAAGTCAAATATGGTGCGCGAAACTTATCGCGTGACTGCGAATAACAAGATTGGTTGCCAGATGCCATCCGCTGACAACCCAATGGGTAACGTGCTCATCACCGATTACACAGATGCACCAAACCGTTTGGAAGCGTGCTATTACCCAACTGTGCGACCACAAGTGAAGCGTTACCTCGATGATCGTATTCCATATGATGCGGGTCGTTCCCGTTCCCCATTGCCAATGTACCAACGCAATGCTGCGGCGAGGCAATTTGTTACTGCCCCCGTTTCCAAAATACCAGGCGATCAAACTGCTTTTGCGGAATGGTGCTACGGTTCCAAGAACGGTGCTATTTGCAAGACTGACCCTAGATTGTGTAGCCCAAATGCCCGCGGTGCTCAACTTGGACCATTCGGTGGTCTTGACATTAGCGGCGATAGACGATAAATATTTCTTATGTAATAATAAATGGCGTACCAACTTCAGCCTGGTTTATCAATTGTCCAAAACGCTGGTGCGATTGCCCCCGTGAAAGCGACTGACGAAGTTTTCGTTTACCCTCAGCCCAGTTCATTGAACTGTGGTGGTTGCCGCCCAAATACTATGTTGTATGGAACGGCGCCATACATGGCGGGTAAGGGCGCTCCAGCGAACCTTATTGACACAAGTGATCAACTCAGACCTCAAACTACATCCCGATTCAACAAAGTTGTTGTTCCAACCTACGAGCGTAATTTGTTCCCATTGACAAACATGGAGTGCAAGTTGCCATTGCGATCCATGACGTATGATCCATCGAGCACACGAGCCGAACTCCAGAATGGTCTCTTTGAACAAAGATACGCTAATAAAAATGTTAATAACAAATAAGAATGGCTGATCCCATTTCGCTTGCAGCTGTCGCAGGATTGATCTTTGCTGGTCGGGCACTCAGTGAGAAGACCGCGCCACCAGTCAAGGTCACTCAGCAGGAGTCCGTGCCACAAAATGACACAATCTTCCCAACTTCAGAACCAGAAGTCGAAGAGCATAATTTTGAATCACGTGTCGAAGTTCCACAAAAGAGAGAAGTTACTAGCTTTGCCGACATTGGTGTGCAATCGCGTACAGGTGGTCAAGAATTGCTGACCATGCGTGATCGTATGTATGACCGAGGCATCATGAACAACCTTTCCCCAATTGAAAAGCAATTGGTTGGTCCAGGTTTGGGTGTTGGTGCCGAAGTTCCAGCCGTAGGTGGTTATCAGCAAATGTTCAGAGTTAACCCAATTAACGTTGGTGAATACAGACTTACAACACTTCCAGGCCGATCAGGTCCAGCTTTGGACATTACCGGTGGTCGTCGCGCGGCTGTTGGTCAATTGACCCACAATATGCCAGAAAAGACCGCTTACTTGCCCTCGAGACTCCCAAATATGGGTGGTCGTGCTCAGGGTATGTCTGGTGTGACCCCACGGGCGAGCCATCAAAAGACTATGCGAACCACCAATCGTGCGGAAACTGGTCTTCGTTCGGATGGCCTCGGCTTCAATGGCGCTAAGCGTTTCACATCTGCTTTGGCTGTCTCGCAAGATCCAACCAGATTCAAGAGTGATCGTAACGACCAACAATACATCTATGCTAACCAACCAGCACCAGGCATTCACAGCTTCCACGGTGCCTACACGAATAGCGCGGCTGTCCAAGTTTCTGCGAAGACTAACGAGGAGTTGATGAAGTATGGTTTCCGTCCAGAAGACCGCAGAGGTAAGGCGAACCGTATGGGTAACCCAGGAAGAATGAATGTTACCCAAACTCGTGGTCACTTGACAGCTGTTCGTGCCGATACTACTCGCATCGATGGACGTGTCAACGCCGCGAATGGTGGCTGGACTCAACAATACCAACAAAAGCCTTTCCACCAGTTCAACGCTTACAAGTGCAACGAAAACCCATACGCGAGGAATTTGGATTTGGCGAAGAAGCAACTTCACAACAACCCATTGGCGCACAGCCTCTCTTAAATTTTAAATTCATTGGATTAGACAAAAACAATCATTAAAATTATATACCCTAATTTTAATGAAGGTTCATACCCTTGATATAGACAGTAGTGAACGCGACACTTTGGTATACCCAAACGCAAATAACTATGTCATAAGTTTGAAAAATCCTATTTATGACGTGTCCAAAATAACTTTGATTTCAGCACGAATTCCAACACCACAATTGCTTGTGAATGCTTCAAACAAAACATTTAGTGTTGATGGTACCGATATTACTTTGGATATGACAAACTATACAAATGGTACCGATCTTGCTACAGACCTGGACCTCAAACTTCAACCACCAAGTTCGAATGTAGATTCTGTTGTGTTTGATACTGATACAAATACCCTCATCTTTTCAAATACATCAGCAGGAACACACGACTTTACATTTGAATTTTATTCGGGAACAAATGGATACACAAGTGATAGATCTTCCCTCACCACACCCCACCAATTATTGGGCCTCTCTTCAAAAGATACCAGTTCATCAAGTAATGTATTGACTTCGGGTGCTATAAACTTGGATGGACCAAATTCACTTGTTCTTCGTTTGAGTGCCGGTTCAGATGAGTTTAATAAATTAGTGTATTCTTCGACTCCATTCTATACAGGTCATATACTTACAAATGGGACAAGTGTTATTAATTATAACGGTGCGGATGATCCACTTGCACATCAATTTCACACAGGTGCACAAAAATATGTTAGAGACATACGAGTTGAATTTTTCTATGTGAGTCACGGACGACTCATTCCATACGATTTCAGAAATCAAGATCACATTTTGAAATTTGAAATCGAGTGTTCAACCGATAAATTGGAGAATCTTCCCAAAGTTTCACCTGATGTTGTAAAAAGGACGCTTCCGCCACCAGTAAGCATTCCTGTATTAGAGAATCCTTATAGATGGAATGTTTATCTATCTATCTTTGCAGTAGTATGCATTGGTGTTATGCTTCTTCTATCGATGAAACGTAAACCACCGCCTACTGGGTAATCGCGTACACTGGTTGAGCTGGCTTGGAGACACGCTTGGAGATGCTTGAGATGGTCAAGTAGACGACAATGCTCAAGAGGGTGGTCAACACCGCAACGAGGGTGTACTGGGCACCGCTGTTCTTTGGCACCTTGATGAGTTGCTGGAGAATCCAACGGACGAGGTCGTTCCAGCTGAGGGCCGCGGCGAAGGAGAAGCCGGCGACAATCGCGTTAAGGGATTGGGTTTCCAATTCTTGGGTCACGAGGTTGACAGTTTCAATCGCGGTATCCATGGTGAGTGTTTTATATATTACACTGGGAAAATTTATTCTGGTAGAAGTTCTTCTTCATAAATGCGTTTGTACTTTTTGGGTGTGATTGGTTTCTTCGAGTGGGTGAACATCTGTTCGTCGTCTGAGGAATCTCCATCGGAACTTGAATCGGTGTCATCGTCACCTTGGGCTTTGAATGACTTATATTCAGAAATCGTCCAACCCTCCGGATCCGATGTACTCATTACTATTAATAGCATTTTTTAACATCTCTTCCACCGGACTTTGTGGTTGCCACTCATCCCAACGATCGTAAGCGTCATTCATTGCTTTAAACGTAGGATCTTCTCCTGAATAACGCTCAAAGACTGGGCAGTCTTCTGGTGAAAGTTCTTCAACACTTTCTTCATCTGAAGAATCTTCTTGATCTTCATAGATATCTGGGAACATTGAACCAATACTTTCACCAACTTTATGCATAGCACAATACTTAATCGCATATTCCATATCTTCTCCTGTGACTGCATCACGGCCACAAGCTTTGGAATATTCGCAAGCAAAGAGCATACTCTTTTCGAGAACAGGTGTTAAAATGCCAATTAAAGCGTTTGCTTGTGCATTTTCATACTCACCAGAAGTTTCACCGAAGCCGGTTTTCATCATCTTTACTACTATTACGAATTAAAAAGTGTGGTCGCAATTCCCCCACCTACACGCAAAATGTTGTAGCTCAATGCGTAGACACGTATTTGTCTTGCATATGACGTACAAGGGGTCATACTTAGGTTGAGTATTTGTTCTTTTACGATACTGAAGTTGACTTGACCAGTTGGATACCATTTCTCTGGTTCACACGCAAAACTATAAGAATAGAATCTTCGTATCAATTGTGTCTTTGAGTGATGAATGGCACCTTGTACAGCTTTCAAAAATATAACATTTCCCGTTTCCTCGGTAATAATGTCTTGTCCATCAAGTGTCATCTCTAAATAGTCCAAATTTTCATAAAGTACAAGTTTATTACCAGATACTGTGAGTGTATTATCATAATCAAATGGTGTGACACCCTGCCTCTGGATTACGAAATACAACTCTTTCACAGGATTTATAAAACTCATTTTGAATCTTCCAGAGTTGACATTTTGTTCCACGTCAAATGTATTTTGTTGGAGCTGTGTGATAATGTAATCTCTCTTTGATGTTTTTATCTTGGCGCGCTCGTGACAGTCAACAAATATAATTTCGCTACACAATTGTAAATCTGTTATCTCTGGAACTCGACCAGGTTCTTTGTATGTTCCGTCATAAGTATCAATAATTACATCTTGATAATTTCTCAATTTTATTTCAACTTCAATTTCCTGTTTTGTGATGGCACACAGGGGTATCGCAAGTTTTGGATTATTGTAAAAGTAGAAGGGTAAATCTACGAAGTATTCTTGTTCAGTGGCCGCTTTTCCTAGGTATCCCACAATAGTTGGATCGGCAACTGGGAGGGCTGATGTTCGAAGCGAATATTTACCAATCAACTTCTCAAGAGCCTTTTGTTTTGTCTGTGTGACATTGTGTTCCGAGTAAATTTGCAAATAATCACTCGTAAGTCTTTGAACAACTTTTCCACCTATAATGATATCGGCATACTCTATCAATGCATGACCAATGGACTCGATGTATCCTATGTCATAAGACAATGAATACAGAAGTGGTAAGGTTACCTTAACACTCAATGTTTTGAGAAGATCGCCCTGGTTTTGTGGAATTGTAAACTTTACTTTTTTTCCAAAGTCTGCTTCATTCTGTGGCTTCGTGTAGACATATTCCGTAGAATAATTCGAATGTCTCTTGAAACTTTGGAGAAAATGTGTGTAATCTGGGTCGAGCGTAAAGAACCTGTCTTGAGGTCCAGAAGTCTCGAGCTGAACACGACCAGCCATTACTAATATAACAATCTAAAATTTTAAACCGGCTAAACCACTTTCAAAACGAAGAACATTGTAATTTACTGCATACACATGAACTTCGTTTGCGTATACTGGAGAGGCTGGTTCTATTTCTATAGTGAATAATTTGTGTATTATACGACTCATGTTCACTTGACCTGTTGGATAGTGTACTTCCGGCTGCAACGAGAAACTGTACATACCAAAGTCAGATTTCAGTTGAATACCGCCAACCAAAGGTGCAATAGTGTTTAATACAAGTGGTGAGTTTGTATGGTGTTTGAGGGCTTGTTCATATACCAAAAATTTATTGGAATCACTAAATACAACTTCATTATTGAATCTTAATTCTGCATGTTTAATTGTGGTGTATTCATTTGGACTATTAAGTGTCGCACTAAAACTTTGGGGGGTACAGGTGAAAAACAGTTCTCTCACGGGATGTTTAAAATTTAACATGACACTCTTTTTAGTCTCTGCGGGCTTCATTTTGAACTGTGACAATTGAAGTTGAGTAATCACATATTCGACAGGTCTCGACATTAAAAAGTTCTTTTCATTGTTTTCAACGTATATAAACTCCGCGTCGAGTGACATCTTTTTGATACTAGCCACTGCATTTGCTGGTGCACCCGCAAATATTAATTCTGAGAGTGGTCTCAATTTAATTCTCACTTCAACTTGTTGCTTTGTGAGAGCACACGTTGGTATGGCTAGGGATGGATTCCTGTAAAAGTAAAAGGGTAGATCCAAATAATATGTGTAATCGCCTGTGTATGTCAAAAAGTTACCGTGTCCATTCAGAAAATACAACGTTTGGGTTGTATCATCATTTGTATTGTGAAGTTGCTGATGTAAATAAATGTATTCACCGGTAATCTTTTCAATGACCTGACCACCTATCACAAGTTCTACATATTCTAAGAGATTTGAGCAAATAGAAGGTGTCCAGTATACATCATTGTATCCGGGTGTATCTGGCAAAGGATCACTTAAAGTTATTTTCAAGTTCATGTTTTTTATCAAATCCCCTTTGTCACTTGGAACTCGACAAGTAACAATTTGACCAAAATCCATCGTTCCATCGAACTGATTTTCAAAGTAATCTATGGCAAACTTTGTATGTCTTTTGAAATTCATCAGGAAATATGAAAACTGTGGATCTCCTGTGAGCCATTGATCTTGGACTCCAGTGGTGGCAAGTCTTAATCGACCAGACATTCCTACTTTATGTGAGTAAAATTTTGCTAAATAAAACGGGACACTAATGTAGAATGAATCTTCAGTTGAGGAAATTCAAACCCGAGACGATGACTGACGATCGGGTGTGTGTTTTTGTGGGGAAGCGGAACACAGGGAAGTCGACCCTTGTGAAAGACATAATGTACTACAAAAAACACTTACCAGCCGGGATCGTGTTGTCTGGTACAGAAGAAGGTAACCATTTCTATTCAGAATTTGTTCCCGATTTGTTTGTGTATGGCGACTATGATAGAGATGCGATAGAACGTGTAATGTCCAGGCAGCGTAAATTGGTGGGTGCGGGTAAAACAAATTGTGGAGCTTTCATGCTTCTTGATGATTGTATGTACGATAGCAAATTTCTTAAGGATACGTGTATCCGTCAATGTTTCATGAATGGTCGCCACTGGAAGATCTTCTTTATGTTGACGATGCAATATGTGATGGATCTTCCACCGGCTTTGCGTGCCAATGTGGATTATGTGTTTGTTCTCAGGGAAAACATCATACAAAATAGAGAAAAACTCTATAAGTCATTTTTTGGAATCTTTCCAACTTTTGATATGTTTAATAAGGTAATGGACGCTTGTACAGAGAACTATGAATGTTTAGTGCTAGATAATACAGTTAAATCTAACAAGATCCAAGATTGTGTATTTTGGTACAAAGCAACACTAAGAAAGAACTTTAGAGTTGGTAGTCCAGATCTCTGGAGACTTCACCAGAAAATGTACAATCCAAAATACCTCCAACAGAAGGAAGATGATGCCAAGAAGGCTACGAAGAAGACAAATCTCAAAATCACAAAGACTAAATAACAGGCCGCGTCACTCACAAGTTTCAAAAACATAGTAGTATACTAAATGGCTACGGACGTTAATACCATGAATCTTTCAGACAATGGGGATGGAATGGTCCCATTGAGTGAAAATAACCGTTCGACGAGTTTTATAGATGATCGAGCGTCAATGGAACAGGAAAAAAATGTAAGTCAAAATAAACAGACAATGGACTCTACTCCAATCAGTGATATCATGATGGAACCACCAATGATGGCGGATGAGCCAAGAATGCAAGGCATGATGCCACAAATGACTGCTCCAAACCCCCAGGGTGGATATGCTCCAATGCAACAACAAGAAAAGAAGGAGCCAGAAAGCAAGAATCCACTCAATCTCACTGATGATCAACTCATCGCTCTTATCGCGGGTGTCGCGGCGGCTGTTGCCGTTTCTAAGCCAGTTCAAGACAAGCTAGTCACTTCTGTGCCAAAGTTCCTTAACGAACAAGGCGCCCGAAGCATGGTTGGCTTGGCTTCAACCGGAGCGGTTGCGGCTATTGTCTTCTACTTGACGAAGAATTACATCATAAAGCCCTGATTGTTTGATTCCCAACCCATATTTGAATAGATCGAGTTATCAATACCTGAATAGTAGGTAAACAAAGCTCCAACGGTAAATGCCGTCATGAGCAAGGCACTCAACTTAAGCGTCTTGCTTCTGTCACTTCCGTAATTCTCCACAGCATCCTTCGTATCGGTCCAAAACCTGTTTACCAAAAAGGTAATAAGAAACGCGATCAGTGTTGTCATGAAGACGAACAAACGATCGACCGCAAGTCTTGGAACACTCCCAATCACGTGTCTGAAAATATTTGGAATAACGAATGTCATGAGAGTCAAATTCGCGTAGTAATTATTACTCATGTGTGGTATAACAGTTATCGCATATATCACGAGGTAGTATATGATAACCGCCAACAGTGTAATGAAGGGTGTTCTCATTTAGTATATTTGAAGAATATTATTTATCCTGTATATGTTCTCCACAGAATTTGGTACGTTCGGGAATTTTTTGATAGATTCCAAGTTGAATACAAATGTCTCTAAGTTCTACATAGTTGGCCCAGAATTCTTCTGAGTGAGAATATTCATCTACTGTGCAATGTGCTAATTCATGAATAAGTACATGAAAGATTTCATTGGGAGTTCCATCGAGGCATATAGCTATTTCTTGACCCTTGTTTGTATTGTAACCCACACCATTACGCATTCTCTTTACAGCTGTGATTGGAACGCACCTGGTGAGCATCTTGAACTTTTCATTTTTCGTCTCGGTGAGATGCTCGCGGAGCACTCCATATTTTTCCTTTACCTCTACAAGTTCCTGGGGTTCTCGTGTGTGCTGAAGTATCCACAAGTTTATGATGAACAATACAATGAACAAGATCATCTCTTATATACAAAGATAAATTTACTGTATAACTCTGATATGGGATTTCCTGTAAGACCCTCCCAGAGTTCTAGACTAAAACCCATCTCTTCTAGATGTGTGACAAGAAGGTCCTTATAAGCTATTGGCTCAGATTTGGCACCGTCTGCATAAAATGGGGTGTCTGCCAAGTTTACAAATAACTTTTCCCCAAAACCTCCCATACCCTTTGACTTCATTACAAAGAAATTCCCCATATCATCTTTGTAAGGTGTTCTAAATATGATTTTTTCAGAATCTGGGATGATACCTATGAGTTTTGCCCCAGGTTTCATTCTCTTTTTGATCTCCCTAATTGAACTAAAAAATTTGTCCCTCGTTTCGAAAATATAGTGAAGTGAAAAATTATAACACACAATGTCAAATTTTCTGTTTGGGCAATTGTGTATGTCACCTTCGTAAAAATTTACACGCATATGCATATTTTTAGCGCGACTCTTGGCCTCCACAAGGGCCGAGGGTTCCGGATCACACATACTCATATTCGCCCCACACTTGTGCCACTTTTGAAGATCTCCACCGAAACCACAACCAACGTCGAGTATCTGCTGACCATTTTGAGTCACCCATTGTATAAGTTCCCGTTTGGCATCATTGTGGTTACGGCGAATTTCTTCCATGGTTTTTATGGAATCTTTATGTTTATATCTGTTTTATTAATTTCACAGTTTCGTTCCCAATCAAATATGTGATAATTTACGTACCCAGATCCCTTCAAAAACCTGTGTCTTTTCAACATATCTTCATCGTGTACGACGTCTAAGGTGTTGAAAACATCAAAACCTTCGTTTTTTGCCAATAAAAATGCATCATTAAAATTATCTCCTGTCATATAGAATAAATATGCCTGATTAATAGTTTCCGATTTTCCAACTACATCATATGGAACACTATAAAACGAAACAAATTCGTTCGACTCATCGTTGAGATACGAATATATCACATTATCACGTGGTAAAAACCAATGTTTAACCCAAGATTCGTTTACGACAGGTGCAACTTTAAAATTTTTAAAGTAGTCTTTTAGTATCTGTGTTACTTTTGTAACATCTTTTGTTGTCATTTTTCTAAAATAAGATCTACCTCGAATTTCAAACATTTTTGTTTTGGGTTGGTTTGTTTCATAAAACCCACATCTAGATAATTTACTTATATTAATTAGTCTATGCCAATATGAAGCTTTCAGAATAGAACCTGGTATTGAATTATGTATAGTAGCGATCGATTGATTTCTATTTTTACTTTCAGAAACACGTTTTGCTTCTGTCACGAGATAACCAACGAGTTTTCTGTTTCTATAGTCTTTGTGAACACATAAAAAGTTTACTTGTACAGCTCTCACTTCTTTATCGTTTAGTTTCATATTTAGTGGTGTCAAAGATATAAGACCTATTAATTTTTGTGTATCTTTGTGATTTATACATATATTTTGATGTCCAGGTACTTCTATTGCCCATCGCAAACTTTCTAATGTATATCTCAACTTAAAATCATCATCTGAAACATAATTCTCCTTTAGGAATTCGTAAATTGATTCGAGTGAATGCATCGACCATTCAAAATCTTCGGGGAGTTTTTGTGGTTCGGTAGTTTTAATACGCTTCTCACTGAATCCAGTTGCCCAAGTTTGTTTGTCCCAGAACTCGTGCATATATAGAATTTATCTTCACACTTTTAAGTAAGCTTAAAGTTTTGGTTCGAATAATGAACATAATACCATGTCTCTTGAACAAGACTACACTACCGTTCCAGGTCAATTGTTTGCGTGCCTCTCCGTCGTCGGTCCAGAAGCCCCACAAAAGAATGATAAGTTTGGTATCAAGATTCGAGGTGCTTTTGCGACCCGTGACGAAGCCGCAAACCACGCGAAGCGTCTTCAAAAGGAAGATAGTACCTTCGATATCTACGTCGTTGATATGTACAAGTGGCTGTTAATTCCACCAGACAACACAAAGATCGATGACGTGCACTACACGAATGAAAAGTTGGAAGAAATTATGACCGGTTACAAGGAAAACCAAGCCCAAGCTGCGCGTATGTTCCAAGAACGCAAGAATGCGATGATGGAGGCGAAGGACTACATCGCACCCGGAGACGAGAACTCCAAGTTCTACACGAAGCCTGACGAAGCGCCAATCAGTCACCCAGCCGAAGTTTTGGAGCGTCTTCAAAAGGAAAAGCCAGACGCCCCAATGGAGGAGCTTGTCAAGGAAGCCGATGAAATTGTCGCCGCTGAGATTGAGGAGCGACGCAAGAAGCGTGAGGCCGAGGCTGAGGCCGAGTCCACGGAAGCTAAGATTGAAGAAACCAAGGAAGATGGGGAACCAGAAGTATCGTCCGCGTAATTGAAAAAAAATATAGTATAATTTTAAAACAAAATGTTTAAGATAATCGTCACGATCATACTAACATCGGCTTTCTTTATTTTGTTTTTCACACCAAAAATGAAAATTCAAAACAAAACAAAGAAAAGGGTGAAACGCGTGAGAGAGGAACCTAGTACGACGAAGGGGTTTATTGAGGATACGTATCGTGGACCTATCACAGATCGTTTCATACCCCCAAAGGTTGGTAAAACTGGAACATTTGTGGGATATACAGATGTTCCAGAGTACAGCTGGTTGCATGGTTTTCCACACACCAAAATTAGTAAAGAAGAATTGGCGAAAGGCAAGGCGAAGCCAAAACCAAAACCAAAGACACCACCCAAAAAAATGGGTAAAAAGGCTAAGATGGCTCGCGTAGAAAAGGGTGGTACAAATATTGCTCTCGCTACAAATTAAGTGTATCTAAGTATTACTGGTTGCATGGTTTTACCCATAAAAAATCCCAATAGAAATACTGCAAATGCAATTATCCACGTAGATTTTTCGATGTTTGAAAAGATATCCGTCTTTTCTGGTTGTTGATAAATCATTTGTTGAGGTGGAGGTTGATAATAATATGGATCGATCTGTGTACTATCATCGAGATGGTCGTTTCCTCTGTCATTATCAATTTTTTCATCCCTGAGAGGTTCAACGGATGGATCATAATCAATTGGATTTCCAATGTCCGTTTCCATTTTTAATTATAGCAATTGATTTTTTTAAGTCTATTCTTCCTCACTTTCATCGTCATCGTCATCGTCTACAACGAAACCCTCTAAGTTTCCATTTTCATCCTCGTCATCGTAATCCTCTTCGTCTTCGTCTGAGTATACTTCGTCCTCTGTATCCAATTCTGAATCAAAATCTGTATCGTATTCGTCTTCTGCGTAATCGTCCTCAAAATTACTCTCAGTTGGCTGAAAAACCTCTGGCTTCTTTATTTTGCGCCCAGATCTTGTTCTAATGTCTTGCATTTTATATAAATAAAGACTCTTGTTTAAGTATCTTTTCGTGAATTTCTTCCCTAATATCTAAGTCGGCGTATAATGCAAGCTCTTCGATGCTATTTAATGCATTTACAAGGAATACACGCTCCCTAGTGTCTTGATACTTCTTTTTGTTTTCCAAATAGTTCTTGTATAAATCTGGATGAATTCCAGAATATTCGTGGAACATATCTGGCTTAAATTGGTTCAATCTATCTTCAATATCTGACATAAATGATGATATAAGATAGATGGAGGCTCCAACTAAAAAGAGTGCCATTCTTCTGATATTGCCGTTTATTTTTTTTGTGATGAATACAAGTTAGTAACGACACTGGCACTCAATATATGCGTTCTAGGTTTTTGTTTCTTACATACGGGACATTTCTGTGTAATCTTGTTTTTGTTAATTATGTAATTCATTGTAGCTTCTTCGTGGTTACCCTTGATAGTTTCACAATAATTTGATGTGGTAGTGACAAAGTATTCTGATTTATTTCTCTTTAGGTTTATCACGGTGGTATCCCCTTGACCTTCCATAAATCTTCTCATATATGATTGAAGTTGTGGTTTCACATCAACTTGTTTAATTTCTGGGTTTTCTTCGATTTTTTTCATCACTGGACACGAAGATAATTCAGATCTATCTTCATAAAGTTTGTCAATAATTTTGGAATGTAATTCATGTCTTCTCCCGTAAAAATCTTTGCAAAATCCATCTCGTCTTTCACGAATAGTTTCACATCTACAGAAACATTTCTGTGCGATCACACGACCACTGATATAAAACCAAACATGATTTGAACCATGTTCTCTCTTCAAATTTTCACAATATTTTGATGTCGTTGAGACCAAATATGTATTTTTGTGTCTAAACATTTTTGTCACGATGGCGCTACCCTGCCCTTCCATATTTTTCTGAATAAAATCTTGGACCATTTCCTTGACCTCCTCATCGTGTAATTCATCTTTTGTTTGGGCATCTGTGAATGCACCCTCCTTAACAGACACAGACGGATGTTCAACCGTGACAAAATCGGTTCGTTCGGTTCGAACAGTGGCCATCTTCAAGATATCAATGTCTGGATATTGTTCAATCCTCCGCAAAGCACTGAGTGGACCATTCTCATAAATGAAGAGGGGTAAATATGCACCTTCCACGACACCCTTACTTATTTTGTGGGACCACGGCATGCGTAAACCACTCCCCTTTGTCTTTCTAGTAAGATCACCATAGACCGATGAATCTATGACTGCATTCCAATCTGGTCCCCCTTTTGCCTTTGAAAGTGCAACTAGAATGTGTTGACGAAGAGCCAAAGCCGATGCTTGATTCACCACATAATCTGGCCAATTTAGGTGCACTCCTGTTTTTATGTACTCCCCAGATGGTTTGGGTTGAGACACTGAAACGAGACACTTCTTACCCCCATGGCGTTTGACCTTGTCACAGATAATCTTGCAAATGTCTCGAATTTCTTCAATCGTAAGTGCTTGATCATCTTTGTAATCAATGTCTACGAAAAAGTTGTATGTGGGTGTCTTTTGTTCGACCACAAAAAGCTTTTCACCGGAACGAACGGCCTCTATGTACTTGTGGTTAAATTCATTCAATCTATCAAAGGGTACGGATATGGATCCACGATCCATAAACACATGTGATACATTGGGTTTTTTGTAGAAATTTTGTTCTATACACCACTTTTTAAACATACCTTTGTAATGCCTCTATTCTCTATACCTTGCCATGCAAGATACATCTGGAAATTCCATTGTTTCAGCCAAGTGCTTCTTAATGGTTAAAAGCTCATACACAGTCTTTTCACCATTTTCAGTCACCCAGTCTTCAATTTCATCGTCACCGAGGCCTCTATTCGTTTTCAAGAGTTCCTTAATCTGCATTAAAATGTAAGCCTTTGACTTCATTCTACTTAATAGAAAACTTTTTTCTATTTAGAGAAGTCACACACGCGTAAAATTCGGGATTTTTAAGAACGTTGTCCACGATGAGCTTCCAACGTTTTCTGGAGTTAAATTCTTCGAGGGTATCAAAACTCATATAATCATTTTCATCAAAAGTTTTCTTTATTGGTTGTTTCTGTATCTTCTTCAAATTTGTTTTTTGCTTTTCTTCGTAAAACTTCTTTACGAGTGCCTGTTGTTCGCTCCGCTTGTAGTCCACAAAGAATACAAAAACATTGTATTCAAGGTCCACTGTGGGGCTCTCCTTCACTGTGAATTTGTAGGTAGTATACTCACCACTCTTGAGTGCTACCGTCCCTCTCGTCTCTTCCTCAAGTTCCCTAAGTGCACACCTAAGGGGGTTGAAGATCTCTCTCCGCCTGCAGCCCCCTGTGACAAAAATCCAATCCTTAAATCTTCGATCCCTCACCGTGAGAAACTTTGGTTTATCATCGGCAAAGCTGACCGGTATCGCTATAGCCTTGTACTTTTTCATTGCGCATTCGCAAGTTATAATAAGCGGATATGTTTATTCCTCGAGTTTTTCAGCTTTTTGCACAGGTTGTTGTTGTGCTTGCATTGACTCATCTTCTTCGTCCATTGGTGGAGCAGAAAGTTGATGGATCAACTGGGCTGAAAAATTGCGGAAGTTCTCAACTTCGGTCTTGGTCTTGTTGACTTCTCTGAACAAGAAGATCACAGCGGCAACGGCCACGATAGTGGCGATCATCATAAGAGTTTCACGGTCCATTGGAATCATTATGATCTATAATTGCGGCTTCTTTTTAAGTAAGAACACCCATTCGAGCTCTGCCTGGTGGTGGACATTCGTATGGAGCTTGGGCAAATTGTACGGCTTCGTAATGCGTAGGTTGGCAGGACTTCTCGGTTGGTGGCGTTGGCTGACCAACAAACTTTTCAAGTGTCCTGGATTTTGGATCGTACGTCAATACAAAAACGATGGCGAGGAGGAAAACTATGTTCCACATTGCAATTTATTAGATACGGAGAGATTTAGTTAGAGTAGAGGAGGCCACCCATGCCATTCTCAATACGGAGAACGTTGTAGTTCACAGCGTAAATATCCTTTTCGGAGTTGCGAGCACTGTTAATGATGCGCGCTGAGTCGAGGCGGGAGAAGTTGAGAGAACCGGTTGGCTGAAGCTTCGCGGTTTCCAAGCAGAATGGATAAGTGAACAACTTCTTGGCACGGCTGCTGTCCGCGTTGGGGGTGTGGTAGTAAAGTGGCACGGTGGTAAAGTTTGGATCCGCAAACTTGAAGTCCGCGACGTCGGTACCATTGATTTGGAGCTTAAGCTTGTTATCATTGTTGAGGATGGCCAAGTCGGAAGCATCGGCAGAAGCCAAGTACTTGACTGGGTGGTTGAAGTTGAGCTCTTGAATCTTGTTGCCTGAGGCGATAGCCTTTTGGACTTGGGTCATGATCATATTTTGTGGCTGAGCCGCGAAGACTTCACGTTCTTGGGTATCCAAGTAGGCGTAGTTCGCGTAGACATCCCACTTGTCAGTAGAAGCCGCGGAGCCCCATGTAATACGGAGTTCTACGTCGTGGTACTGAAGGCTAATGAGTGGGAGGGCGGATTGCCAGTTTTCGCAGAAGGAGAAGCGAAGTGGGTAGAAGCGGGAAGCGCTCAAGCCACCGAAGAGATCGGCACTTGGCGACTTGGGGGCGGCGCTAGCCAAAAGGGATGGTGCAATGAGAGTGGAAAAGATGGAATCTTGTTCGTCGATAACTTGACCACCGACAAGGAGTTCAACCTTGGCGATCTTGGTACGCCAATCGGCGGCGCTGTAAGCTTGGGTTGCGGTGCCATTGTTTGGGACAAGGTAGACATAACCCAAGAGATCACCCTTGCGTTCGAAACGAACTGTAGACATACCATTGTCGGACACGTTGCCCTGGATGACTTGACGTTCCACAGTTTGGGAGAAGTTTGTGTGGCGCTTGTACGTAGAGCGGAAAAAGCTGACTTCGGGCTGACCGACGAGATGCACATCCTGAGCACCGACGGCGACGAGTTGGGCAATACCACCAGACATTTTATA